>Ga0081539_10003746_pt1 | contig 18071 bp, 18 predicted proteins | sample TabmetS4T2R2_FD_71023 | JGI IMG/M metagenome (GOLD analysis project Ga0081539, IMG submission 71023) | Tabebuia heterophylla rhizosphere microbial communities from the University of Puerto Rico - S4T2R2 | ecosystem: Host-associated > Plants > Roots > Rhizosphere ...
CGGCATCCGGGACACCTTCCGGACATTGACGACCAACAAGCCGCTGGGCATCCTGTGCGGTTCGAGCTTCTTCTACCTGATCGGCCTGTTCGCCGTCGGCGGGGCCACCGCCTACTACGCGATCTACGTCCTCGGCGACGCCCGGTACATCATCTGGATGACGCTGGTCACCGTCGTGGTCCAGTTCGCCGCGGCGCCGTTCGTTCCGCGACTGGTCGCCCGCTTCGGCAAGAAGAACCTCTACCAGTACTGCGGCTTCTTCACGGTCGCCGGCGGCGTCGCGCTGTTCCTCACTCCGGCCGGCCTGCCGCTGCTCGCGCTGCTCTGCGTGGCGGTCAAGGGCTTCGGCGTCCAGCTCATCAACACGCTGATGTTCGCGCTCGAGGCCGACACGGTCGAGTACGGCGAGTGGAAGACCGGGCAGCGCACCGAGGGTGCCACGTACGCGATATTCTCCTTCACCCGCAAGATCACCCAGTCGATCGGCGGGGCGCTCGGCGCCTTCGCCCTGGCCCTCGGCGGGTACATCACCACCCTCGGCCCGGGGCAGGTTCAGCCGGACAGCGCGATCCTGGCCATCAAGGCGTCCATCGGGCTGGTTCCGGCCGCCGCGGCGCTGCTGGCCATGCTGGTGTTCATCCGCTACCCGCTGACCGAGAAGCGGTACGGCGACATCGTCCGCGAGACCAACGCCCGCAAGCAGTCGATGCTCACCGAGCCGGCTCCAGCACCGGTCCCCCTGCCCAGCACCGTCTGACAGACACCCCATCCACCATGCGGGCCCGCGACAGCAGTCGCGGGCCCGTTGGTTCGATTCTGGACCGCCCGCTCGCGCGGCACCCGATCAGGCACGGGCGTACCGGCCCGTCAGCCGCCCCTCGGCAATGACGGCTCCGGAGATCGACCGGCGCAGCTCATCGGCCCTCGCGCCGGGTCCGGGGTCGATCGCACGGGAAAGGGCGAAGGCCGTGAACACGTACCGGTGCGCCCGTCCGCGCGGCGGGCACGGGCCGCCGTAGCCCTGGCGACCGAAGTCGTTGACACCTGTGCCGGGCGCGCGCTCGCCTTCCGCCAGCGACGCCCGTCCGGGTTCGATTCCCCAGGCGACCCAGTGCACGAACGTGCCGCGGGGAGCGTCCGGATCCTCCACCAGCAAAGCCAGCGACGCCGTGCCCGTCGGCAGGCCGGCGAAATCCAGCGGCGGGGACACATCCGCGCCGTCGCAGGTGTACCGGCGCGGGATCACGCCGCCGTCGGTGAAACCGCTACTCGTCACGATCATCGTCAGGACCGCCTCCGAGGGTGCGTCCGGTTCGGGCTGCGTGCAGCCGTTGACCAGCCCGGCAAGCGCCAAGGCGAGCAGGACCGGCGGTGCGATACGCACACTGCACGCTATCGCTCGAACTCTTCGGGCATCAGCCCGACTTTTCGACGCGCGATCAGGTGGCGCACGGATCGCGGCGATCGGCCGCCGGCACCCGTGTGACCTCCCGCGGCTTTGTCCGAGGCCCGGGACCAACGCCGCAGTGCTACATCGAGGTCGACGGTGAGCCATTGGCCGAACCCGTGGCAGGTGGTGCAATGGAGCCACCGGGCAGGAAGGAGCGGCAGGTGTCCGAGCAGCACGTACCGGAACCCGCGGACATCCGCGGCACGGACGAGAACCGACTGCCCGTACCGGCGCCGGTTCGGCTTGCCGCGCCGCTCCGCCATGACGGCCGGGCAGTCGCCCGGCTCACGGCGCGTGGCATCGTTCCCGGTGCCGTCCGGGCGGCATCGATCGCCGGTGTGGTCACGGCGGCCGCGATGACCGGGGCCGCCGTCGCGGTTCGCCTGCTGCGACCTCTGATCATGGAGGCCCGGCCCGGCCTTCCGCACCCGAACCGCCTGCCGATCACGGCCGAGCCGTTGCGGGTCGCGGTGCACATCCACTACACCCGGTGGGAGATCCACTGGCCGCACCAAACCTGATCGAGCGCTCCTCCGCGGCTCGTGGCGCGATGCCGGGGTCAGCGCTCGGGCGCCGGCATCGTGCTGGATCCCACGTGCCGATCGAGCCAGTCGCGAAGCGGGCGCGTGGTGTGCAGGAAGTCCACCACCCTGCGCTTGGCCGTGGCCGTCCCCAACCACGCGGCAACCGGCCATTGCTTCCACGCCACCAGGCCCTTGTTGCGGAGCAGGTCGATCCGGGGGTGGTCGCGCGGGTACCCCCGCGGCGCCGTCTTGACCGCGTCATGCCCGCTGACCTCGATGCGCTGCCGCTCGATCTCCGCGATGATCTTTTCCAGCGCGCCGCCGGTGCCGTCGTCAGCCACCGCCCGGCGGTAGCGCTCCAGCTGATCGGCGGCCATCATCCACATCCCGCTGCCGGCGGCCAGACCGGTCGCGGACAGCTGCAGGTAGCCGCCGTGCTCGAGCACCGCACCCATGGCAGTCTTGTACGGCGACTTGTCCGCGCTGAACCGGACGTCGCGATTCGGGCGAAAAATCTTGCCCGTGCCGAACTCCGGTTCCAGCTCCGCCAGCAGCTCGGTCATCGGAGCGAGGACTTTCCGCTCGTACGTCGTCTTGTTCGCGGTCCAGTACGTTTTCGAGTTGTCCGCCTCGAGGCCCTCGTAGAACTCCAGAGCCTCGGCCGACCATCCACGGAACGCCACGGCGCGAGGATATCGCGCGGACCGGCGAGTTCGCAGATCATCCATGGTTGCGCCCGATCACCCTGACGGGCCCGGTAACGGGCGGGTAAGGCGACACTATGGGGATGTCGCCGGACACGGCCATCAACATCCTTGAGCTCGTCGGCCTCTACGTATTCGCCACGTCCGGCGCCTTGATGGCAATCCATAAGGGCTTCGACGCCGTCGGTATCGTGATGCTGGCCATGCTGACCGCGCTCGGCGGCGGCATCCTGCGCGACTTGATCATCGGGGACACGCCACCGGCCGCCTTCACGAACGTCAACTATCTGGTGATCCCGATGCCCGTCGTGGCCACCTTTGCGGCAGTGCTGGTCTTCCTGTTCCGCATCGTCGCCATGCTCGGCCACTGGACGGCGCCACGCGCCTGGACACGCAAGGGTCGGGACAGCGCCACCTAGCAGCATCAAGAAATCTGCAATCCTTTCCCGCTCTCCACCGCCTCGACACGTCCGTCAGGCCGCGCCGATGAGGCCTTGACCGCGGCGGAAGCACACTCGTCGGTGACGATCTCGATGAACTTCCGTTCGCGCCTCGATCCCTTCGACGACCAGGCGCCGCCGACGGTGTTCCACCAAGCGCGCGCATCCTGATCGGCGAACAGGTCGGAGAGGTTGAAGCGCAGCGCCTTCTCGTCGAGATTGTCGATGTGCCACAAGGTGTTCCAGTGCGCGACCCAGAGACTCATTCCGATCGTCGCGAGCCGAGGATCGGTGGTCTCGCGCTTGGTGGCGTTGTAGTCCAACTCTGGGTGCTCGAGCATCAACTTGATCAGTTCGAAGTGGCGCTCGCGGACGCCGACCATCTGTACGGCACGGATCTGATGCTGCCGGGCGAGTAGGGCGATCGCCACAGCCACGCGTACGGCGATGGCAACGCTCGTCGATAGCAACGCCATTTCCATTCTCCAGTCGTCGGGGGCCGTGTCAGACCCATCGGATCCGGGCTCGCGGCCCGGACGCACCTGGCGAGGAGCTTCCACGCTGTCGGAAAGACGGCAGCACGTCGTCGCACTACTTGTCCGTCGCGATCCGTACTCGCTCATAATTGCGAAGCACCGCAGATCCTCCCGCAAGGGGAAGGACCGGACATGACACCACCTCTGCCCGCGCAAGAGGTGAGCAGCGGCGGGACTTGATCGTCACTTGGCTAGGCTCGACGACGGGGGTGAGGTTCATGGCGCAGGACGGTGATCTCGCGGTGCGGGCGAGATGTCGCGTGGTTGTCGACAACGACTGGTCTGGTGATCCGGATGGGCTCGTTGCCCTGGCTCATCACCTCCTGTCACCGGCCAACCGCGTCGTGGCGGTGACCAGCTCGTTCCTCAATCCACGGTTCCCCACCTCGCATTCCAGGGCCGCCGACGGTGCCGTCCTGGCCGACGAACTGCTGGATCAGCTCGCCCTCACCGCACGTCCGCCGATCTACGTCGGAGCGGAGCAGCCGATCGACGCCGACGCCGGCCCGTCGCCGGCCTCGGAGGCGATCGCGGCCGAGGCTCGTCGTGCGGATGGTCCGCCGCTGTACGTAGCGTGCGGCGGCCCGCTGACCAACGTCGCGGCCGCCGTGCAGGTCGCGCCGGACATCGCGGGCCGGATGACGGTGCTGTGGGTCGGTGGCTCCCTGACGGAGGGAACGTTTGAGTACAACCACGACACCGACCCGGGCGCTGCCGACTTCGTCCTCGGCCATCCGGAGCTCACCGTCTACCAGTTCCCGGTCGAGACGTACCGACGGTGCGCCTACTCGGTGGCAGAGCTCGAAGGCAACCTGCAGGCATGCGGCCGGTTGGGCGCATGGCTGTGGCGGCGGTTCACCAGGCCGCTGCCGGACTGGGTGGAGTTGGGTGAGGTCTGGCCGCTGGGTGACAGCCCTCCCGTGCTTGTGACCGCGCTCACCGACGAGTCGAGTTCCTACCAGATGACGTCCACGTCGGGCGGTGCGGAACGACGGGTGTTCACCGAGGTGGACTTTCGCCTTCTCGTCAGTGACATGCTCGCCAAGTTCCGACGTCACGGGCATTGAGCGTCGACGAGCGTTATGCATCGCGCGCTGTGTCAGGCCGCGATGTGGCCCACACACGGATCTACCCCGCGCGGGGTGGCGCGGTGGTGCCGCGTACCGACAGCCGCGGCCGGACGGCGACGTCGCGGGGCTTGCGGTCCGGCCGGTCGAGCCGGTCCACCACGGCCTTCAACGCCTGTCGCGCCATCTTCGGAATGTCCTGCCGCACCGACGTGAGGTCGATGCCGGGCAGGCGGCCGAAGCGCGAGTCGTCGTACCCGATGACCGACAGGTCCGCCGGTACCCGGATCCCGGCGCGTAGCACCACGTCCAGCACTCCGATCGCGCACGGATCGTTCGCGGCGATCACTGCGGTGGGCAGGTCGCCCGTCAAGAGCAGCGCTGCCGCGGCTGCGCCGTCGTCCTCGCCGTAGCCGCCGGGGATCACCTGGGCACTGCCATTCAGGCCATGGTCGGCCATCGCCTGACGGTAGCCGGCCCGGCGGTCCTCGGCGCCGGGGTTGTCGCCGCCGTCGATGTAGGTGATCGCGGTGTGCCCGAGCTCGACCAGGTGGTCGACCGCCTCCCGGGTGCCGACCGCATCGTCGTTGCGAATGACATCGACCGGACCGCGGGTGACACCGCGTCCCACCTCGACAACCGCCACCTCGCGGGCGAGCGGCTCGAGATCGCGGGCGTGCAGCTCGGGGCCGACGACGATGAGACCGGCGCAGCGATAGCGCAGCAGCTCGTCGATCGCGGCGTCCTGGTCCCGCCCGGCGGCGAACGGGCCGAGCAGCAGGTCGTACCCGACCTGCTTGGCGACCGGATACATGCGCTCGACCAGCTCGACCTCGAACGGCCGGCGCAGCGCGAACAGCACGCCGAGATGGCGGCTGCGGGTGCGCCGCAACCCCTGGGCGAGTGAGTCGGGCCGGTAGCCCAGCTCGGCCGCGGCGTCCAGGACACGCTGGCGGGTGGCTTCGGAGGTGCCCTCGGCGCCCCGCAGGACGATCGAGACGGCGGCCCGGGAGATGCCGACGCGCGCAGCGATGTCGGCCATGGTGGGGCGGCGGCCCCGGCCGTTTCGTTCGGCTGTGCTCATCACGAAATCCTCCACCGACTTCTCTTGACGCGGTCGCCCATCCATCTTTACGGTTCTCGCTATCACGTGCAAGTATCACGTGCTAGTTGCACGATCTAGTGAGAGGCCACCCACGTTGAACGACATCGGAGTTGCCGTCATCGGAGCGGGAATGGCGGGCCGGGCGCACGCGCACGGGTACCGCTCGGCCGGGACTGTCTTCGGCACCGGCCTCCCCCCGGTACGCCTGGTGTCCATCGCAGACATCAACGAGGAGGTCGCCGCCGACACCGCCCGGCGGTACGGTTTCGAGCGCAGCGACACGGATTGGCGGGCGATCGTCAAAGCGCCCGACATCGACGCGGTCAGCGTGGTCGTCGCCAACGACCTGCACCGTGAGATCGTCGCCGAGCTGGCCGCCGCCGGTAAGCACATCCTTTGCGAGAAGCCGCTGGCACCCAACTCGGCCGACGCGGCCGCCATGCTGGAGGCGGTCGACACGGCCGGGGTGATCGCGCGGGTCGGCTTCACCTTCCGCCGAGCGCCCGGGATCAGTGCGATCCGCGAGCAGCTCCGGTCCGGCCGCCTGGGCCGCCCGCTGCACTTCAGCGGGCACTACTGGACCGACTACGGCTGCGATCCGCAGTCGCCGATCACCTGGCGCTACCGCGGCGGTCCCGGTTCCGGCGCGCTGGCCGACCTGGGTAGCCACCTCACCGACGTGGCCGAGTTCCTGCTCGGCCCCGCGGAGGCGGTCAACCGGGCCGAATTGACCACGGTGATCACCGAGCGGCCGGTGCCGGTCGGACATGTGAAAGGACACGCCAGGGTCGAAATCGGCGAGCAGCGGGAACCGGTCGGCAACGACGACTGGGCGAGCTTCGCGTTGCGCTTCGGCCGGGGCGCAACCGGCGACCTCAGCGTCTCCCGGGTCGCATTCGGGCACCCGAACACGCTCGCGTTCGAGGTCTTCTGCGAGCACGGGGCCTGCTCGTTCGACGTGACCCGGCCCGGCGAGTTCCAGATCGCCACCGCCGGGCTGCCGTCCGACGCCGCCGGCTTCCGGCGCGTCATCGTCGGCGTCGAGCACCCGTACGTCACCGGTGGACTGGCCATGGACGCCACCGGGGTCGGCGTCGGTCACAACGACAGCTTCGTCTACCAGGCCCGGGCGTTCCTCGACGAGATCGCCGGGATCGAGGGCCTGCCGCCCAACGCCACCTTCGCCGACGGACTGCACCACCTCCGAGTCCAAGAGGCGATCGTCCGCTCCGCCGCCGCGACCGGCACCCCGGTCGCCACCGACACACCCACCTGACACCACCGAAAGGACTCGCAGTGAACCGCTCCCGTACGGCCGCCCTCGCGGCCGCCGCCCTGGCCGCTCTGACCGTCACCGCGTGCAGCAGCGGCGGCCGCAACGCCACCGTCACCGACGCCTCCGGGCCGAGCTTCACCATCGCGATGATCACCCATGAGCAGCCCGGCACCGCGTTCTGGGACCGGGTCCGCGCCGGCGCCGAGCAGGCCGCCAAGCAGCACAACATCACGCTCAAGTACTCCAACGACCCGGACCAGAGCAAGCAGGCCACACTCGTGCAGAACGCCATGGACAGCAAGGTCGACGGTGTCGCCGCCACCCTGGCCTTCCCCGAGGCGGTCGGCCCGGCCCTGCAGCGGGCGCAGCAGGCCGGCATCCCGACCGTGGCCCTGAACGCCGGGCTCGACGCCTACCAGAAGTACGGCGCCCTGATGTACTTCGGCTCCGACGAAAGCCTCGCCGGGGAGAGCGCCGGCAAGCGGATCGCCGGCGCCGGTGGTGGCAAGGCGCTGTGCGTGGTGCACGCCGAGGGTGTCGTCTCGCTGGAGGCCCGCTGCAACGGCGTCCGGAAGGGCTTCCCGGACACGGAGAACGTCCAGGTGAACGGAGCCGACTTGACGGCCACCACGTCGACGCTGCAGGCCAAGCTCGCCCAAGACAAGGCGATCAGCTACATCGTGACCCTGGACGCGGGCGTGGCCACCGCCGCGATCAAGGCCAAGGAGAGCGCCGGGAGTCAGGCGAAGATCGTCACCTTCGACCTGAACACCGAGGTGGTGCAGGCGATCAAGGACAAGACCATCGAGTTCTGCGTGGACCAGCAGCCCTATCTGCAGGGGTACGAGGCGGTCGACACCCTCTGGCTGCAACTGACGAACGGCAACGACCTCGGCGGCGGCGGCCCGGTGCTGACCGGACCGTCCTTCGTGGACAGCTCCAATATCGACAGGATCGCCGGTTTCGCCGCGAAGAACACCCGGTGAGTGAACAGATGGCCCGGAACAATCTGCATCTCGGCACCGCGCCCGACTCGTGGGGCGTCTGGTTCCCGGACGACCCCGCTCAGGTTCCGTGGCACCGCTTCCTCGACGAGGCGGCGGCCGCCGGGTACGCCGCGGTGGAGCTGGGCCCGTACGGGTATCTTCCGACCGACCCGGCCCGGCTGCGCGACGAGCTCGCCCAGCGGGACCTGACACTGACCGGCGCGACCGCCGGCACCCACCTGCACCGCGACGGCGACGCACTGGCCGACGCGTTGGCGGAGTGCCGGCCGGTGGCCGCCCTGCTCACCGAGATGGGCGCGACCGATCTGGTCGTCCTCCCGGCGATGTACACGGATCTGCACACCGGGGCGCTGCTGGAGTCGGCCGAGCTCACCGCGGAACAGTGGCAGCGGCTCGGGCGGCGGCACTCCGAACTGGGCCGGATCCTGTACGAGGAGTTCGGCGTGCAGCAGCGCTTCCATCCGCACGCGGACGCCCACGTCGACGACCGCGCCTCGATCGACCGCTTCCTGTCGGTCACCGATCCGGGGACGGTATCGCTCTGCCTGGACACCGGCCACGTGGCCTATGCCGGCGCGGACAACCGCGCAATCGTCGCCGACCATCCGGACCGGATCGGGTACGTCCACCTCAAGTCGGTCGATCTCGAGGTCGCCGCCAAGGGCCTGCCGTTCGCCGAGGCGGTCCGCCAGGGCGCGATGGTCGAGCCACAGGACGGCGTGCCGGACATGCCGCCGTTGCTGGCCGACCTGGACGCGCTGGGCCGTCCGCTGTGGGCGATCGTCGAGCACGACATGTATCCGGCCGCGCCGGACGCGCCGCTGCCGATCGCCCGCCGCACCTGCGGCTACTACCGGTCGGCCGGACTCACCTGACCTCCGGGGGCGGAGGAAGGCCCCCGGAGGTCGAACTCCGGGGGCCGACCCGGTGCGGTGACGGATCGGGGAAGTCTCGACGACATGTCAGCCGGGTGCGTTGACTGGGGACGGCATCCCGGAGAATGATCACGTCATGGCGGGACCACCGGCAACCGCGAAGCGGTTCAACAAGATTGTCGCCCTGCCTCTGGCTGGGCATCGTTACCTTCCGGTGTGGGCCGTGCTGAAGCATCGGGGACGCAAGACCGGCAAGGAGTACGCAGTTCCGCTGGCGGTCATCCCGACGGACACGACCTTCATCATCGCTCTGCCGTGGGGTCGGGAGACGGATTGGGTCCGCAACGTGCGGGCGGCGGGCCGCTGCACGGTGCGCTGGAAGGGTTCCGACTATGACTGCACGGAGCCGAGGTTCGTCGATACGGACGTCGCCCTCGCCGCCGCGCGTGGATTGGCCCGACTCGTCCTTCAGCGCAAGAAGTTCCCGCACGGCTTCATCCAACTCAGCCGTCGCGCCGTCACCTGATGCCGCGGCGGGCCCGCACAACCCGCCCCGACCTTGTCCTCCCCCAGGCCGATCCCTGCGATCGCCTACGATCGCAGGCTGTGGCACAGTCGTCAGGGTGACCGCTGCGCTGGAAGAACTGCTCCTTCGTCATGTCGAGGCTGGGACCGTACCGGGTGCTGTGGCGCTCATGGGGTCTGGTGACGCGGAGGTGGTCGCCGCCGGCCTGGCCTCGACAGGCGGGCCGCCCATGCGAGACGACGCGATCATGCGGATCCAATCGATGACCAAGGTGATCACCTCGGTAGCCGCGCTTCGCCTGGTGGAGGCCGGGCGTCTCGGGCTCGACCAGAGCCTCGAGCAATGGCTGCCGGAGCTCGCGGACCGGCGGGTGCTCTCCCGCCCCACGGCGGCACTCGACGACACCGTACCGGCCCAACGCGCCATCACCCTACGACACCTGCTGACCAACACCTCCGGCTACGGCATGGCACTGGTCGACTCACCGCTGCAGAAGGCGATGGCCGACAACGGCACCGAGGCCGGTCCGGAGCCGGTCTCACTGGGTGCCCAGGAATGGCTCACCCGGCTGGCCGAGCTGCCGCTCGCGTTCCAGCCGGGAGAAGGTTGGCGTTATCACCACTCGTTCAGCGTGCTGGGCATCCTTCTCGCGCGGTTGACGGGTCGACCGCTCGGCGAGCACCTCGCTGAGGACCTCCTCGGTCCACTCGGAATGACCGATACCGCGCTGTGGGTTCCCGAGGAGGAACTCGGCCGGTTGCCCGCCGCCTACCGACACACCGAAGACGGCCTGGTGGAGACCGAGCCGGCCGGCGGTGGTTTCTATGCGGGGCCTCCGCCCTTTGACGTCGACCACGGCGAACTGGTCTCCACCGCGCGGGACTTCCACCGCTTCGCCCGGATGCTCGCCGACGGAGGCCGGATCGACGGGAAGCCGGTGATCTCCACCGACCACCTGCGGCAGATGACCAGCGACCAGGTGCCGGCCGGGAACAAGACGCCGGACAGCTTCTTTCCAGGTTTCTGGGACGAGACGGGCTGGGGATTCGGCGTGGGTGTGCAGACGACCGGACCGCATCGCGGCCGGTACGGCTGGTCCGGCGGCCAGGGCACCAACTTCTTCATCGATCGTGACGGCACCGTCGGCATCCTCCTCACCCAGGTTGAGCTGGGCGAGCGCATGGGTCCGATGCTCTCGGAGTTCCAGGAACTGCATACGCCGTCCGCCGGGTAGGCGCCGTGGCACGCGCGGCGGTACGGCCCCAGCGGTGGCCTTGCCTTTATGGCGGTAACGTCCGGGTATGAGCATCCGCGCCGTGCCGGCCGCCCCGTTGTGTGTGGCGGCCGGCCAGGCCGCTCCGACGGACCTGGACGTCGTCACCAATGCGGCCATCGCCGGTTCGCTGGTCCGCCAGGCAGCGGAGGCCGGTGCCGCCCTCGTCGTCCTCCCGGAGTTGTTCCTCACCGGGTACCGGCTGGACGTGGCGGCCGATGATCCGGGCCGATACGCCGTCACACCGGAAGACCCACGCCTCGATGCGCTCCGCAGCGCCTGCGCTGACGGAAACGCCGCAGCCGTCGTCGGAGCTGCGACACGCGACGCGGAATCGCTGCGGATCTCCACACTCGTGATCGGCCCGGACGGCGCCCATCGCGGCCGATACGACAAGCAGCACCTCGACACGGCGGAACGGGCCGCCGGTTTCACAGCGGGATCCCGGGGCTGCACGATCGTCCTCGACGGGTGGCGGCTCGGCCTGGCCGTCTGCTGGGACTCCAGCTTTCCGGAGCACGCCCGCGCCGCGGCCTTGGACGGTTGCCAGGCGTACGTCGTCTCGGCGATGTTCGACCGGGGCGTCGGCGTCATCAAGCATCGGATCATCCCGCCTGCCCGCGCCTGGGACAACGCCTGCTACGTGGTGGTCGCCAACCACTGTGCCCGCAGCGGCCCGTACGACGGCTGCGGGGGCAGTGGAGCGTGGGATCCGGCCGGGCGCCGGGTCGCCGACGTCGGGCTCGACGACCCGGGCGTGGCGGTCGTCCGGCTCGAGCCGTCCGCGGTGGCGGATGCCCGAGCGGGTGACCTCCCGCTGGACGACCCCTCGCTGGACGCGCCGATCCGCGAGCGGAACGTCCTGGTCGTACGCTGAATCGCGCGCACCGGGACGCCGGTGTCACACCCCTGCGGCAGGATGAGCGGCGTTGCCGAGAAGGGAGTTGGCGTCATGATCGGAAAGTTGAAGAGCGTCGTGCTCGATGCCCGCGACATCGATGGGCTCGCCGCGTTCTACGGTGAGCTGGCCGGCTGGTCACGGACGTACGCGGACGACGAGTGGATCACCACCGTCAGCGACGACGGCCGGCGCGTCTGCTTCCAGCTCGCACCCGATCACGTGCCGCCGCGCTGGCCCGACCCCGCCCACCCTCAGCAGGCCCACCTCGACCTGCGGGTCCCGGAGCTCGAGGCGGCGACGGCCCGCGCCGTCGACCTCGGCGGGACGCTCCTGCGCAAGAACGAGACGTGGCACACGCTGGCCGATCCGGCCGGACACCCGTTCGACCTCTGCCTCAATGCCGACGACCCGCGCACGACTCTCATGGGCGTGATGCTCGACTGCCCGGAGGCGGCCGCGCTGGCCCGGTTCTACGCCGAGCTGCTCGGCAAGCGCATGACGTACGAGGCCGAAGGCATGGCGATGATCGGCGACGACGGCGCTCAACCCCTGCTGTTCCAACAGGTCGAGCGCTACACGCCGCCGCAATGGCCGGATCCGGCCCACCCGCAACAATTCCATCTCGACGTCGAGGTCGACGCCGACGGGGTCGACGCGGCCGAGGCGGCCGCGCTCGCGATCGGGGCCCGGCGGCTGCCGGGCGAGGGCGCCAACTGGCGTGTCTACGCCGACCCGGCCGACAAGCCGTTCTGTCTGGTGTGGACGGTGTAGGGCTTGGACTGACCCATCTCGTGGTGAGTATCGTGTGTCGGTGAACGGTCACGCCGTCCAGCGACGCTTTCTTGTGGCGCTTATCGACGCAGGTGGAACCGTCCCGCCCGCCCTCGGCCTCGCGGCTGAGCTCATCCGGCGCGGTCACCGGGTGCACGTGCTGTCTGATCCGACTGTTGAGCCCGCGGCTCGATCAGCGGGGTGTACGTTCTCGTCCTGGCGGGAGGCGCCTCATTTCACCTCGCGGGAGCAGCAAACGGCATTGATCGCCGCGATCGAGGGCCGCAACCCGTATCGCGCGTTCCGCGTGGCAAGGGACCATGTGGGCAAGGAGATGACGAGCCGATTCGCCCAGGATCTCATCCGCAACGTCCGGGATGTTCCCGTCGACGCGATCCTGAGTGATGGCTTGCCGGGAATGCTGATCGGAGGACAGGCGACGGGGTTGCCGACGGCAGTGCTGCTGGCGAATGTTTACGCACGTCCGACGGTCGGCCTGCCACTCCTCGGCACCGGATGGTCCGCGGGTCGCGGCAGATTGGTCAAGACGCGGGACAGGCTGGCCCCCACCCTCGTCGGGTGGTTGCTAGCGCGCACGGTCCCGCGCCTCAACGCCGTCGCGGCACGCTATGGCCAGCCTCCGGTCGGTGACCCGTTCGAGCTGTTCGACCGGTGCAAACGAGTACTGGTGATGACCAGTCCGTCATTCGACTTCTCCGGTCCACGGCTCCCGACCAATGTCCGATACGTCGGGCCTCAGCTTGACGACCCTGATTGGGCCGCGCGGGTGGAGTGGACACGAACCAGCGATCAGCCCTTGGTCCTCGTTGCCTTCAGCTCGGTATACCAAGACCAAACCGACCTTCTCCGCCGAATCGCTCAAGGGTTGGGGAGGTTGCCGATCAGCGTCGTCCTCACCATGGGCCGGGCGATAGACCCGAGCCAGATCCAGGCTCCGCGCAACGTTCACGTGCTGCCGGCCGCACCACACCGCCGGATCCTGGCCGAAGCATCCGCAATCGTCACACACGCCGGCCATGGGACAGTCATGAAGGCCTTGGCGGCTGGAGTGCCGCTGGTCTGTGTACCGATGGGTCGTGATCAAAAAGACAACACGGCACGGGTGATCCGACTCGGAGCGGGCGTGCAGATCGGCAAGCGATCGACACCCGACCGCATAGCCGATGCTGTGGCAGAGGTCTTGAGCCGGCCACAGTACGGTGCCGCTGCCCGCCGTTTCGCCGACGTGCTCGCACGCGAAATGATCAGCAGGCCGAGTGGTGCGGACGAGGCCGAGGCCATGCTGAACGGCTGAGCCGCCGGCCTTCGCGAGATCCGGTCGCCACCGGCGCTGCCCGAGGCGACAATTCTCCCGGCCCTCCCGAAGGACTCGCCGCTGCTGGAGCAGCCGCCCGCGACGCTGCCGCCGGTGTTGATCGGAAGCTTCGTCGTGTACCTTGTCGGGCTGCTGCTGTTCGGGGTGCTCGGTCAGAGCGACCGCATGAAGGTGGCGCAGTGATAGCAGTCGGGCGGGCCGCCGGCCGGCTGATACTGCCGCCACAACTGCTGCGCGGCCGGCGTGGTGCGGTAAGGCGATACGAACACCTGGTAGCCGCCGAAGTCATAAGGATAGTTATGGCTTGCGCTCATCTCGTATAGCGAATACATGCTCTGAAGTCTGAACTTATACTGGGAATACCAGCCCCGAGCCTTCCAATAATGGCCTTCGGCGGTTGAGTTGCGTGCCGTGTACACGGCGTACGTGCCCTCGAACCCGCCCGGCGGTTTCGTTTTGTTGGAGCTGAGCTGCCAGACGTAGTCCTCGTCGTCCATCAACCAGTTATCGATGTACTGAGCCAAATCTGGCGCATTGAGTTCGATGTGCCACCACTGTGCAGGGACGTACTGATTGCACGGCGTGAGGTAGACATAATGGGTACCCGGCCCGCTGGGCGAGGCTTGCATGTTGGCGCTCAGGCAGCGCATCGTGCCGTCGCCGTGACCGTAGGTTCCGTCGTAGTAATCATTCACGATCATGAACCAGTTGTCCGTTGCCGCGTAGGCCCTCGGTGCCGTGCCGAGTGGCGCTTCGGCCAGCACGCCGAGGACGGCGAGCACGACCACGACAACCAGGCACATCATCCGGCGGGAGCAACCCGCCACCGCCGCTGATCGCATCGGTTGCCTCCCGCGACACCGCATGTATTGACATCTGACAATATCGGCCTGCGCCGATGAACGGCAAGCACGGGCTCATGAACACTGGTATCGGGCGGACGGCGATGGCACCGGGCCACCGGCGGGCGATCGGGTCGGCGGCGAGCGCGCGGCCGCGACAGTCGAGACGTTCACTGGCGTCAGCCCGTGCCGTACGCTGACGGTGATCCGGAGGAAGCGCTGTGGAGATGGACACGGTCGCGCAGCCGCTCGGTCGGTTCCCGGTTGCGCACACGACGAGCCTGGAGCAGGCGCGCGACGCGGTAACGCGCGTCTACCTTCCGCATGATCTGGAGTCCCGGCACGGCGAAGAGCTACGGATGACGCTCAACGCGGTGCAGGCGAAGCGGTTCACCGTGGGATTCCTCGTGTACGGCGCACCGACGCGGCTGACGATGCCGGCGACCGACATCCATTACCACGTCAATCTCACCACGCGGGGGTCGACGTACGCCGACCGGCAGGACGGCACCCGAGCGGTCACCGCTGCGCGGTCCAGCGGTCTGGTGCTGTTGCCGGACCAGTTGAACACCGTCCGGTGGACGGCGGACGCGGAGCAGTTGATCCTCAGAATCCCGCGATCACGGCTGGAGTCGCATCTGGCCGATCTGCTGGATCATCCGGTTCCGGACATCATCGATTTCGACTTCGCGTTCGACCTCACCACGCCGCGCGGGAGCAGCCTCCTGGCCTCGGTGGAGTTCATGGCTCAGGAACTGAACCGGCCTGGCGGCATCGCCGAGATGCCGCTGGCGCGCGAGCAGCTGGAGACGTTCGTGCTGACCCAGTTGCTGTTGGCCGCGCCGCATCCGTACACCGACGAGCTGATCCGGCCGGTCGACGCGGCGCCGTCCAGCCGGCTCAGGCCGGTGATCGACTACATGGAGATGAACGCCGACGAGCCGCTGACCCCGCTGGAGCTGGCCAGGGTGGGCTGCATGAGTGTGCGGACCCTGCACGCGACGTTCCAGCAGGAGCTGGGCATGTCGTCGATGGCCTATCTGCGGCAGATCCGCCTCGACCATGTCCGGGCGGAGCTGTTGCACAGCCGCGGCCAAGTACGGATCACTGACGTCGCGTTGCGCTGGGGCTTCCTGCACCCGAGCCGGTTCGCCCAGCAGTACCGGGACCGCTTCGGCGAGCTGCCGTCCGACACCGTCAGACGGCACGCGGCCGACTGACCGGCTCGCGATGTCCGGCGCGGATCTGCGCCAACAGGCCGCCGGCGTGCAGGATCTCGAGCTCGGACGGCGAGGCTTCCAGCTGAACCTGGATCGGGCCGGCGCCTTCCACGTCGGCGGTCAGGGTGTCGGTGATTCCGGCGAGCGCCTCGCCGATGCGCGGGATGCGCCAGTGCTGGCCGACCGTGGCGGCGTCGTGGTTCGACCGGTCGGCGAAGACCAGCGGCAGGATGCCGACATTGATCAGGTTACGGCGGTGAATGCGAGCGTAGCCGGTGGCGACGACCGCCCGGACGCCGAGGTGCAGCGGCGCCAGCGCGGCGTGCTCCCGGGAGGACCCCTGGCCGTAGTTGTCGCCGCCGACGATCAGCCCGCCGCCCCACGAGCGGGCGCGGTCGTGGAAGCCGGGATCCAGGCGGCGGAACATGAACCGGGCGCACTCGGCGATGTTGGACCAGACCGCCATGCCGATCGCGCCGTCGGGCGCCATGTCGCCGGTGGACACGTCGTCGCCGACCACGATGAGCACGCGCGCGTCGAGATCGGCGGGCGGCGGCGGGGGTAGTGGCGGTTCGACGATGTTGTCGCCCCGTTCGATCACGACGACGGCCCGGTCAGCCGGCCATCCGGTGATGAGGCGCCGCCCGATCGAAGGGTCGGGCGAGGCGGCGGGGCGCAACCGCGGCCGCTCGACCGTCCGGGGATCGGTGATGACGCCGGTCAACGCCGACGCGGCGGCGGTCGCCGGCGAGCACAGGTACACCTGGTCCTCGGCGGTGCCGCTGCGGCCGGGAAAGTTGCGATTGAAGGTTCGCAGTGACGGCCTGCCCTTGACGGGGGCCTGACCGATCCCGATGCAGGGTCCGCAGATCGGCTCGAGCATTCGCGCCCCGGCGGCGAGCAGATCGGCGTACAGGCCCGACCGGACGATCGTGTCCAGGATCTCCCGCGAACCCGGCGTGACGGTCAGCTGCACCCCGGGAAACACGGTGTGCCCGCGCAGCGTCGCGGCGACGGTGGCGAGATCTTCGTACGAGCTGTTGACCGACGAGCCGACACAGACCTGCACAATCTCGGTGCCCGCGACCTGGGCCACGGGCACGACGTCGCCGGGCGAGTGCGGTACGGCGACCAGCGGCTCCAGCCGGCTCAGGTCGATGCGCTCCGTCGCGTCGTACGAGGCGCCCTGGTCCGCCGCCATCGGCCGGAAGTCACCTCCGCGGCCGTGGTCGGTGAGCCACCGGCGGGTCTGCTCATCGGCCGGGAAGATGCCGGCGGTGGCGCCGGTCTCGACCACCATGTTGCAGATCGTGCCCCGGCCGGTGATGGACAGCTCCGCGACGCCGCCGCCGAAGAACTCGAACACCGCGCCCCGGCCGCCGCGCACGCCGTAGCGGCGCAGCAGCTCGAGGATGATGTCCTTGGGCTCCACCGGACGGCTCAGCCGCCCGGTCAGCTCGACGCCGATGACGCGCGGGCAGCGCAGTTCGAAGCCGTAACCGGCGAGCGCGACGGCTGCTTCCAGGCCGCCGACGCCGGTCGCGAACATGCCGAGCGCGCCGGCCATCGTGGTGTGCGAGTCGGCGCCGACCAGCACCGCGCCCGGGCGTCCGAAGTGCTCCAGGTGTATGTAGTGGGAGATTCCATGGCCGGGCGGGGAGAAGCGCAGCCCGTACCGTTCGGCGAACGAGCGCAGGTACCGGTGGTCCTGCATGTTGCGGTCGTCGATCTGCAGGACGTTGTGATCGACGTACAGCACTGCGAGTGGGACGGCGACCTCGCCGGCGCCCATCATCTCGAACTGCATTCCGGTCATCGTGCCGGTGGCGTCCTCGACGAGAACCTGGTCCACGCGCAACGTGATGTCGGCATCCGGAACGAGGTCTCCGGCCGCCAGATGTGATCGGAGGATCCGGTGGGTGAGGTTCACGGAAACGCACCCGCGCGCGGCAACAAGGCCGGCACCTGGTACCCCAGGTGCTCGGTAAGGAATGCCGCGGTCGGCAGCAGGGTGCCGAGATCGATCCCGGTCCGCATGCCCATGCGTTCCAGCAGGTAGACCAGGTCGTCGGTAGCTATGTTACCGGTGGCTGCGGGTGCGAAGGGGCAGCCGCCGATGCCGCCGGCGCTGGCGTCGAGCACGGTGACGCCGGCGTCGACCGCGGCCAGCGCGTTGGCGAAGCCGGTGTTGCGGGTGTTGTGGAAGTGGCAGCGCAGC
>Ga0081539_10003747_pt1 | contig 18067 bp, 15 predicted proteins | sample TabmetS4T2R2_FD_71023 | JGI IMG/M metagenome (GOLD analysis project Ga0081539, IMG submission 71023) | Tabebuia heterophylla rhizosphere microbial communities from the University of Puerto Rico - S4T2R2 | ecosystem: Host-associated > Plants > Roots > Rhizosphere ...
CAGCGTGCTGTTCAACGATTCGATCGGCTACAATATCGGCTACGGCAAGGACGAGGCGACCCAGGCGGAGATCGAGCGGGCGGCCCGGGGCGCCGCGATCCACGACTTCATCGCTTCGCTGCCCGAAGGCTATGACACGCCGGTCGGCGAGCGCGGGCTGAAACTGTCGGGCGGCGAGAAGCAGCGCGTGGCGATCGCCCGCACCCTGCTCAAGGATCCGCCGATCCTGATCTTCGATGAGGCGACCAGCGCGCTCGACAGCCGCACCGAGGCGGCGATCCAGGAGACGTTGCGCGATGTCGCCGCGCGGCGCACCAGCATCGTTATCGCGCATCGACTCTCGACGGTGGTCGATGCCGACCAGATCATCGTGCTCGACCAGGGCCGCGTCGCCGAGCGCGGGACCCATGCCGAGCTGCTGCGCAGGGGCGGCCTCTACGCCGACATGTGGGCGCGCCAGCAGGCCGAGCGCGAGGCGGAGGAAGAGGCCGAGGCGGCGGAATAGCGGCCGTTTCCCTTGTTCACCTTTTGTGCTAATCAACGTGCCCGAGTCCGACGGCCTCGACTTCTGGACGGCCGTCGGGATAAGGGGTTTCGGTGCAGCCGCTCGACATTCTTCACAGCACCTTCGGATTCCAGGAGTTCCGGGGCGTTCAGGCGGAGGTGATCGGCCGCGTCATGGCGGACGAGCACACGCTTGCGGTGATGCCGACCGGCTCGGGCAAGTCGCTTTGCTATCAGGTGCCGGCGCTCGCGCGCGAAGGAACGGCGCTGGTCATCTCGCCGCTGATCGCGCTGATGCACGATCAGATCCGCTCTGCCGAAGCTTTTGGCATTCGGGCGGCATCGCTGACCTCGGCCGACGACAACCGGAACGAGACGCTGGCGCGGCTGAAGCGCGGCGAGCTCGACCTGCTCTACGTTGCACCCGAGCGGGCGACGAGCGACGCATTTCGTGCGCAGATCGAACGCGTGCCGTTGGCGCTGATCGCCATCGACGAGGCGCATTGCGTGTCCGAATGGGGCCATGATTTCCGGCCCGACTACCGGCTGCTGCGCCCGCTGCTGGACCGTTTCGCGCAGGTGCCGCGGCTTGGCCTCACCGCCACCGCCGACGCGCAGACCCGCGCCGACATCCTCGTCCAGCTCGGCATTCCGCACGACGGGCTGATCCTCGCCGGTTTCGACCGGCCCAACATCCGCTATGTGGTCCGCACGCGCGAGAATACCGCCGCACAGCTCGGCGACCTGCTCAGGCAGCAGCCGGGCGCCGGCATCATCTACGCGCCGACCCGCAGCGCGGCCGAGAAATATGCCGAGCGGCTGGGCTGCAACGGTCGGCCGGTCGGCCTGTATCACGCCGGGCTCGACCCGGCCGTCCGCCGCCGCGCGCAAGCGGCCTTCGTCGCCAGCGAGGAGATGGTGATGGTCGCCACCATCGCCTTCGGGATGGGCATCGACAAGCCGGACGTTCGCTTCGTTGCCCATGCCGGTATGCCGAAATCGATCGAGGCTCTTTATCAGGAGACCGGCCGCGCCGGGCGCGACGGCGATCCGGCCGAGGCCTGGCTGTTCTGGGGGGCCGAGGATCTGTCGCGGGCACGGCGGCGCATCGAGACCGAGCTTGCCGAGGAGCGGCGCACCGGCGAGCGCCAAAGGCTGAACGCGCTGGCGGCGCTGGTCGAGACGGCCGCTTGCCGCCGCGCGCTGCTGCTGCGCTATTTCGGCGAGAATCCGCCCGCGCGCTGCGGCAATTGCGACAATTGCCTGAATCCGCCGAGCACGGTCGATGCGACCGAGGTCTCGCGCAAATTGCTGTCGGCCTCGTTCCGGACCGAGATGCGCTTCGGGATCGGCCATCTGACCGACGTGCTCGCCGGCCGCGAGACCGACAAGGTCCTCTCCTTCGGCCATCACCGGCTGTCGGTGTTCGGCATCGCCGACGAAGCTGAGCTGGCACTGGTGAAGCCGGCGGCACGCGCCTTGCTCGCGCGCGATGCCCTGCGCGCCGACGATTATGGCGGCCTTACCTTCGGGCCGGGCGCGCGGCCGATCCTGCGCGGCGAGGAGACCGTAGCGCTGGTGCTTCCACCCAAGCGCGAGCGAAGGCGGCGCCAGGCTGCCGCGACGCTCGACGGGGCCGAACATGGCCTGTTCGAAGCCTTGCGCGCGCTGCGGCGCGATCTTGCCAAGGAAGCGGGGATTCCGCCCTATGTCATCTTCCACGACAGCACGCTCAGGGAAATGGCCGTACTGAGGCCGACCGGCCTTGCCGCGCTCCGCGGGATTTCGGGCGTGGGCACGGCCAAGCTCGAGCGCTATGGTGCCGCCTTCGTCGCAGTGATTGCGGCGCACGAGGGAGTGGCGGATGTTCCGGCGTCTTGACGATCATGTCCTGGTCTCCGGCCAGATCGCGCCCGAGGAGGTCGCAGAAGCAGCCACGCAGGGCGTAACGATGATCGTCAACAACCGACCCGACGGCGAGGCGCCCGGCCAGCCGACCAGCGCCGAAATCCAGGCGGCGGCCGCGCGGGCGGGCATGAGCTACCGGCACATTCCGGTGGCCGGCGGCCTATCGCCCCACCAGGTGCAGGACATGGCCGATGCGCTTGGCGCAAGCGACGGCAAGGTACTGGCCTTCTGCCGGTCCGGCACGCGTTCGACCTATCTGTGGGCGCTAGCGCGCGCGCAGGCCGGGGATGATGCTGATGAGATCGTCGGCAAGGCCGCAGCAGCCGGATACGATCTGACGCCGATGAGAGGCTATCTGGGCTGAACGCCATATCCGCAATAACGACGATCATCGACGGCATTCAACGCGGCCTTGCCGATGTTGCAGCCGGCCATGTTGTTCCCCATGAACAGGTCCTGGAGCAAGCCCGCCAGATTATCGAGGATGCAAAAAAGGCACGTCGGTGAGGCGCTTCGAATGGTCGCGAGCGAGGAGTCATTCAGCCAGCACGCGCCGCGCCCGCACCTCATCATCCTCATCGACCATCAGCCGCACGCCGGTGGCCGCATTCACATAGGTCGTCGCTGAGTCGAACACGACGCTTTCGATACCGGCCGCTTCGAGCCGCAAGCGGGCAAGTTCCGCCTGGATGGGGGTGTAGAAGCGCTCCAGTTCGATCAGGCTCATAGCTTTGTCGGGTCCGCATCGTGGGCGGCCAGCTCGTCTGGCCGCGGCGCGCGGCCGAGGATCGCGTTGCGGTGGGGAAAGCGGCCGAAGCGCGCGATCACATCGTGGTGGCGCTTGGCGTAGGCGAGCTGTTCAGCGTCGCCCAGCGCGCTGTAAAGCGGCAAGGCTTGCTGCTGATCGGCCAGATCTTCGCTGTGCTGGAGCGGCATGTAGAGGAAGCCGCGTTCCTTCTGTCCCAGCGATCGGTCCAGGCCGCGTTCGACCGCGCCCGTGGCAATCGCCAGCGCGAGATGATCGGTGGCAAAGCTGTCGGCATGGCCGCGGAACATGTTGCGCGGCAGCTGATCGAACAGGATCACTGCCGCCAGCGCGGTTTCGGCATCGGCGAGGAAATGCTCGACCGGAAACGCCCGTTGCTCCTCATACAGTTCGAGGAAGCGCTCCCGGCACTGCTCATCCAGGTCGGCGTTGGTCGTCCACCATTGGTCGGGCTTGAGGCCGAACCAGAAGGACAGAATTTCGTGGATCCAAGGCTGGGGCATGTCCCGCAACTCAGTAAGCCATCATTCCGGCGAAAGCCGGAATCCAGCTCATCTTCTCGGGAATGTCCGGTGACGCAGCGAAGGATAGCTGGACCCCAGCCTTCGCCGGGGTGACGTTGGTGGGATTTCGCAGCCCTTCGCTCAAGCGGCCGTGCCGCCAACGGTGAGGCCTTCGATCAGCAGCGTCGGCTGGCCGACGCCGGCCGGGACGGACTGGCCGCCTTTGCCACAGACGCCGACACCCTCGTCGAGCGCCATGTCGTTGCCGATCGCGGCGACCTTGGTGAGAACCGTCGGCCCATCGCCGATCAGCGTCGCGCCCTTGATCGGCGTGCCCAGCTTGCCGTTCTCGATCTTGTAGGCCTCGGTGCAGGAGAAGACGAACTTGCCGCTGGTGATGTCGACCTGCCCGCCGCCGAAGCTCTTGGCATAGATGCCGTTCTTGGCGCGGGCGAGAATCTCGCCGGGATCGTCGTTGCCGCCCAGCATGAAGGTGTTGGTCATGCGCGGCATCGGCGCATGGGCGAAGCTTTCGCGCCGGCCGTTGCCGGTCGGCGCGACGCCCATCAGCCGCGCGTTCAGCCGATCCTGCAAATAGCCCTTGAGAATGCCGTCCTCGATTAGGGTCGTGGCCTGGCTCGGCGTGCCCTCATCGTCGATCGACAGCGAGCCGCGCCGCTCGCCGATCGAGCCGTCGTCGATCACCGTCACGCCCGGCGCCGCCACCCGTTCGCCGACTCGTCCGGAAAAGGCCGACGAGCCCTTGCGGTTGAAGTCGCCCTCCAGGCCATGGCCGATCGCCTCGTGCAGCAGCACGCCGGGCCAGCCGGGCCCTAGTACGACGGTCATCTCGCCCGCCGGCGCGGCAACGGATTGGAGATTCACCAGCGCCTGTGCCAGCGCGATATCGATCGCGCGGTTCCAGGTCGCGGGCTCGAACAGCTGATCGTACAGCCGCCGGCCGCCAAGGCCGTGATAGCCCATCTCGCGCCGGCCATTCTCCTCGACGACGATCTGGACGTTAAGCCGCACCAGCGGCCGCACGTCATGCGCGACAAAGCCGTCCGCCCGGACGATGTCGATCACACTCCAGGATCCGGCCAGGGAGACCGTCACCTGCTTGACGCACGGATCGCGGGCGCGCGCCGCAGCGTCGATCGTCTGGCATAGTTCGACCTTACGCGCGAAGGGCACCAGGCTGAGCGGATCGGCGTCGGTGTAAAGCGTCGCATTGGTCCGGCGCGGCGAAGCAGCCGGCGGCGCCGTCGCCGGATCGAGCACCGCCATCGTCTCGGCAGCCCGGCGGATCGCGGCTTCCGACAGCTCGTTGGCCTGGGCAAAAGCGGTGGTTTCGCCGGAAACGCCGCGCAGGCCGAAGCCCGACTGGGTATTGAAATCGGCGGTCTTCAGCCGGCCGTCATCGAAGGCAAAGCTCTCCGTTGCGCAATATTGCAGATAGAGCTCGCCGTCGTCGCATCCCTTCAGCGCGTCTGCGGTGAGGCGTTTGGCGGTTTCGGGATCGAGGCCATCGGGCCGGTAAAGAAAGCGGCGGGGGTCGGCGAGATCAATCATCGCGCCGATATAGGGATTTCATCAAGGCGTAACAGTCTGATTCGTCTCACCGCGCCCAGCGGAAGGATGATCAGCGGGGCCGCCTTTCAGGATGAAGCGCCGGTCGCAATAGCCGCATTCGACATAACCCTTCTCATCGATCGCCAGATAGACGCGCGGATGGCCGAGCGCCGGATGGGTCGCCGTCGCGCCATCGCAGACCACGCGTGGGTTGGTGACATAGGTGATTTCGGGCGGCGGAATGGGCATGGCGCGCGCATAGCAATGGATCATTCCTTCCCGCAAGCGGGGAGGGGGACCGCGTAGCGGTGGAGGGGGCCGCGTGAAGGCCGCCGATTCAGCGAAGGAGCTCGTGCCACGCGCTGGGCCCCCTCCACCACCCTTCGGGTGGTCCCCCTCCCCGTTCCGGGGAGGAATAGTTTGCGCATCGCCCGTAGCGCGTTATGCGCCGTGGCATGGCCGCCGATTTTGCCAGCCCCGCCATTGCGATCCGCGACCTGGTGAAGGTCTATGCCGGCGGCAAGCGGGCGCTTGACGGCATCACGCTCGACGTCCCGCAGGGCCAGATCTTCGGCCTGCTCGGACCGAACGGCGCCGGCAAATCGACGCTGATCAACATCCTCGCCGGCCTCGTGAACAAGACCAGCGGCACGGCCGTGGTCTGGGGTTTCGACATCGACGAGCATCCGCGCAATGCCAAGGTCTCGATCGGCATCGTGCCGCAAGAGATCGTGTTCGATCCCTTCTTCACGCCCGCCGAAGCGCTGGAGATCCAGGCCGGTTATTATGGCGTACCCAAGGCGGAGCGCAGCACCGCCGAGCTGCTGCGCGCCGTGCACCTGGAGCCGCAGGCCAATGCCTATGCGCGCACTTTGTCCGGCGGCATGAAGCGGCGGCTGCTGGTCGCCAAGGCGATGGTCCATTCGCCGCCGATCCTCGTGCTGGACGAACCCACCGCGGGCGTCGATGTCGAGCTGCGCCAGCAATTGTGGAGCTATGTGCGCAGCCTCAACGCGCAGGGCGTGACCATCGTCCTGACCACCCATTATCTGGAGGAGGCCGAGGAGCTCTGCGATCGGATCGCCATCATCAATCATGGCCGGCTGATCGCCAATGAGGCGACCCGTACCTTGGTCGGCATGGCGCAGGAAAAGGCCGTCGAGGTGACCGTGGACCGCGACATCACAGCGCCGCTCGACGCCCCCTGCTTTGACAAGATCGAGCTGATCGGCCAGCGGACGCTGGCGATCACCTATCGCAAGGACCGGGTCAATGCCGGCGACGTGCTGGCTGCCTTGCAGCAGGAGGGGCTGGGGATCGTCGACGTTTCGACCAGGGAAGCGGATCTCGAGGATGTGTTCCTGAACCTCACCCGCGCCGCCGATGCCTGACCGCAAGTTCGACGTCCTTGTGCTCGGATCCGGCGCCGCCGGGCTCAGTGCCGCGCTCGAGCTCGCGCCGGAGCTCAAGGTCGGCGTGCTTGCGAAGGGCGACATTTCGGCGGGCTCGACCGCTTTGGCGCAGGGCGGCATTGCCGGAGTGCTGGAGCCGGGCGATACATTCGAAAGCCATATCGAGGATACGATGATCGCCGGCGCCGGGCTGAACAACCGGCGCGCGGTGGAGTTCGTCGTCGAGAATGCGCCGGCGGCAATCGAGCGGCTGGCCGAGCTCGGCGTCCCGTTCAACCCCGGCGAGACCGACCGGTGGCACCTCACCCGCGAGGGTGGTCACAGCCACCGCCGCATCGTCCATGTCGCCGATGCGACCGGCCGCGCGGTGCAGCAGGCGATGGAGGCCGCGGCGCGCGCCCATCCGAACATCACCCTGATCCCCGACATGGTGGCCATCGACCTGGTCACCAATCGCCACCGCCAATCAGGCGAGGGGCGTGGGCCCCACGTCTGGGGAGCCTATGCGGTCGATGCCCGCAAGGGCGGCGTGTCGCTGCTCACCGCCCGAGCGACGATCCTGGCGACCGGCGGCGCCAGCCGCGCCTGGGTCTATTCGACCAATCCGCGCGGTTCCACCGGCGATGGCATTGCCATGGCCTGGCGCGCCGGTTGCCGCATTTCCAACATGGAATTCAATCAGTTCCACCCGACCTGCCTGTTTCATCATGACGTCAAGAATTTCCTGATCACCGAGGCGATGCGCGGCGAAGGCGGCAAGCTGAAGCTTCCCACCAACGGCCGCCGGTTCATGGATCGCTTCGACAAGCGGGGAGAGCTGGCGCCGCGTGACGTCGTTGCCCGCGCGATCGACCACGAGCTGAAGCGCCTCGGCCTGGACTATGTCCATCTCGACATTAGCCACCGCGAGCCCGAGTTCATCCGCGAGCATTTCCCGACCATATATGCAGGTCTGCTGGAGCTGGGCATCGACATCACCAGGGAACCGATCCCGGTCGTGCCCGCCGCGCATTACACCTGCGGCGGCGTGCTGGTCGATCTCGATGGCCGCACCGATCTGGCCGGTCTTTACGGCGCCGGCGAAGTCACCCAATCAGGCCTGCATGGCGCCAACCGCCTGGCGTCAAACTCGGTGCTCGAATGCCTGGTGTTCGGTCTCGCCGCGGCCCAGCACATCAACGCCAACTGGACCGACCTGCCGCCGCCGCCTCCCATCCGCGCCTGGGACGAGAGCCGGGTGACCGATTCCGACGAGGAAGTGGTCGTCCACCACAATTGGCGGGAGATCAGGCGTTTCATGTGGGACTATGTCGGCATCGTGCGCACCACCAAGCGGCTCGAACGCGCGCTCCACCGCGTCAACCTGCTGCGGCGGGAGACTGAGGAATATTACGGCCATTTCCGGGTGACGCCGGACTTGGTCGAGCTGCGCAATCTGGTCGAAGTGGCGGGGCTGATCGTCCGCTCTGCCCTTGCGCGCAAGGAGAGCCGGGGCCTCCACTACACGCTCGATTATCCGGATATGTTAGCCGAGGCGGCTGATACGGTGCTGGTGCCTGCGGTCTAGCGCGAACTCCGAGCGCTCAATGTGCGCCGTCATTGCGAGGAGCGTAGCGACGCGGCAATCCAGTCAGGCCCGAATGCTGCACTGGATTGCTTAACTTCGCTCGCAATGACGGCAAGTGCATCAGTCGATCCCAGCAGCACTCCCATACCGTATTGATACGAAGCCGCGCCTTAGGTGCGCGCCCTGACCAGATAGTGTAGACTGTGGGCACGCGAAGACCGTGCCGGGGGGCGAGTTGCCGTGAGTTACACCCTATGGATGTATGGCACTGTGTTCGTCGCAGTCGCCGCCACCCTGATCATCAACTGGTGCGTCTATCGCCTGTGTCGCAGCGCACTCGTCGCAGCGCTCATGGGAACCCTCCTCCCCGGACTGTCGATCATCGGCTATTCCCTCTACGTCCAAAATCGGGTTCCGTACGGGCCCACTGCCATCATCATAGCCTGCATCCTGGGCCTGCCGGCTTTGCTGCTCTGCTCGACAACGGTCGTGCTGGCGGTCCTCACCGCCAGCACGCGCGGCTCTACCCCGACGAGTCGCTGAGGAACGCGCGCATCGCCCGTCGAAACGCCGCCGGCTGATCGCCCATGATGAAGTGGCTGCTGTCGTCGATCCGGACCAGCTTCACCTGGCGGGCGCCGCGGTAGGCGGCAGCGAAGACGCGATCGACCTCGGGCCCGATCTTTGGGCTCGCGCAGGCATAGACGACCGTGATCGGCACCTTCAGATAGGCGAGCTGCGGGCGCAGATCAGTGGTCGCCAGCTCGTGCAGCGAGCGGGCGACGACGTCGGGATCGCTCTGCAGCGCCGGATCGCCGGACGGTCCGAACAGTCCGGCAAGGGCGCCGACCAACGCGCGACCTTGCGGCGCTTCCGCAATGGCGAGCAGATTGTCGGCGAGCGGCCGGACCTCGTCCGGCGTCGAACCCCTCATCCCCGACGGCTGCGGCAGCATGTCGACCACCATGACCTTGCCCACCGTATCGGGATGCCGCAGCGCCAGCTCCAGGGCGATCGTCGCGCCCATCGAGTGACCGACCACCGCCGGGGCCTTCAGCCCGCGCGAGGCGATGTACAAGGCCAGCTGCTCGGCAACGCCGGCGACGACCGGTCCTGCGATATTGTCGCGCACCGGCTCGCCGGTAAAGCCGGCAATCTGGACGAGATGGTAGCGATAGCCCGGAATCGCAGCGATGGTCCGCCTCCAGACCTGCCGCGATGACGCCAGGCCCGGGATGAGAATGACGTCAGGGCCGGCGCCGGTGACTTCGACGGAAAAGCGGCTTGGCGTGAATGTGGCGGCAACAGTAGGCGCCACGGGAAGAAGCAGGCCGCCGCAAAACGCAGCGGTCCCGATCAGGAAGTTTCTTCTGTTCCTCTGCGATTCCATCAGCTTGCCTATGCCGCGAACGCCGTGAACGAACGCTGACCTGGAGCGCACCCTATCGTCATTCCCGCGAAAGCGGGAATCCAGCTTCTTTTCAAGCCGTTGAAGCAACAAAAGAAAAGCTGGCTCCCCGCTTTCGCGGGGGTGACGATGAGGTTCGGCCTGCTAGCTGTTGCCTTCCTCATACTCCGCAATGAGCGTCCGAGGAGCCTTGTTGCGGCAGGCCATGAGCAGCGCGCTGCGCAGCACCTCCTCGTCGATGCCATCCAGCGCAATCGTGGTCGATCCCCTTCGGCCCCATGCGCCGGCAGCGGGGAAAGACCACCGCGGATGTGCCCCGGTGAGGATCTCCTGCTGCTCCGGCGTGAGCATCACCACGCCTTGGCGTTTGGCCGGCCATAGCGTCGCGAAGATGCGGCCGCCGACCCTGAAATCGGGATGATTCATGTGCGATGATTCGATCGCGCCGGGAAAGGCGAGCGCCAGGGCACGATATCGTTCCTCGTTCATCCGACGTGCCTCGCTTTGAGGATCACGACCGTTGCCCGGGCTGGCATTGAGAACTAAGTCTCCGCCATGCCCCACCTCTATCTGGTCGACGGATCCAGCTACATCTTCCGCGCCTTCCATCGGCTGCCGCCACTGACCAACAAGCACGGCCTCAATGTCGGCGCGGTCTATGGCTATACCACAATGTTGTGGAAGCTGGCCGACAGCCTCAACAAGGAAGATGGGCCGACCCATCTGGCGGTGATCCTCGATGCTTCCGAGAGCACGTTTCGCAACCAGATGTACGACCAGTACAAGGCGCACCGGCCACCCCCGCCGCCCGAGCTGGTTCCGCAATTTCCGCTGATTCGCGACGCTACCCGCGCTTTCTCCATCCCCTGCATCGAGCAGAATGGACTGGAGGCGGACGACATCATCGCCTGCTATGTGAAGTCTGCGCTGGAGCAGCAGTGGAAGGTGACGATTGTCTCCTCCGACAAGGATCTGATGCAGCTGATCGAGCCGGGCGTCGACATGCTCGACACGATGAACGACCGGCGCATCGGCCGCGAGGAAGTGATCGAGAAGTTCGGCGTGCCGCCCGAGCAGGTCGGCGAGGTGCTGGCGCTGATGGGCGATGCCGTCGACAATGTGCCTGGGGTACCCGGCGTCGGGCCCAAGACCGCCTCACAGCTGATCCAGCAATATGGCGATGTCGAGAGCGTGCTCGCCCATGTCGATGAGATCGCCAAGCCCAAGCTCAAGGCCAATCTGATCGAGCATGCCGATGCCGCGCGGATGTCGCGCGAGCTGGTGCGCCTGATCTGCGACGAGCCTCTGCCCGAACCACTCGAAGATCTGGCGATGAAGGGCATCCCCGAACCGCCGCTGCGCGAATTCCTCGAATATCACGGCTTCCGCTCGCTGCTGGCGCGGCTTGGCGCGAAAGTGCAGGCCGAGGCACCGCCCGTCGCCAAGGCGCCATCTCAGGCGGAAGTGCGGCCGGAGCCGAAGATCGACCGCTCGCTCTACGAGACGGTGACAACGGAGGAAGCACTCGACAGATGGCTCGCCGATATCCAGGCGCAGGGCCGGGTGGCGATCGATACCGAAACCGACCGGCGCGACGGCGTCACCGCCAAGCTGGTCGGGATCAGCCTCGCCACCGACTGCGGCAAGGCCTGCTACATTCCGCTCGAGCACGGCGGCCACGATTTGCTGTCGGAGCGGCCGCAGCAGCTCCCGAGCGCGCTGGTGCTCGAGCGCCTGAAGCGGGTGCTCGAGGATCCGGCGATCCTCAAGATCGGGCATAACCTCAAGTTCGACTGGGTGGTGCTCGACCGGCGCGGCATCTGCCTCGCGGCTTATGACGACACATTGGTGATGAGCTTCAACCTCGATGCGGGAGGCCTCAACAGCCACGCGCTCGACGATCTGGCCAAGAAGCATCTCGACCACATTTGCATCGCCTACAAGGATGTGTGCGGCACCGGACAGAAGCAGATCACCTTCGACAAGGTGCCGGTCGAGCGGGCGACCGAATATGCGGCCGAGGACGCCGACGTGGCGCTGCGGCTCTGGATGCGCTTCAAGGCGCGCCTGCCGCTGGAGCGGGTGACCACCGTCTATCAACTCGTCGACCGGCCGATGGTGCAGGTGATCGGCCAGATGGAGCGCGACGGCGTCAAGGTCGATCGCGCCGTGCTGCGGAGCCTGTCCGAAGAGTTCAACGTTCAGATCGCCGAGCTGGAAGAGAAGATCTGCGGCGAGGCCGGAGCCAAGTTCACCATCGGCAGCCCGCAGCAGCTGGGCGACATATTGTTCAACAAGATGGGCCTGGCCGGCGGGCGCAAGGGCAAGTCGGGCACCTGGTCAACCGACGTCACCGAGCTGGAGCGGCTCGCGCGCGAGGGCGTGCCGATCGCCGAGCTGGTGCTCGACTGGCGCCAGCTCACCAAATTGAAGAGCACCTATACCGACGCGCTGCAGGAGCAGATCAACCCCGAGACGGGCCGCGTCCACACCAGCTACAGCCTGTCGGGCGCGCAGACCGGCCGGCTCGCCTCGACCGACCCGAACCTGATGAACATCCCGATCCGCACCGAGATCGGCCGGCGCATCCGCGACGCCTTCATCGCCGATCCCGGCTATGTGATGCTCTCCGCCGACTACAGCCAGATCGAGCTCCGCCTCGCCGCCCATATCTGCGACGTGCCGCAGCTGCGCGCCGCCTTCGAGGCGGGGGCCGACATCCACAACATGACGGCGGGCGAGCTGTTCGGCGAGGTCAACCGCGACACCCGCGCCTCCGCCAAGACGATCAACTTCGCGATCCTCTACGGCATCTCCCGCTGGGGGCTGGCGGGGCGGCTTGGCGTCACCGCCGACGAGGCGCAGGCGATCATCGACCGCTACTTCGAGCGCTTCCCCGGCATCCGCACTTATATCGGTGAGACGCTGACCAGGGCGCGCGAGGATCTGTTCACCACCACCCTGTTCGGGCGCAAGACGCACTTCCCGCGCATCAAATCCAACGTCCAGCACGAGCGCCAGGGCGCCGAGCGCGCGGCGATCAACGCGCCGATCCAGGGCACCGCCGCCGACATCATCAAGCGGGCCATGGCCCGAGTAGGCCCAGCGCTGGAGGCGCAGGGTCTGGGCGATGTGCGTATGCTGCTCCAGGTTCACGACGAGCTGGTATTCGAAGTACCGGAGGGCCAGGTCGATGAGGCCCGCACCGTGATTCATGACGTCATGGCAGGCGCCGCCGAGCCGGCGGTGAAGCTGAGCGTGCCGCTCGGCGTCGAGATCGGTACCGGGCCGAACTGGGGCGCCGCGCATTGAACACCCCTCCGCACGGCGCCAAGGGCGACGGCGACCATGAGGATCTGGCCGCCCTCGCCCGGGGTGGACGCACCAACCTGCTGGGCTTCCTGCTGCGCCTCGCGGCCCGCCTGCCGTTCCTGTTCATTGCCGGCCGCATCTACGGCGCCGCTGCGCTCGGCCGCTTTGCCTATGCGGTGCTGATCGTCGAATTCGCCGCGCAAATCTCGACGCTCGGGCTGAAGCGCGGCCTCGCCCAGCAGCTGTCCCAGACCGACAAGCCGCACGTCTGCGTGGTGTGGGATGCGATGCTGGTCGCATTCGTCGCCTCGGCCATCGCCTCTGTCATCCTGGGCGTGTTTCCGCGCGCCATGTTCCCGAACAGTCCCATCCATGGCGCCGAATGGCTGCTGCCACTGATCGTGTTCGCGATCGCCGGGGCCGATGTCGCGCTGGCCGCGCTGGCCTATCAGCATAATGTCCAGGCGACGGTGACCGCGCGCGCGATCGTCGAGCCCTGGACGATCAGCTTCGCAGCCCTCGCCATGTCGTTCGTATCGACCCGCGACGGCCTGATCTTCTCTTATGTCCTGTCGATGCTGGCCGCCTGGGGCGCCTCGCTCTGGCCGCTGTTCCGATCCTATGGCGTGCCAAGGGGATGGCGGCCCGATCCGGTCACCTTGTGGCAGCTGGCCCGCCGCAACACGCCGCTGGCGGCGGCCGATGCGATCGAATGGGGCTCGCGGCGCATCGACATCGGCATCCTCGGGCTGTTCTTCCGGCCCGATATCGTCGGCATCTATTATGTCGCCCAGCAGGTCGCCTCGCTGCCGCAGAAGCTGAAGACCAGCTTCGACCCGATCCTGAGCCCCGTCATCACCCAGAAACTGGCCGAGGGCGACAAGACGGCGGTTGCGCGCCAGATCCGCCAAGTCGGATTCTGGATCATCGCCGCGCAGACCGGCGTAGCGCTGGCGCTCGGCATCCCGGGCGAAGCGGTGATGGGTCTGGTTGGCCCGCATTTCGTCGGCGGCACCGCGGCGCTCGGCTTTTTGCTGTTCGCGGAGATCGTCGCGGCGACCGCCGCCGTCTCCGAGGCGGCCCTCATCTATGTCGCCCGGCACCGCAATCTGATGATTTCGATGGGGATGATCGGCATTCAGGCGGCACTGACCGTCGGCCTGATCGTGACGTTCCGCGCGCTCCACCTGCCCAAGACCGGCCAGGCAGCAGGGCCGGCGATTGCGCTGTGCATCGCCCTCGGCCTGGCATCGATCGCCAAGGCCCGCCTGCTTTCCGGCTTGCTTGGAGCGCCCGTGTCGGGCTGGCGCTGGGCGCTGGTCTGGGCAGCAGCCTTTGCAACCGTCATCGGCTATCTGGCGACCATGGTCCCCGAATGGGGCGAGCTGATCTTCGGCATTCCGGCGATCCTCGTCTCGTTCGGCTATGTGATCTGGCGCCGTGGCTTCACCCATGCCGACCGCGTGCTGTTTCGGCGCCAGCAGGTTCTTGAGGAGCCCACCCTGCCGCCACCTGCGGGATCGATGCCGGAGGGGTGACCGCCTGGCCGTCGCCTATTGCGGAATCGGCTCGCCAAACATCAGCGCGCGCACATATTTGACGGGCGGCGACCCATGCGCGAGCAAGGCATCGTTGAAGGCCTTCAGGCTGAAGCGCGCGCGCTGGCGCCGTTTCGCCTCCTCGCGCAGCGCCATGATCTCGGAATAGCCGCTGAAATAGCTCAGCAGTTGTGTCGAACCGAGGCTCGCCCGGGTCCATTTGCCCGCCGCCTCCCGCTGCTGCTGGAAGGCGGTGCGGGTCATCAGCGCCATCGCCTGCTCGCGGGTCATGCCCTCGGTCTGGATGCCGATGTCCAGCAGCGAGTTCACGACGGCGCGGAGCCGCATCTTGAGGACATTGAGGCGGAATAAAGGATCGCCGTCCAGATAGCCGAGATCGGCCATCATGCCCTCGCCATAGACGGCCCAGCCTTCGACGAACGGGCCGGAGGCGAGCACCGCCCGGAGCACCGACTGGCTGCGGTTGGCATGAAAGCCCTGCAAATAATGGCCGGGCATCGCCTCATGCGCGGTCAGGTCATGGATCATCGAGGAATTATATTCGCGCAGGAACGAGGCGACCTGGGCATCGGTCCAGTCCGCGGGCAGCGGCGACACCATGAAAAAGGTGTCCTGTTCCTTGTCGAGCGGCCCGGGGCTGTCGCAATAGGCCACCGCGACCCCGCGCATATATTCGGGCGTAACGACGATCTTCACCGGGCTGGTCGGCATGGTGACGAAATCCGCCTTGGTCACGAAGTCGGTCGTCTGGCGCAGGGCGTCGGCAGCGGCGGCCATGACGCCGTCGCGCGGCGGCACATTGGCATAGCTGAGCGCCAGCGCGGCCTCGATGGTCTTCTGCTGCTCCTCCGCGCTCGGCTCCTCGGGAAGCGCCGGAGCATTCGGCCGCCCCGCCAGGATCTGGCGCGCCACGCGATACATTTCGGCGCGTGTCGCGGCGACGGCGCGCGTCGCCCGCGCCTCGATCTCCTGGCGGCTGAGCGGGGAGTCGAGCGCAAAGCGCATCTTCTGATCGTAAAGCTTCGGCCCGAGGCGGAAGTCGCCGCGCGCATTGGGGACCAAAACGCTATCCAGCCACTTCTTGTGCTCGGCGACGGCGGCCTTGAGCTTCGCATAAGCGGCATCGAAACGCGCCGCTTCGGCTGGAGCCAAAGCGTTGCGATGCGGCAGCAGCATCTCCTCGACGATCGAGGTGACGCCGCCGTTCTGCTGCTGGACCGTGGTCGCATAGATCGGCGGAACGCGGGCCGGAACCAGCCTGGCGCGGGCCTGGGCCAGCAGCTGCGGGAGCTTGTCCATCCGAGCCGTGGCGGAGCGGAGTCGGTCCGGCCACGGCGCGAAATCACGGGCCGCCAGGCTATAGAGCGAAGCGCCCGCCGTCTCGGTGTAGATTTGGGCGTCCCATGCCCAATCCTGCAATGTCTCATTGGTCCACAAGGCATAGCGCAGCGCGTTGTCGAGAATCGCTGCATCGACCTGGTTCTCGGGCTTGAGCCGCTTGCGGTCGATGCGGCCCAGTGCCGTCAGAGTTTGCCGATAAAAGTTCGTCCTTTGCGCAAGACCGGCCGCGGACATGTCGGTGATCTCGCTATCGTAGCGATGATCGCCGAGCGCCGTCGCATGCGAGGGATCGAGACGGACGATGCCGTCGATGTAGCGCTTGGCGAGCGTGGCAAAGGCGGCATCAAGGCTGCGCGTGGGAGCGCTGTGCGCCGCAGCAGGCAAGGCCGAAGCACCGGCCGGCACAGTCAGGCAAAAGATCAGGAACAGCGTAGCGCACGAGCGGCGCATCCGGGCGCTCCGCCGTGTCAATGCCGGAAGTGCCGCATGCCGGTGAAGACCATCGCGAGACCCGCTTCGTCGGCCGCCGCAATGACGTCAGCGTCGCGGATCGAGCCGCCCGGCTGAATGACGGCAGTCGCGCCGGCTTCCACTGCGGTGAGGAGGCCGTCGGCGAAGGGGAAGAAGGCGTCCGACGCCACCGCCGAGCCGATCGTGCGGGGCTCGCCCCAGCCGGCAGCCTTGGCGGCATCCTTCGCCTTCCAGGCGGCGATGCGGGCGGATTCCATCCGGTTCATCTGGCCGGCGCCGATCCCGGCGGTGGCATTGTCCTTGGCATAGACGATCGCATTGGACTTCACATGCTTGGCCACGGTCCAGGCGAACAGGCAGTCGGCCAGCTCCTGGTCGGTCGGCGCGCGCCTGGTGACAACCTTGAGATCGTCCGGCCTGATGAAGCCATTGTCGCGCGACTGGACCAGATAGCCGCCGGCGATCGATTTCAGCGTCAGCCCCGGCCGGGCCGGATCGGGCAGCGCGCCGGTGAGCAACAGGCGAAGATTCTTCTTGCCCGAGAAGATCTCCCGCGCAGCGGCGTCGGCATCGGGCGCGATGACGACCTCGGTGAAGATCGCGGTGATCGCCTCGGCATCGGCGCGGCTCAACGGGCGATTGACCGCGACGATGCCGCCGAACGCCGACACCGGATCACAGGCCAAAGCCGCCTGATAGGCCTCCAGCAAACTACCGGCGACCGCCACGCCGCACGGATTGGCGTGCTTGACGATCACGCAGGCCGGATCACCGTCGCGGAACTCCGCGGCCAGCTCCAAGGCCGCATCGGCATCATTGTAATTGTTGTAGCTGAGCTCCTTGCCCTGCACCTGTTCGGCCTGGGCAATCCCGCGCGCGTGTGGGCCCGTCGGCAAATAGAGCGCCGCCTTCTGATGCGGATTCTCGCCATAGCGCAGCTCCTCACTGCGCTTCATGGCGAGCGGCAAGACGTCAGGGAACATCTGCCCCTGATCGGCGATGGCGAACCAGGACGCAATGGCGGCATCATAGGCGGCGGTGGCTGCAAAAGCCTTTGCAGCCAGGCGCTTACGAAAGTCGAGTGACGTCATGCCGCCGCTCGAATCGAGCGCGGCACTCAGCTCGGCATAGTCCGCCGGGTCAGTGACGATCGCCACATAATCATGGTTCTTCGCGGCCGATCGGACCATCGAGGGGCCGCCGATATCGATATTCTCGATCACTTCCTCGCGCCCGGCGCCGCGGGCCACGGTTTGCGCAAAGGGGTAAAGATTCACCACCACCAGATCGATCGCGCCGATGCCGTGCTCGCGCATTGCCGCGGCATGCTCCGGATTGTCGCGCACGCCGAGCAGGCCGCCATGCACCTTGGGGTGGAGCGTCTTCACCCGGCCATCCATCATCTCGGGAAAGCCGGTGAGATCGGAAATGTCGCGCACCTCCAGCCCCGCCTCGCGCAAAGCCTTGGCCGTTCCGCCGGTCGAGACGAGTTCGACCCCATGCCGCGCCAGAGCCTGCCCCAGTTCAGCAAGACCCGTCTTGTCCGAAACCGACAGCAAGGCGCGGCTGATCTTCACGTCACTCATGCAAACGGCACCCTCGTGTCTAATCCCTGACCGTCATTCCCGCGAAAGCGGGAATCCAGCTTTCCTTCTTGAATGCATGACGAAGAAGCTGGATGCCCGCCTTCGCGGGCATGATGGAACTATGCAAGTCTAAGCCGCCCCCTGGAACAGCCAGGCAA
>Ga0081539_10003748_pt1 | contig 18065 bp, 18 predicted proteins | sample TabmetS4T2R2_FD_71023 | JGI IMG/M metagenome (GOLD analysis project Ga0081539, IMG submission 71023) | Tabebuia heterophylla rhizosphere microbial communities from the University of Puerto Rico - S4T2R2 | ecosystem: Host-associated > Plants > Roots > Rhizosphere ...
TTTGATTAAATTGAATGATTAAGCTGCTCTCTTACCCGGAGAATAACGCTCACGGCATTTATCTTCGCCTATATCATCGACAGGAGTGTAAATATGGACAACATCACTGGGGCATGGAACGTCGAAGCCACAACAAACAATCAGGGACAATCATTTTCTGGGTTGATCACCTTTTTCGCTGATGGCATTATGATCGCTAACGAGCCGCCGGGGCCGGGTGAAACCACCGGGCATGGGAATTGGATAAGCACCGGTGATGATACCATCGCCTATACGTTTGTCTCGATGGTCGGAGATCCGGGTGGGAAACTCAAGGTCGTGGGCACACTCCAGTATAAAGCAGTACTAAAGACTGGAGCGGACCCTTCAAGATCGACGTATTTGATCCCAGCGGTGCAGTTTCTCTCAAAGACACCGGGACGTTCAAGCTCAGTCGCATCGAAATCGAATCGCTTAACTGATCCCCTATTTACAGTCCTGAAGGGCATGACAGCGGGGTCATGCCCTTGGTGTTGTGCTGCACAAATCCACTTATATTCATTCAACCCAAAAAATAATTTTGTTTCCAGTTCCCGCTGCACACCCTTTATAGAACAAGTGTATAATTCCTCAAATAAGTCGTGCATATTTGAGGAGTATCAAGATGTCCAATTCGCCCGTGCAAACATCGGTTGACCTGACCACCTTCGGGAACGTCGTGCCCATAGGCTATATGTACTATGAGAAGCTGATCACGCCGGACGATGACATAGCCCTGCCGAACGCTTACCTGAAGTGGTACAACTTGTACCCGGCGGACGCGGAAATCACCCCGGAGCAAGTGGCTGAGTGCAAAGCGTTCATCGAGGCGGAAGCGAAGCAATTAAACTTGAACGGCGACCTCGGCTTCGTGATCCTGCACCGGGCGGGACAGTACCTGTTGCTCCTGCTGACAACGTGGCGTAACACCAACGAAATGTGGGAATCTGTTTATACGAAAGATTTGACGCAGGCAGGCGGTTATACGCTCAACCAATTCCCCAGCACGCATCGCGGCACGTACTGCGTGTGGGAACTAGGCATCGTGTGGCACGAGCGACACGCCTGGGTGCGATTCCTGTCGTCGAAACGCGACCAGGAAGCGAAACTCGCTTACGTGAATGACCGATTCGCCGGGCGGGTGTGAACTAAATACCGCTGGCAGTTTAAACTGCCAGCTATCTATCCATACGTGGCGACCCAGGCAAACGAAGTTTGCACAAGGGATCGCCCGAAGTCATTCAAGTAAGCACCTGTAGAGATAAAACGCAACAGTTGCTTCACGAACATGTTCTGAAACTTTATACTGATTTTTTACACGTCTTACTGCTTCTGGATATTCGTTGCCCATTACAATAATGGCTAATCATTCAGAATAATCCAGAGGTTGAGATCATGCAGAAATATCGCGCGAGCAACCGAGTGCCGTTTGGGGGCTTCCTGCTGATGCTGATCGCCGGAGCAATTGTCGGCATTGGCGTGGGGCTGCTGCTGTGGGCAGTAGAGACTTACATTCATATCTACCTGATTATCGTGTTCCCAATCATTGCGGGCGTAATGATCGGCGGTGTACTGACATGGGCAGTTCGCTCCGGGAAGGTACGCAGCCCGTTCATTGCGGCGATCATCGGCTTGCTGGCGGGACTGGTGGCTTACGGCACATACCATTTCGCCGGATATTACATCACTTTCCGGGGCGAGATGCGCGCCGCCTACATCGAAAACAGCGGCAGAACACCGACCGATGCCCAACTTGACCGTGAACTCGATGAGATTCTGGACGATGAGTATGGCGCAACCGGGTTCTTAGGTTATCTCTACTATCAAACTGATGCAGGTTTCACCATTACACGTACCGGTTATTCATCTTCGAGCACTCCCCTGGAGTTACAGGGGAATATCGTCTGGGCGTACTGGGCAGTCGAACTGCTCGTGATCATCGGCTTCGCGGCGATTTTGCCTGCGAAAGCCGCTGGTGAGCCATTCGACGAAGACGACAATGTCTGGTATGGGAAGCCGACGCTGATCGGCATCACAACAGGCAAAGCCCGCAAGCAAGTGACCCAGGCGCTGGAAAACGGCGATTTCCAGGGCGCAGGCAGGATGCTGACGACGCAGAATATCAAATACCCGCGCACGGAAGTGATGATCCGGCGCAGCCCGGCTGCTAACAATATGCCGCAGGACGTGTTCGTGACCATAAACCAAGTGCAGCGCCAGGGACGGAGCACGGTGACGAAGAGCGGCGTCATCTCCCCGACAGAGCTGAATTGGTTGGTCGGCTCGATACAGGGCAGAAACCAGCCGGCGGTGGCAGAGTCATCTTACGTATCTGCACCGAGCGACATCTTCGAGCTGTAAAGACAGTGCTGAGTACTGAGTGTCGAGTGCTGAGTCAAAAGATAAAAGCCGAAAGTTAAAGGTTAACAGCGAGGGCGCAAGGGCAGGCCGATCAGGCGTGCGCTGCACCGCTCATGATGAAGACCATCCCAACGAGCACGATGGGGGTTGAAAGCAAGCCGAGCGCACTGAAGCGCCAGAATTTAACACTCACACCCGCGAAGCCGCCCAGCGCGAGCAGCACCAGCCCCGTCAGGAGTTCAGCAAGGGCGTGCCCGGTAAGGGGCAAGCGCATATCGACGCCTTCGGGAATCGGCGCAAGCTGCATATCGAGCGTGAAATCCGCCAACACGTCGAATTGGTTTGGACGAGCGATGGTGAGGCGGGCACGCCACGTACCGGACGTGCTGAGGTTCGCGCCTTCCGCCGCGTATTCCCCATCCTCGCTGATAAGGGTTGGGCGTAGTTCGCTCTGCCCGATGCTGCGGGTCTGGTTGTCCAGCCGGACGCGGATCAATGTAGCATCGTTGAGCGGCACCGCATCGTCATCGTAAAGCGTAACGTAGAAAGTATTCTGCCCGACCCACCCCGGCGAGACATCAAAATGGATGTGGATGCCATCGACCTCCTGAAACTGCGCGATGGTGTTATCTGGTGGCGACTGACGGCTTGCGTAGACGCTGCGCGCGGGATTCGCTGAAGTGAGCACCCCGACAGCGGCAAGAATGCCGACCGCCAGCGCAATTTCCGCGCCGAGCAAACCCCGAAAACGCCCCGACCAAATTGCACGCTCCTGCTGCAAACGGCGGCGGGTGATAAACAGATTGACCGCCGCAACACCGAGCAGCGGCACAAAGAGGATGGTCTTGACCAGAAGCGCACGCCCATAAAGGGTCGTGAGCAGTGCCTCGACCGTGCCGACGTGCATCCAGGCGAGGTATAGCCCGGTAATGGAGATGGAAGCGACGAGGACACGGGCGTAATTCGAGAACCTGCCGACGAGCGTCGCCAAGCCGGAAAGGTCGCGGCGCATGGGCGCGGCAACATTGACGAACTGAACCAGCCCGCCGATCCAGAGGACGGTTGCCAGCAAGTGGAGCCAGTCGCCCAGCACCATCGCCAGCGGGTCATGCATGGCGCTGCTATGGCTGTTGAGGCTGCGGGTCATGAGGAGCGCCGCGCTGAGGGCAAAGACTATCCAGGCTGACGCTGGAAGGCGGCGACGCAGCGCCACGCCGATGAGCAACCAGAGCATCATGCGGGCAAGCCAGAGAATGCCAAAACGGGTGTCGGTCAGGAGCGCACCGAGCGCGTTGAGCGATTCAGGAAAGGAAGCGTCCGTAACCTGGTTCAACTGATAAGGAATCAGCAGAAAACTGACGACACCGACCAAAAGCCAGCCCAGCCAGATGAAGCGACGCAACCGCTGATCGAGGTCGGGGACGCGGCTGACAAAAAGCATAAAGGCAAGGCAGCCAAGCAGTAGCGAGAGACTGAGCAAATCGGCGGCGCGCAGGATTGCGCCGATAGGTGGAATGGTTTCCAGAGCGGCGGAAGCGAGCGCCGCGACCTGCACTGTGCCGATGACGAAAGCAAAGCTGCCGGACGACTGATGCCCATCCGCCGCTGAAAGTGAGCGCCAGGAGACAGTGTACAAGCCTTCGGGCAAGTCGCCAGGGATAAGCGACATAGATTGCGGATTGTCAGGATCGATTGTGCTGGGTGGCGTGTTGACGGTATTGCCTGCCGAGTCGCGCAGGATGATGCCGCTGAACTGCGGTTCGAGCGGCTCGGTGAAGTAGAGGGTTATGGCTTTCCGGGCGCGGTCGAGAGTGGCATTGGGCGCGGGTTCGGAGCGAATCAAATTGGCGTGCGCGGAGACAGAGAGCATATTCAAGACGAGGGTGGAAATGGAGAATGAAAAGATAGCAAGGAAGCTGAGGGCACGACGCATAGGGTTAAAGTACCTAGCTACGATCCATCAAAATGGAGAATGAGGGCAGGTGCGACACTCGTGTCGGCGATGCAAAGCATCGGCGATGTTTCCCTGCGGGGACTTCGTTCACATCGATAAACCCGCCCCTACAACGTCTAGGGTATAGGTATGTAGTTGGTTATTCGCTAGCGAGCGCCTCGATTTGCGCGCGGAGTTCATCGATTTGGGCTTGTAATGCAGTAACATCGACTTCTTCCAACACCGGGAACTGAAGATCGGCAGCGGGTTCGATTGTACTAAAATCGCCATCGGCAGAGGTAAACATCTCGTCCACTTCCAAATCACCAATCGTGCCGAATATGTGGAAGCTGTAGTCACCGGGGCGGGTCGGCAGTAGATCGGCGGTATAGTGCCCCGGCTCACCGCTCATGGGATAGAGGGTAAGCATCTTGCTCTGGTCACCGAAATGCACCATGAAACTGAGTGTGCCTTCCAATCCTTCGACAGGCTCATCCTCATGCGTTTCTACCGTAAATTCCGGTCCATTGTAGAGACCGGCATAGGCAGGCTCGATGCGCCAACCAAAGACGATAACATAGTCGCCGACTTCGCGCCCTTCATGGGCGAAAGCGGGAAAGCTGAAGGCAGAGATGATCATGACGAGCAAAACGAATAGAATTTTCTTCACGCTGCACCTTTCCGGAGAAACGATTCGCATTCTAGTGAGTGTAACGCGCAAATTTAAGCAGTGGTTGCGGTATTCTTTTTATTATTGGTATATGAGGTGTATAGAACGTGAAACAGCAGCGATTTTATATTTCATTCTCTTTTGTAATATTACTTCTTATACTTATAGGGGATGCTTCGCACGCAGAAACAATAAATACCCTTACAAGGACAGCGTTAGAAAATGTGGTTAGCTTTGTCAAGCTAACGAACTATATAAAGTATTTCTACGCAGGAGATGCTGCTAGTGAAAATGATTGGGACACCTTCATGCAATCGCACGTTGAGGAGGTAGAACAATTAGCTACGGTTGATCAGCTTCGGGATCGCTTGTTTAATCTGTTTTCGCCCTATGTGCCAAATCTGGAAATTTATCATGCTGCCTCAAACCATCACATCCTAGAAAATTCAATCTTGCGACCTGGAAACGCTACTCTAGTTACTACCTGGGTGCGTATTGGACTGGGTGAAGGTTCTCAAGGTCAACTCGTTCCAGGACGACGGATTCAGGTGCCAGTAGGAACAACAACAACGGTCTACGAAGATCCTGTCTATTTTCAGAATCTGCAAACGCCAATTACCCTAGCCATTCCAGATCCAACCACTCCTTTTGTCGCAAATCTTAGCGATGATCTCGTTGCAACTTTCCCACTTTCTGTATTTAGCAATGAACAAGGCACCTTGCCTTTGGTATCTACAAATTCGGAGGATGCTGAAGAGATACCAAGCGCACGTGCTAATCGTCTCGCCGTCGTTGGACAAATTTGGGGTATCTTTCAGCATTTATACCCATATTGGGAAAATGCAGGCATTGATTGGGACAATATTCTCCGTCAAACTTTGATAGAAGCGGTACAGGATAGCGACGAAGAGTTTTTAACCACCTTACAAGCAATGACCTCTCAACTTGGTGATGCACATACGGTTACTAGTCAAGGACGCTTTACAACAATCGGTGCCTACTCTGTTCCCTTTACTGTTGATGTGATTGAAGATCAACTCGTCGTCACTACCTTGCTGACGACAGAAACTCCTATTCAGCCAGGCGATATAATCACCCATATCGACGGTTTACCTGCTCAAACTGTCATCGAATCTGCATTGAGCAGAAGTCCAGGTATGGGGCAATACAAATTATTTATGGCGCTGCTCTCCATAATGACTGGTGAACGCAACAGTGCATTGACTTTAAAGATACAATCCCCGAATAATCGAGAAGATATTGAGCATGTTGTGAGTCGTAGTTACCGGAGCGGTTCACAACCTCAGTTTTACTGGAGAGAATATCGATCCGAACCGATTACATCACTCGATGAAAATGTTTGGTATGTGGACTTAACGAGGATTTCCGCGCCTGAGGTAAGCAGACTCGTTCCGAGGCTGGACGAAGCAACTGCAATGATTTTTGATATGCGAGGTTATCCTATGTCAACTGCACCGGGAGCGATCCTTCCCTATTTGACAGAGCAAAACCTCGACTTACCTCCAAGCTACATCCCGATATTTACGTTTCCCGATCACGTCTCTATCACACTCGTAGATGTCACAACGACGATTACAGAACCCGCAGGTAGGAAGATACCCGGTAATTATTTTTGGCTCATAAACGGGAATAGAACTTATAGCTACCCAGAAACAATCCTAGCCATCGTTGAAGGCTATGATCTAGGTACATTTGTTGGGCAGTCTACTGCTGGAGCAAGCGGTGATAGTGTATCGGTAAATCTCATAAGCGGATACCGCACGAGTTGGACGGGGTTATATGTAACGAAATTTGATCAATCTACTCTATTCCGCATTGGAATTGACCCGGATATTTTTGTTGACCGAACTATCGACGCCGTAGCTCATCGAGAAGACGAAATTTTAGAACAAGCGCTGGCGTTAGCGCTGCTTCGTTGAAGAAAAGGCAATACCTAAGCATACATTTGGATATTCCTTCACAGATTCTTCAACGCAACTCTAGCCCGCTAAGCGGGTTACTATGGCTATGATGAACCTACGAAAACGACTCGCACGACAGAGCAAGACGCTCAAGAAGCTTTCGGACACCGAGCTGGTAGAACTGGCGAAGGTGGGCGACAAAGACGCCTTCGGGGAGCTATACGAACGCTACCTCGATAAAATTTACAGCTACGTGTACTACCGCATGGGCAACCACCATGACGCGGAAGACCTGACCGCCCGCGTGTTTTTCCGGGCGATGGGGCATATCGAGAATTACACCGAACGCGGTGTGCCCTTCCAGGCGTGGCTGTACCGGATTGCGCACAACCTGGTGGCAAACTGGCACCGCGACCGGGGACGGCGGAAGGTGATTCCGCTGGACGAATTTATCGCCGCGAGTCTGAAGTCGGAATCGCCGGACAGCCAAGCAGAAGACCAGGAAGAACGTGACGCGCTGCGCGCCGCGATTCGCAGATTGCCGGAAGAACGCCAGCAATTGCTGCTGCTGAAGTTCGTGGATCATCTCTCCAACGCTGAAATCGGCGTTATCATGGATCGCACCGAGGGAGCGATCAAATCACTGTATCATCGCACGTTGCTGGCACTGCGGGACGAACTGCAAAGCCAGCTCCCGGCTCATTCTGAGCACCATCATATTGAAGATCATTCCGACGACGCTGGCATCATTGAAACGAAACGAGGGTAAACGCTTCATGACTCAGGAACCGACTCCCCTGCAAAACCTACTGTCTGCCGTCACCGAGGCGATCCTCAATGATGAGCAGGATTTGGATACGATTGTCCACCGTTACGCCGTCCCGCGCTCAGATGTGGAAGGATTGGTTCGGCTGATTCAGCGGCTGCACGTCGCACTGGTGGGGGTGCGCCCCTCGCGGCGCTTCGCCCAGCGATTGCGCCAGGATTTGATGGGACAGCATCAGTTGAACGTGATCAACCGCCTGCGCTACCTGCCGCCGCGCGTGCAAATTGCGGGAGGAATCGCGCTGGTGGTGGGGTTCATGCTGCTTTCGCGGCGGCGGATGAGCAGCGAGACGCCAGAAGCCCAGGAAGCGCCTGCGCTGCGGTAGAGCAAAATACAGGGGCGCACAGCCGTGCGCCCCTACGAAATTTCTCCTGATTGTCGTGATTCAAATTGGCAGCACCATTGCCTAACACAAACGGAAAACGATTCGGATGAGGCTGTTTCTGGCGGTGTCCGTTCCTGATCACTGGCGGGAGCGTCTGAAGAAGCTCCAGACTGAGATACCGGACTCGCGGTGGGTTTCCCCTTCCAAGTTTCACCTCACGCTGCAATTCCTCGGCGCAAAAGTTGACCCTGAATTATTTCCGGAGATTGTGCGGCGTGTCGAGCCGATTAAAATGCCCGCTTTCGAGATCGAGGTTGAGGGGCTGGGGCGCTTCAAAAGCCGACAGAGATCGACGGTGCTGTGGGCGCGGGTTTGCCCACAGCCAACGCTGATGCGACTACACGACGCTATCGCCGAAGCGATGAAAGCGATTGGGTTGGGAGAGAATGGCGCGTATCAACCGCACATCACACTGTGCTACCCGGGCAAAACGAATGTGGAAGCGCAACTTGAGGAGTTGATTGAGCGGCACGCCGATTTTCGGTTGCCGCCGTTTGAAGTGCGCGAGTTTGCTCTGTACGAATCGAAAAACGGGGAACACCTTTCTCGCGCGACGTTTTTGCTAGACGATTGAACACCATGAACGGACATCTATTCCCCAAAGCTGCCAAAATGCTTGCTCTGGCAGGCGGATTGATACAAATGCTGGTATCGCTAGGGACATTATTTCTACCCGTGTTTGCGACATGCTACGTGAACGAACCAGAATGCCGCCGGGCTTCTTACATTCAGCAAGGTGGGACCGTGATCGGTTATGCGCTGCTCGGCGGAATGGCGATATTGGGCGCAGCGGTTGCCCTAACTGAGATGGGCTTACCACTGAATATTCGTGCGGAGCAAAAGCGCAAGCTGTTGTGGCTCGCTGTCGTAGCGAGCGGCGTTACCGTAGTTCTTGGAGCGTGGAGCATCGGCTTCGCCTTTGCTCCAGGCGGCATACTGCTGCTGATTGCGGCACTTAAAGCGCGCAAAGCTCATTCAGACAACAAAAATCAAGCTCTCCGAATTTAGCCTGTCCCTTCGTCCTCGATCTGTATATTTTCCCACCAGCTACTTGACTTTTCTTCCCAATTTCCGGTATATTTGTTCTATATTCCCAACAAAACCTCGAACAGCGCACCAGTTACAGGGTGAGTTCAATATCCCTGTTGACAGGCGGCGCTCTTTTCGGGTATAATCCCCAATCACGTTGGCAACCATTATCCTCATCAGGTGGGATGCGCTTAATTCCACGTAATACTTCCTATCATCGAACGGATCAGTAGTCCCTGCTGCATCCGCATTTTTATTTCGTAACGGTTTAGACTGAGGAGCGGAGCTTTGCAACGTTTAACTCATGTGAAGAACTATGCCCGTACTCCTGAAGTCCAGGCGCTGCCATCACTGATTGAAGTCCAGCTTCAGTCGTTCAAGTGGTTCCTGGAACAGGGGCTTGCCGAGCTTTTCGACGAGATTAGCCCGATTGAAAGCTACAACGGCAACCTGAAGCTGTATTTCCCCGGCAACAGCGCGGAAGCGCAGGAATTTGGGCTGCGCTACTGGTTCGAGGAGCCGAAGTACAGCGAAGAAGTGTGTCTGGAACGGGATATGTCGTATGCAGCGCCGCTCTACATTCGCGTCGCGCTGGTGAACCGCGAAGCGGGCGACGAAGTGGTGCTCTCCGACATTTTCCTGGGCGACTTCCCGATCATGACGGAAAAGGGCACGTTCATCATCAATGGATCGGAGCGCGTGGTCGTCAGCCAGTTGATCCGCTCCCCCGGCGTGTATTTCGGCGCTGAGGAGGACCGGACGACGGGTCGCCTGCTCTCGAATGCCAAACTGATCCCAGATCGCGGCGCGTGGATGGAGTTCGAGACGCGCAAGAGCGACTACCTGACCATCAAGTTCAACCGCAAGCGCACAATTCCGGTGACAATTTTGCTGCGCGCGCTGGCAGCGGTGAAAGACCAACTGCCGGATAACATGTCACCGATTCAGACAGGCAGCGACGAAGAATTGCGTGCGCTGTATGCCGAGATCGACGACAACCCGGATCACACATACCTGAACAGCACGCTGAAGATGGAGCCAGTCTGGGAACTGAAGAAAGATCAGACAGTAGCACAAGCGGCGCTGATCGAGTTCTACCGACGTATGCGCCCCGGCGACCCGCCGACGCTGGATAATGCGCGCGAATACCTGGAGAGCCAACTGTTCGACCAGCGGCGCTACGACCTGGAGCGCGTGGGTCGCTACAAGCTAAACCAGCGCCTGCGTTTGGATGGGACGATCCAGCGGACGACTCGCACGGTGACAAAGAACGACATCGTGAAGCTGGTCGAGCGCATGATCATGATCAACAACGGGAAAGCGGGTCCCGACGACATCGACCACCTGGGCAACCGCCGCGTGAAGACAGTGGGCGAACTGATCCAGAACAAGCTGCGTATCGGTCTGCGCCGGACGGAGCGTGTAGTCAAGGAACGCATGTCGATTCGTGAAGCGGACAACATGACGCCGGTGACGCTGGTGAACATCCGCCCGGTGATCGCGGCGATCCGCGAATTCTTCGGCTCGTCGCAGCTTTCGCAGTTCATGGAGCAGACGAACCCACTGGCAGAACTGACGCACAAGCGCACGCTTTCGGCGCTGGGTCCTGGTGGTCTGCGGCGTGAGCGCGCGGGCTTCGACGTGCGCGACGTTCACCACAGCCACTATGGGCGCATCTGCCCGATTGAAACGCCGGAAGGTCCGAACATCGGTCTGATTGGTCGTCTCGCCAGCTATGCGCGGGTGAACGAATATGGCTTCGTCGAAACCCCGTACCGTGAAGTGATCAAGTTCCTTGCACCGAACGACCCGGACATCATTGGGCGTGTGGTGCGTGAGGACATTGTGGACGACAAAGGCAAAACCCTGGCGGAAGATGGCGACGTAATCGACGAGAAGCTGGCGAAGAAGCTGGCGGGCATCGACAAAGTGCCGATCATGCCATTCGTCGGCACAGAAATCATTTACATGTCCGCCGACCAAGAAGACAACTACGTGATCGCGCAGGCGAACGCCAAGCTGGGAGACCGACGCGAGTTCGTCAATGACCGCGTGTCATCGCGGCATAATCAGAAATTCCTGGTGTCGCCCGCGCGCCGGATCGACTATATGGACATCGCCCCGCGCCAGATCGTGGGTATCAGCGCGGCGTTGATCCCCTTCCTGGAGCACGACGACGCCAACCGCGCGCTGATGGGTTCCAACATGCAGCGCCAAGCTGTGCCCCTGCTCCAGCCCGACGTGCCGATTGTCTCGACGGGTATGGAAAACCAGGCGGCGTATGACAGCGGTCAGGTGCTGCTGGCGGACGTTGACGGCGAAATCGTGAGCGTGCAAGGCGACCGGATCGTAATCCACACAACCGGTGGCGATGAGCGCATTTACCGCCTGCGGAAGTACAACCGCTCGAACCAGTCAACGTGCATCGATCAGCGCCCGATTGTAACGAAGGGTCAGCACGTTACGAAGGGACAGGTGATCGCGGATAGCTCCTCGACGTACCTGGGCAGCCTTGCGCTCGGTCACGACGTGCTCGGCGCGTTCCTGAGCTGGAACGGCGGCAACTACGAAGACGCGCTGCTGATCAGCGAAGAAATGCTGCGGCAGGACAAATTCACCTCGATTCACATCGAGAAGCACGAAGTGGAAGCGCGCGATACCAAGCTAGGTCCAGAAGAAATCACCTACGACATTCCGAACGTGGGCGAGGACGCTCTGAAAGACCTGGACGAGTTCGGAATCGTGCGTATTGGTGCGGAAGTCGGTCCGAACGACATTTTGGTGGGCAAGATTACGCCGAAGGGCGAAAAAGAACTCAGCCCTGAAGAAAAACTGCTGCGCGCGATCTTCGGCGAGAAGGCACGCGAAGTGAAGGACTCGTCGCTGCGCCTGCCGCACGGCGAAAAGGGCAAGGTCGTGGACGTGAAGACCTTCACGCGCGAAGAGCACCCGGATTTGCCCGCAGGCGTGGAAAAGATGGTGCGCGTTTCGGTGGCGCAGAAGCGTAAGCTGACGGTTGGCGACAAGATGGCAGGGCGTCACGGGAACAAGGGCGTTATCTCGAAGATCGTGCCGATTGAGGATATGCCCTACCTATCCGACGGGCGTACCTGCGAGATTATCCTGAACCCGCTGGGCGTGCCAGGTCGTATGAACATCGGACAGGTGCTGGAAATCCACCTGGGTTGGGCGGCGGATCGCCTCGGCTTCCGCGCGATCACCCCGGTGTTCGACGGCGCGAAGGAATGGGAAATCCAGGCAGAACTGGGACGTGCATGGATGATCGACCGAGCGTGGGACGTGATCACCGAGCGCGCGTGGGAGTGGATTCAGCAGTTCGAGTACAACCCGGAAGAACTGGAAGACGACAACGAAGTGCGCCGCCTGTACATTCACGAATGGCTGAATGAGCGCGATGAGTACGACGCCGACCAGCTTCTGCACGACCAGGCGTATGCCAAGCGCGCGGTGTTTTCGGAATGGCTACGCGAAAACGGCTACGAGCCGAACGATATTGTGCTGTTCGACACCGAAGGGCTGACGACTGAAGAACGCCAGCGCCGCGACCAGAACGCTTATGATGCCGCGCTGCGCTTCTGGATTCAGTGGGCAGCGCCGGAGACGGAGATCGCCGAAGGGCTGGCGACGAAGGAACTGCTGCAACTGGCTGACCGCGTGATGTTTGAGACGGGACGCGCCGTGCCGGTTTACGGCAAGCAAATCCTGTACGATGGACGCACGGGCGAGCCGTTTGACCAGGCGGTGACAGTCGGCATGATCCATATGCTGAAGCTGGCGCACCTGGTGGAAGACAAGGTTCACGCACGCTCAACGGGTCCGTACAGCCTGGTCACGCAGCAGCCGCTGGGTGGTAAGGCACAGTTCGGCGGTCAGCGCTTCGGCGAAATGGAAGTGTGGGCGCTGGAAGCCTACGGCGCGGCATATACCCTGCAAGAAATGCTGACGGTCAAGTCCGACGACGTGCAAGGGCGCGTAAAGACCTACGAAGCGATCATCAAGGGTGAGCCGATTGAAGAACCGGGTATCCCGACCTCGTTCCGCGTGCTGGTGAAGGAACTGCAAAGCCTGGGTTTGGCGGTGGAAGCCATTGGCGAAGAGGGCGAAGTGGTTCGCTTCGGCAAGGAAGACGAGAAGAAGACGCAGGCGAAGATGCCGACCGGCGGCTTGCTCGGCATGAGCGGACGCGACTTGATGGGCGAGGATTTCTAAAGCCGACCAACAACTTAAAATCTATGCAAAAGAGTCCGGTAGTTGACCGGACTCTTTTGTTTTCCACAACTCGTTCGCACCTTTTAGGAAGTTCTTTTTTGACCTCTTGACACTCCGGTTACCGGAGGCTGCAAACTGTGATCATCAAGGGAAATGCAGCGGTTTGCAGCGTAAAGGTGGGTGACAAGATGGACATTCAAACAGTACAACTCATGGCGGGCAGCATCTCATCGCTGTTTTTCATCAGCAGCAACCTGCCGATGCTGTGGAAGGTCTTCAAAACCAAAAATCTGCGCTCCTACAGCTTCATCCATATCCTATTGAACAACGTGGGCAACATCGTCTATTGGCTGTACGTCAGCAGCCTGCCGATTGGTCCGATCTGGGTGATGCACACGTTTTACACCATCGTGAGCATTTTGATGCTGATCGGCTATATTCGATACGAATATCTGAAACCCGCACACGACACGCTTCAACACGGTTAAAGAGGGATTATGATGCTAAAAATTGGCGAATTTTCCCGCTTAAGCAAAGTGACGGTGAAAACACTGCACCACTACGATGAGATCGGGTTGCTCAAACCCTCGCACGTCGACAAGTTCACCGAATATCGCTACTACACGCTTGACCAACTTCCACGTATTCACAGCATTATGGCGTTGAAAGAACTGGGGTTGTCGCTGGAGCAGATCGCCGAGTTGGTCAATAACAATCTATCTCCTGAAGAAATTCGGGGGATGTACCGGCTAAAGCTGGCGGAAGCGGAGGCGCGCGTGCGCGAGGAGCAGGCGCGGCTGGCACAAATCGCTTTTCGGCTGCGACAGATCGAAGGCGAAGGAATGCTGCAAACAGTCGATATTGCGATTAAGCGGATCGAGCCGTTCTACGTTATGGGGATTCGGCGTGGATTTGAAAACGACGAAGAGGCGGCAGAGGCAGGGATTGCCTTTGAAGAAGCTATTCGCAGCGGGCAGATCAAGTGGAACGGCGGTGCCCCCGTCACTATTTACTACGAGCAAGAATTTCGCGGAGAGTACAGCGACGGAGAGTACACTGTACCGGTTGATTTGCCCCATACACCGAGCGTTACCCATGAACGATGGGGAACCGTCAGCCTACGCGAACTTCCCACGATTGAAGCAGCGGCGACCTACTTGCATCAGGGGGATTATCCATCGCTCAAAGAGAAGTTTCTCTTTCTGCAACGCTGGGCGGTCGAAAACGGCTACAAGCTGGGAAAGGAATGGCGTTTTGTATACCATCGCGGGCCGATGCATAACTGGGATCACAACGGCGAAGTTCAACCGTCAGAGTATTTAACCGAACTCCAACATCCCATTGTGCCTGCCTGATCAGGATTGTAGGGGAGTTGATCATGCTGAAAATTGGGGAATTCTCCCGTTTAAGCCAAGTGACCGTCAAGACACTGCACCACTACGACGAGATTGGATTGTTGAAGCCAGCGCAGGTCGATAAGTTTACCGAGTATCGCTACTACACCCTGGAGCAACTGCCGCATATCCACAGCATTATGGCGCTGAAAGAGCTGGGGTTGTCCCTGGAGGAAATTGCCCATGTACTTCTGGAAAAGCTTTCCCCGGAAGAAATACGCGGGATGTACCGAATGAAACGGGCGCAAGTTCAACAACGGTTACGCGAAGAACAGGCGCGGCTTGCACAGATTGAATTTCGCTTGAGGCAGATTGAACAGGAAGGGAAACTACAAACGCTCGATATTGTCATCAAACGGATTGAGCCATTTTATGCGATGGCGGTGCGCGGACGGAACCTAAGCAGGCAAGACCGAGTGATGCGGGGAGAGGCAATTATACGCGCTGTGCTCGAAGGGCAGATCAAATGGACAGGCGTTGCTCCTGTGCTGAGCTACTTTGAAGAAGAATTTCGGGGAGACTACAGTGATGAAGAGATACTCATCCCAGTTGAGCCGAGCCATACCCCGAATGTGACAGTCGATAATACATGGACGCTGGAATTACGGAAAGTCCCGGTAATTGAAGCGGCAGCCACGTACCTGCATCAGGGAGATTACGATACGCTCAATGAGAAATATCTATTCCTACAACGGTGGGCGGTCGAAAACGGTTACAAGTTGGGGGAAGCGTGGCGGTTTGTTTATCATCGCGGACCTATGCACGGTGCTCAACCTCCCGAATTTTTGACTGAGCTTCAGCATCCCATCGAACTCGCCTGATCTGTCCACCCGTAATAGAGGTGATTATGCTCAAAATTGGTGAGTTTTCACGGCTGAGTCAGGTGACGGTGAAAACCCTGCACCACTACGACGAGCTCGGCTTATTAAAACCGTCACAAATCGACAAGTTCACCAGCTACCGCTATTACACGCTCGATCAACTGCCGCGTATTCACAGCATCATGGCGCTGAAAGAGTTGGGGTTGTCGCTGGAAGAAATCGCCCAAGTGTTGCTCGACGACCTGCCGCCAGAGCAGATACGCGGCATGTTCCGCCTCAAACAGGTGGAGGTTCAGCAGCGCGTCCACGAGGAACAGGCGCGGCTGGCGCAGATCGAATTTCGCTTGAGGCAGATTGAACAGGAAGGGATGATGCGAACAATGGACATTGTGATCAAGCGGGTTGAGCCATTTTGCGCGCTGACCATGCGCCGAAAATTCTTGACTCGGCAGGAACGGGAGTTCGTTGGCAAGGCAATTGAACGGGCGAACGTTATTGAGGGACGAATTAAGTGGAACAAGGCTTCCCCGGTGGAAATTTTGTATGAAGAGGAATTTCACGGGGATTATACCGATACGGAACTCACCATACCCGTTGATCCGACGCACACGCCGACCGTTTCTCTCGGCGAGGCTGGTACGTTTACATTGCGCGAAATCCCAGCGATTGAGCAAGCGGCTACGTATCTGCACCAAGGCGATTATCCTTCGCTGAACGAAAAATATTTATTCCTTCAACGTTGGGCAGTCGAAAACGGCTACAAACTGAGCGGGACGTGGCGCTTCGTCTACCATCGCGGGCCGATGCACCACGTCGATCCGTCACAGTACCTGACTGAGCTTCAGCATCCGATTGAGCGCGCCTAACCTTGCAGTTGCCATTACGCTCACGAGTGCTATACTGGCGAAAAGCCTGTTTGTGAGCGAACCATGCACATTGAGCACCTGCACGAGTGGAATATTTCCCCTGCTGAAGCGATTGCACTGCAAAAGGAACTAGCGACCCAGCTTGATTACCAGCGCCCACTGGATTTAAACAGCATCGGCTTGGTGGCTGGCGTGGATGTGAGCGTCAAGACGGATGTGGTGACAGGCGCGACGACATCGCAGGCGGCGGTGGTCGTGCTGAGCTACCCAAATATGAAAGTGGTCGATACGGCGCTGGCGCAAATGCCGACACCTTTCCCCTACGTGCCGGGGCTGCTGTCGTTCCGGGAAGGTCCAGTGCTGGAAACCGCTTTTGCCAAGCTAGAAACCGAGCCGGATGTGCTGATCTTCGATGGGATGGGGCGCGCGCACCCACGACGAATTGGAATTGCCTCGCACATGGGGTTGTGGCTGCAAAAACCAACGATTGGCTGCGGCAAAACGCTGCTGATCGGAAAATATGCCGAGCCTCCGAATGAGCGCGGCGCGTACAGCGATTTGATTGACCGAAACGAGGTGATCGGCGCGGTGCTGCGAACGAAGGTGAACGTCAAGCCAGTTTATATCTCCGTTGGGCATCTGGCAGATTTGGCGACCTCGGTCGAACTGGTCATGGGCTGTACGAGCAAATACCGCCTGCCGGAGCCAATTCGCGCGGCGCACAATGCTGCCGGAGCCTTCTGATGGTGGATGGCGAACTCCGCGCGCCTGATTGCAAAGTGTATATTGATGCCGATATATCGAGTACGGAACTGATCAGCCTGATTGAGCCTATCCTATTCGACGAGGGCGAAAAGGTTTCGCTAGAAGTGGACGTAGTGGAAAATGAGGATTACGACTCGAAGCGGCGACGACTTTTCCCGGATGGCTTCATCTACTTTCGCTATACGCTCGACCTCTACATGCCAGATGTGCCGCCCACGCGCAAAGCAGAGGTGGTGACGCGGCTGCTCAAATTCCTGTGGGATTATGGCTACCCGGCAGTGGCAGCCAGCCCGTTTGAAGACCGCCTGCCCAAGCGCGGCGGCTACCGCAGCCGCAGCGTGCCCTGGCCGCGCTAACGCTCAGGTTTCCTCGCCGCAGCGTTCCAACAGGCGGGTCACACGCAAATTCATTTCATCCGCTTTGAGTAAGAGTTCATCGACCGCGAGAAGCAGGCTTTTGTTGGCGTAAACGATACGCGCGAGATCGATTTTGGCTTCCTTGCGATCTGATGTGCCTAACGCTTCATCGCGCTGGTCATACTCGTGGCGGACGGAGCGGATTTCGAGGTTGATCTTCTTCTTGAGGATGTTGTACGCCTTGCGCTCGGTGACGAGCCACTTGCGAACAGTGCGCGCCTCGTCGCAGGTGATTTTGAGGTCTTCGGTGATGTCCAGCACCATCGAGTTCCAGCGTTCCTGAAACTCCTGCACTTCCTGATGTAATGGGTCCATCTGCTTGTTCCTCGCTAAAACTAGCCCTCAATCACGGTGGGCATTCCAGCCTCAGTGGTATACCACCCGCCCAGAAACCATTATCCACATATTTCCACTGACCGTTCTGACGTT
>Ga0081539_10003749_pt1 | contig 18053 bp, 19 predicted proteins | sample TabmetS4T2R2_FD_71023 | JGI IMG/M metagenome (GOLD analysis project Ga0081539, IMG submission 71023) | Tabebuia heterophylla rhizosphere microbial communities from the University of Puerto Rico - S4T2R2 | ecosystem: Host-associated > Plants > Roots > Rhizosphere ...
CCCGACACTCCCGATAGACAGAGCAGCGACCGCTCGGTGTCGGTGTCGCGTGGATGCCACTGGCGTGCGAGGAACAGCCTGGTGGTCGAGTCAGCGACCACAGGTGCATACGTCGACCTGACATGCGCAGTCAGTGGCGGAAGCGAATGTGGATCGAGGTAGTTCTGCACGTATCCGCCTCCTCGATGCATCGGCCACAGCTGGTGCCACATCGACGGACATTGCGACGAGCTCTGATCGATGACGAGCTGATCGACGAACGATCGGTGGATCCACTCTCGCCAGTGCAGCGTCATGTTGCCCAAAGGCGGGCCGACCACGTCGCCGCGAGCGACGCCGACGCCGAGCTGCCGGTCGATGCCTTGGAGCCGATCACGCAACTCTGCCAGCAACATCGTGATGTAGTCGCCCAACGAATCGCGCCACGCCTGCAGATCGAAATCATCCCGTCTGACGTCCACGCCGTAGCGCGCCTTGAACTGCTCGCACGCGGGCTCGTTGAAGCCAAATTGATCGCCGTGATCGGCTGGTTTGGACTGCGACCGCAGGCAGACGAAGAGACCTGCGAACCGGGTCGGCGCGATCAACGACAGCCATCTATCGATAAACGCCCGTCGCGCATCGGGATACGCCAATGAAACCACACCGTCCTGACGTCGACGACCCGCACGATCCACGACCAGCCACTCCGGGTGCATCCGCGTGAGTTCGCTTTGCCATGACACGTGTTGTCCATGCATGGCGTTGTGATGACTTCGCGAGCGAACCCGTGTCGACGCCAACGGCCAGCCCTCGTCGAACAGGCTGACATAGAGCCATGCCTTGATGCCGGCCGCTTGCGCGATCGCCGGCACCTGTTCGAAGTCATCCCACGTGACCGCGCGCGCGGCGGTCAGAGAAGGATGTCGATAACCCCGCCCGGCGAAGAACCGGCCCGGCACGCGGACCCGCAGCATTCGCCAGTGGAGTGCTTGCGCGCCAAGCTCGTCGCGCCAGATTTCGACGCGTCGTGCGAGCGCATCGGGTGTGTCGATCCGGCCGTCGCCTGTGCCAAAGGCGAGGTGATCGGCCCAGGAAACGCTGACGATATGTCGACGGCTCTCAGGTGGTCCCATACAGCCGGTCGCCGAAATCGCCCAGACCCGGCACGATGAACTTGTGCGCGTTGAGCTCGCGATCGATGACGGGCGTGTAGATGGCGACGTCTGGATGATGCGACTCGATGGCGGCCACGCCTTCCGGCGCCGAGACGATGCAGATCATCGTGATCGTCCGGGCACCGGCACGCTTCAGCAGGTCGATGGCGGCAACCGCGCTGCCGCCGGTGGCCAGCATCGGATCGATGATGAGCACGTAACTGCTCGCGATATTCGGCGGCAGCTTCGAGTAATACCAGGACGCGACCGCGGTGGTCTCGTCGCGCTGCAGGCCGATGTGGCCGACCCGAGCCGAAGGCAGCAACTCCAGCACCGCATCCAGCATTCCCAACCCGGCGCGCAGCACCGGCACGACGACGACGTCGGAGCGAAGAACGCGGCCGCTGGCGGGGCCGAGCGGCGTGTCGACGCTGGCGTCCACCACGGGAACATCTTTCAGGGCCTCGGCGGCGAGCAGCACGCTGATTCTATTGGCGGCACGACGAAACGCCGGCGATTCAGTGCGGACGTCCCGCAGTTCCATCAGCGCATCGTGAACGAGAGGATGTTCGACCAGGTGAAGAGGCACGGCGGTGTCGTCCGGCTAATCGAGGACGGCGATATACGGAAGATTGCGATATTTCTCGTCGTAGTCGAGGCCGTAGCCGACCACGAACTTGTCGGGTATTTCAAATCCCACATACTCGACTTTGACATCAATCTTTCGACGGGACGGCTTACTCAGAAGGCAGGCGGTTCTTACTGACTGCGGCGATCGTGCGCGCAGCATGTCCTGCAGATAATTCAACGTCAGGCCGGTGTCCACGATGTCTTCGACAATGACCACAGGCCGTCCCTCGATGCTGGCATCGAGATCCTTTATTAGCTGCACCTGGCCGGACGATTTAGTACTCGACCCATAGCTGGAGACAGCAATGAAATCAAGTGTTGTTTCCCCTTCGAGCGCACGCGTCAAATCCGAGAGAAACATGAAGGCGCCCTTAAGGACACACACGAGGTGCACCCCACCGGGATGATCCCGCCGGATGTCAGTCGCAAGGGAGCCGATGCGTTCCTGGATGTCTCGAGCGGCGAGAAGCGTCTGCATTATCTTGAGGGGAATAGGCGGCAAGAGTAACATAGCGTCACTCGTGAAACGCTTTCAGATGGTGACCGAGGCCGACGCGCGCGTTCTCGAGCACGGCATCTCAATCATTCTCGTTTCCGGCGGTCACATTACGCCGCTGGCCGCCGATACGCTGCGGGCCAGACGGATCACGGTCGTCAGAGAAGGCGACGATCCCGATGTGGCGTCGCTCGCCCCGACCGCCGACGTGCGCACGGTGACCATCGGCGGCGATCACACGTCGCTCGCCCTGAAGCGCGCCGTGCTCCAGCATCTACGCGGCCGCGGGCTGGCCGCTCGCGATGCCGGCACGGACGGCACCGATCCCGTGGACTATCCAGACACGGCGGCGGCGGTGGCAACAGAAGTCGCGCGTGGTGAAGCCGATGCCGGAATCGTGATCGACGGCGCCGGTCTCGGCTCGACCATCGCGGCCAACAAGGTCGCGGGCATCAGGGCGGCGATGTGCACGAACCAGACGCTGGCCCGTTATGCGCGGCAACACAGCGGCGCCAATGTGCTGGCGCTCGGCTCCACGCTGATCAGCACAGAGGACGCGCTGGGGGTCGTCGACACCTTCATCGATACGCCGATGCGCGAACCGCGCTACATCCGCAGGCTCGCCAAGATCCGCGACCTCGAGCGGCGCGGTGGGCGGCCGTCGTGAAAGATTCTCACGGGCTCTGATGACACCTGCGGAGCTGCAGCGACTGATTGAGATCATCGTCGAGGAGCTTGGGGCCGCGGGCCTGTCTGGCGAGGCGCCGGCACGATGCGCGTGCCATGCGCTGCGCTACGAGTGCTGCCCGGATCGGCTCCGCGGCATCATCGACGCCGGAGCGACGCGTCTGGGATTGCATGCATCGGGCGGCACTGCCGACGGCATTGCCACGATGATCGATCACACGCTGCTCAAACCCGACGCCACCCGATCGGAAATCGAGACGCTGTGTCGCGAGGCCGCCGAATACCGATTCGCCAGCGTCTGCGTGAACCCGGCGTGGGTATCGACGTGCGCCCGGCTGTTGCGTGACAGCCCGGTGAAGGTGTGCTCGGTGGTCGGCTTCCCGCTGGGGGCGGCAACCAGCGATACCAAGCACTACGAGACGCGCCGCGCAATTTTCGACGGCGCTCGCGAGATCGACATGGTCATCAACGTCGGCGCGCTCAAATCGGGCGAGCTGCGCGTGGTCGAGCAGGATATCGAGGCGGTCACGCTCCCGTGTCGCGAAGCGGCCGTCATCAGCAAAGTGATCATCGAGGCGGCGCTTCTCAACGACGAGGAGAAAGTGACCGCATGCACTCTGGCCAAGGCGGCGGCGGCGGACTACGTCAAGACCTCTACCGGTTTTGGTCCCGGCGGTGCGACGGCGGCCGACGTCGCGCTCATGCGGCGCGTTGTGGGCGACGAGATGGGAGTCAAGGCGGCCGGGGGAGTGCGCGATCTGGACGCACTGAAGGCGATGGTTGCGGCAGGCGCAACGCGCATCGGCGCGAGTGCCGGTGTGCGGATCGTGCAGGAGTCGCGGGGGCAGAAGCCTTCAGCGGCGGCGAAGGGGTATTGACCGGAAGGGCACTAATGCGGCGGACCCATTGAGGGCCGCCTTCGATCGGAGGACCGTGTGGCAAACCTGAACGACGAACAGCTCCGGCGCCTGGCGCGCCTGGGTGCTGTCGCAAGGCTCGAGCAGATCAAGGACGAAGAGGCCGCGATTCGCGCAGAGTTCCCCGAGCTCTTTGGCGGGAGCGCGAGCAGCGGGCGACGACGCGGCCGTCGCGGCCGCCGTGGCCGTCCTCCTGGTTCTGCGAGCGCTGCCGCACCGGCGGCGCGCAAGCGTAGTGGCCGGCCGGCCATGTCCGAGGCGCAGAAACGAGCCGTCTCCGTGCGCATGAAGAAGTACTGGGCGGAGCGCCGGAAAGCCAAGGCCGCTGGCCGGTAGCGTGAGCCCACGGGCAGCCGTCTGGCTGCTGCTGGCGGCCGGCGTGCTCGCCGGTCCGCCAGTCCATGCGCAAACGACGCGTCCCGACCCGCCGGGACCATACGTCCTCGACCTGCGTGGCGCGACTGCAGGTCTGCCGCAAGCGCAGACGTTCTATCCCGAGTTTCCAACCGGTACTCGCATTCCCGCACGCGGCTTCGGGTTCGACGTCGGTGCGCACGTCTATCTGTTCCGCCTCGGCGCCGCACGTGTTGGCGTCGGCGCGAACTGGCTCCAGATCCGCGGCACCGCGAAAACGGCAGGCACGACCACATCGACGTCGTCTGATAGCACGGACTCAACGACATCGACCGCGACGACATTCCCCGATGTGACGACGACGGCGCGGATTCTGGCCCCGCAGATCTCGTTCAGTTTCGGCACGCACGATGGGTGGAGCTATCTGAGTCTCGGCTATGACACCGGCAGCGTGACGGCGAAGGGGAGCGGGACACCAGCATCGTCACGCGAGAGCTCCGGCCTCACCGGCTACAACGCCGGCGGCGGCGCCCGCTGGTTTCTCGCGGAGCATTTCGGCGTCGGCTTCGATCTGCGCCTGCATCGCCTCGGTGGCTCAGGATTGTTTTCGTTGTCCGCCGGTGTGTCGGTGAGGTGAGGTGAGCGTTAGCCGCCACCGCTTGGCCCGCGAGCCCTGTTCTCGGCGGACGACGCGTATCCGGACAGGAAAACGACGCGAGGTGCGCAATGAACGTCACCTGTTTCGGTCACACGTACCACGTTGAGACCGAGCACGAGTTGATGCTGCTGGTCGCGGCACTCGCGACGTTGCACGCGCTCGCAGGCGGAAAGGCGGCGTAAGGGGATTGCCTGGCCGAAGCGCACGCCAGCGTGAGTAACCGTGAGCGAAATTGGCTTGCCAGCCGTAGCTCACTGGAGCGTCAGTGACCGTGAGCGAAGGCTGGAGCGGGAGACGGGGATCGAACCCGCGACATCGAGCTTGGGAAGCTCGCGTTCTACCGCTGAACTACTCCCGCATACCCGGTCCGCCTGAAGGCGGACCCTACGCGAACGCTGGTTATTCTATCGCACGCCAACTGATCTCCAGAAAACTAGCCGCGGATAACCTCCAACACCTCGTCCCGTTTCCGCTCCATCTGCTCCGGCGTCGTCGCCTCCAGGTTCAAACGCAGCAGCGGCTCGGTGTTCGACGCGCGCAGATTGAAGTGCCAGTCAGGGTAATCGACGGAGATGCCGTCCATCGTCTGCAGCTCGGCGTCCTTGTAGCGCGCCTCGATTGCGGACAGCTTCTTCGGCACCTCGGCCATGCTCGACAGGCGCGTATTGATTTCGCCGGACAGGAAGTACTTGTCGCGGAACGGGCGCAACAGCTCCCGCAGGGACTGGCCCTTCTTCGACATCAGCTCCAGCATCAGCAACGCCGGGATGAAGCCGTTGTCCGCGTAGTAGAACTCGCGGAAGTAGTAATGGCCGGTCACCTCGCCGGCGAAGATCGCGTCCTCCTGGCGCATGCGCTGCTTGATGAACGCGTGCCCGACCCGGTTCATCAGCGGGCGCCCGCGGTATTTCGCCACGATGTCGCGCACCGCATGACTGGCGCGCAGGTCGTAAATCACCGTGGCGCCCGGATGTTTCAACAGAAACGCTTCCGCCAGCAGCGCCGTCACGAAGTCGCCAGGCACGAACTCACCGCCGCCGTCGATGAAGAAGCAGCGATCGGCGTCTCCGTCCCACGCGATGCCGACGTCGGCACCCTGCTTCAGGACCTCGGCTGTGATGTCCTGCCGGTTCTCCTCAATCAGTGGATTGGCTTCGTGATTCGGAAAGCTGCCATCGATGTTGAAGCAGAGTCTCGTCGTGCGGCAGGGCAGCCGATCGAAGAGCGCCGGTGCCACGAGTCCGGCCATCCCGCTGCCGGCGTCGAGCACCGTCGTGAACGGTTTGATGATCGACGTGTCGATGAACGACAGGACCTTTTCGACGTACTGCGGCACGATGTTGTGGCTGCGCAGCGAGCCTTGCCTGGCGGCCGGCGCCGGCACCTGATCGCCGGCAATCATGTCGCGGATGTCGCCGATGCCGGCGTCGCCGCTGAGCGCCGCCGCGCCTTCGCGCACCATCTTGATGCCGTTGTACTGCTTGGGGTTGTGCGACGCCGTGATCTGCGCGCCACCCTGCAGGTTGTCCTTGACCACCGCGTAATACAGCATGTCGGTGCCGAGCATGCCGTAATCGATCACGTTGGCGCCTTGCTGCCGCGCTCCATCGATGAACGCGGCGGCGATTGCCGGCGAGGACAACCGCATGTCGCGCGAGACCCCGATCTGCGACGCCTGCAGATAGGTGACGAAGCCGCGACCGATCTGTCGCGCCACCTCCTCGTTGATTTCACCGGGGTAGAGTCCGCGAATGTCGTAAGCCTTGAAGATTCCAGGATTGATACGCATGTCAGCTGGTTGGTGGTTAGGGGATGGTAGATAGTGGTGACGTCACGAATGTGGCGCCTTCGGCAGGCCACGAACCACTATCCACCAACCACCAACCCGAAGTTTCGTCATGCTCTCGTATAGTCGGTCAGCGTCGTCTTGTCGCCCAGCACGGCGCCGCCATCCACGCTCACGTTCCGCCCGAGGTGGCAGTTGCGTCCGAGGATGGCCTGGCGAACGGAGGCATCACGACCGACGCGACAGTTCGGCCAGATGATGGCGCCTTCGACGACGGCTTCTTCGTCGACCTGTGTCTGACGCCCGAGCACCGAGTACGGCCCGACGCGCGCTCCCGCCTTGATCAGCACACCATCGTCGATGAAGCAGGGGCCTTCAACCGTGGCGCCGTCTTCGACCCGTGCATCGGGAGCAATCCAGGTATGCGGTCCTCGAGTGCCGGCAAACGGCGGCGCGGCATAGCGACCGTCCATGATGTCGCGATGAACCTGCGAGTATTTCTCCGGGGTGCCGATGTCGATCCAGTAGCCCTGATAGATGTAGGCGACGAACGTTTCGTTGCGCTCCACGAGCGACGGAAAATAGCTTCGCTCGATCGACCAGGAGACGTCGCTGGGAATGCGATCGAACGTGTCGGGCTCGAGCACGTAGATGCCGGCGTTGATGTTGTTCGTCGTGATCTCTTCCGGCTTGGGCTTCTCGACGAAGCGCAGGATGTTGCCGTCGGGATCGGTCTCGACGAGGCCGTACGCGCTGGGGTTCTTGACCGGTGTCAAGACGATCGTGGCGCGTGCCTGGCGCTCGCGATGAAGCCGAATCACCGCCGCCAGATCGATCTGGGTGAGCACGTCGCCGTTGAAGACGACGACCGATTCGGTGAGATTGTCGCCTGCGTATTTGATGGCGCCGGCGGTCCCGAGCGGTACAGGTTCGACGACGTAGCGGATCTTGATGCCGAGCTCGGAACCGTCGCCGAAGATTTCTTCGATGCGGCGGGGCTGATAGTTGAGGCTCAGGATCACCTCGTCGATTTCGGGCACCTGCTTCAGCAGGTCGATCTGATAGTGCAGGAACGGCCGGTTGAAGATCGGAACGATCGGCTTCGGGGTATGTATCGTCAGCGGTCTGAGCCGGGTCCCCTTGCCCCCGGCCAGAAGGATCGCCTTCATGACAATCTCCGATATTACGCTAGAATGCGCATGAACTGATGAACCTGCCGAACTCGCTGACAGTGGCGCGAATCTTCCTCGCGCCGCTGCTGGTCGTTGTACTGTTGACGGAATTCGAGGGCCGACAGGTGCTCGGTCTGCCCAAGGAGCTGCTGGGCGCTGGCATCTTCGCGCTGGCCTCGATCACCGACTGGCTCGATGGCTATCTGGCGCGGCGGCGCCGGCAGGTGACGTGGCTCGGCCAGATGCTCGATCCGATTGCCGACAAGCTGCTCACCTCCGCGGCGTTCATTTCGCTGGTACAGCTCGACCTCGCGCCGGCGTGGATGGTGGCGCTGATCATCGGCCGCGAGTTCGCCGTAACCGCACTGCGCAGTCTTGCCTACACGAAGGGCATCACCATTCCCGCCTCGCCGCTCGGCAAGATCAAGATGGCCTCGCAGGTGACCGCGATTCTGATGCTGATGCTCGGGTGGGGGCCGCTGCCGGCGCTGTTACCGATCGGACGAATGGCGCTCTGGTTCGTGATGATCGCGGCGGTAGTTTCGGCGGCAGACTACTACCGCCGATTTCAGGTTCGTCTCAACGCCAGAGTGGTCGACGTCAACGTCGCCCGCGAGCAACGCCGCGTGAGTTAGGTAGCTGCGTAGCCGAACTACTTACGTTGCGCGACGTAGTCTCCCTCAGTAAACGCGTCCCGCGACATCGTCACCTGCAGCGTGGCCGTGTTCTGCCTCACGTCGACTGCCACCGCTTCACCGAGCTCGAACAGGAAGTTCTGCGCCTGGTGCTTGTCGCGATAGACGACAAACTGTGCGCCGGGCGCGACGCCCTGACTGCTCCCGCGATCGATGGTGAAGAAATCGCCCTTGCCGAACGAGCGACGGAGATCGATTCCCACGAGGACGTGTGCGTAGTTGTCGCGCTCGGCCTTCGGTTTGCGGTCCGCGGCGGCGGGCACTTCCGGCAAGACGAACGGCTCGAGATAATCGCCGGATTCGATCGCGTCGCAAGCATGTTCGATCGTTGCCAGCGACATCGCCTCGTCGACGGCATACACGCGTAACCATCCTGCCGTACGGACGACGGCCGGCCTGGCCGGCGTGACCCGGGCGCGGTCTGCCACCTGCACGCGCCGGATGAAGAACTCCTGACCGAGCGTGATGCCGTTCCTGGTACCCGCGTTGATCGTCACCAGGTCGCCCGGGGCGTAGTTGCGCCGTACGGTGGCTTCCTGGCCGCCGGTGATGTGCAAAGGCATCGCCGGCGTGTCGGTGGTGATCGCGGGTGCGCAGGCAAGAGCGAGAACATCGGCGGGGACGTGGGACGTCGACGCCGCTGGTCCACGCTGAGCGGAAAGCGGCGCGGCCGCTGCCAACAGCGCGGCCACACAGAAAGCGCGTGTCATGAGGTCACTCCCGGGCTGTGGTCGCCGGACCTGATAAGGTCCGGCCTACCGTTCACCGGACCTCACACGGCCCGGCCTACTGAGCCTGGGCCTGCTGTTCGGCCTTCAGCTCGTCGAGGCGCTTCCTTGCGTCTTCCGCATGCTCGCTCATCGGGAATTCCTTGAGCAGGCGATCGAAATACGGAATGGCTTGTGCGGCGCCCCTCTTCTTATCGTTATCGGCCCGGATGAGAGCTTCCGCCATATAGAAGTAGATGTCGTCGCGATGGCTGTACTCGGGATCTTCCTCGAGCACTTCCTTGAAGCGGCTGGTCGCGCCGACATACCAGCGGATCGTGAAATAGTGCTTCCCGACGAGAAACGACGCGTCGCTCACGCGGTCGCGCGTTTCGCGGAACTTCTGGCGCACTTCCGGCAGAAGCGGGCTGTTGGGGAATCGAGTCACGAAGTTCTGGAACTCCTTGACCGCCTCCTTGGTTTCGGTCTGGTCGCGCTGCGGCGCCCGCATCTGCTTGTAGTGGCACAGCGCGAGGTGATACTGCGCGTAATCGGCGCGCATATGCGTTGGATAGAACGTCAGGAACTCGCGGAACTCGTTGGCGCCCAGCACGAGATTCTCGGTGCCCCCTTCGTTGAGGAAGGTGTCGCCGATTCCGAGCTTTGCGTCAGGGCGAAGCGGACTCTGCGGATAGTTGTCGACGATTTGCCTGAAGTACTCCCGCGCCTTGGTCCAGTCCTTCTTCATGACCGACTCATTGGCGCGGTCCATCAGGTAGCGATCGGGCTGGACGTTGTTGGGAATGACGTTCTTCTTGCCGCCGCCGCACGCTGCCGCACCCATCGCCAGGACGAGCAACACGACCGTGCGCGAACGGAACAGACTACGGGTGAATTGGTGGGTCATGCCTCCTTCCCAGTATAGACGTCCCACGCCAGCCAAGAGCTTGGGGGACAGGCGGCGGTTCCGGGTGCCGGCCGGGCTCATCCCAGCGTTTCGCGAACGCGGGCCGGCAGCCGGCACGGTCGCCCCGTGCCGTCGACGGCGGCGTGAATGGTATGCCCGACCGCGGCTGCCTGGGGCTCGTGACCCCGGCGAAGCTCGTAATCGAAGCGGATGCGCACGGGCGTGAGCAGTGTTGCCCGTGTGTGGATTTCGACCTCGTCGTCGTAACGGGCCGGCTGGCGGTACTCGCAATGCGCCTCGATGACCGGAAGCGATACGCCGTCGCTTTCCATCTCGCGGTACGTCCAGCCAGTCTCACGCAGCCATTCGGTGCGGCCGACCTCGAACCAGACGAAATAGTTCGCGTAGTAGACGACGCCCATGCGGTCGGTTTCGGCGTAGCGCACGCGTACCCGCGTGACCCGTGTCAATGCGCGAGCCCGGCGATAGACGTGGCGTGATGCAGCGCGCGCGTCGCCGATTCCGGGTCGTCCTCGCCGAAGATGGCCTGTCCGGCAACGAGAATGTCGGCGCCGGCGGCGACCACGTCGGCAGCGTTGGCGAGGTCGATCCCGCCGTCGATCTCGATGGGGGCCGACGAGTCCGCGGCGTCGAGCACGGCACGGACGCGACGCAGCTTCTCGATGCTGTGCGGGATGAACGTCTGTCCACCGAATCCCGGATTGACGGACATCACCAGCACGAAATCGAGGATCGGCGCGATGTCTTCGAGCAGCGTCGCCGGCGTCGACGGGTTGAGCACCGCCCCGGCTCTGACGCCGAGCTTCCTGATCAAGGTGATCGTCCGATTCAAGTGCGGCACCGCCTCGACGTGGACCGAGATCATGTTCGCGCCGGCCCTGGCGAAATCTTCGATGTAGCGATCCGGTTCCTCGATCATCAGGTGGACGTCGAGCGGACGTTTGGCGACCCGCTTGATGGCGCGGACCACTGGCGGCCCGATCGTGATGTTCGGGACGAAGTGGCCGTCCATCACGTCGACGTGAATCAGATCCGCCCCGCCGCGCTCGACGGCGGCGATGTCGTCGCCCAGGGCGGCAAAGTCGGCAGACAGAATGGACGGCGCGATCTGGATGGGGCCGCGCGGGCGCGTCACCGGCTCACCTCGAGCGAAATCGCGCCCGACGGCGCCACCTGGAAGCCTCCGGCCGGCTGCTGCCGGACAATGGTGCCGGCGGGGACGTCGGGGTAGGGCTGGGAGCCGACGATCGCGACGCGGAACCCGCGCCCGCGCAGCATCGATGCCACACGGTCGACGTCCATGCCGATCACGTCGGGCATCACGTAGGCGGTGCTCTCTTCGCCGCGATTGACCAGCAGCGCCACTCGCGGTGCGCGTGAGCCTGGCGGCGGGTCCTGGGCCACGACGGCATCGCCGGCATAGTCGGGGGAGCGGAACTCGGACACCGACGTTACTTCCAAGCCGTCCTGCTCGAGGCTGAAGCGCGCGGTGCGCTCGGTTTGCCCGACCAGCACCGGAACGGTGGTGGCGCGCGGTCCCGAACTGACCCACACACGAACCGTCCGCTGCTGCCGCGCCTGGACGCCGGACGGCGGGTCCTGCTGCATGATCCGCCCGGCCGGGACTTTGTCATCAGACCGCCGGTTATCGTCGATTCTCATCGCCAGCCCGAGGTCGAGAAGCGTCTGCGTGGCTTCGTTGACGGTTCGTCCAACGAGCTGCGGAACTTCGACCTCGCGCGATCGCAACGCGACGCGCATCGAGATCCCGAAGAACAGCAGGAAGGTTCCGGCCAGAGCGGCAATGAGCAGCAGGAACTTGCCGACGCCAAGAACGCGTGTGCCGAGCGCCATGAGGGAACCTCGATCGTACCTCACTTCGCAGCCGGTGCAATGCTCGCTTACGGTTGTCTGTGCAACGCTCCGTTCCCTGGTCGGTGCCTGCATCACCCGGTCAGCGCGGCGGCGAAGAAGGCCTCCAGACCATGCGCGAACGGCAGCGTGCGCAGCATGCCGCGATCGTCGAGCAGCGGGTGCAAGTGAGGCGAGAGCTCGGACCGCAGGTCAATCAGGCGCAGCTCGGGATGGCGGGCGAGGAATGCGGTGACCACCTGTTCGTTCTCCTCCGGCTCGCTCGAACACGTTGCGTAGACCAGACGTCCACCCGGTTTCAGCACGACGGCGGCGCGTTCGAGCAGTGCGACCTGGTGGTGGGCGAGCGTCGGAAGCTCGGTCTCGGTGCGTCGCCACTTGATATCGGGATCGCGTCGAAGGGTGCCGAGCCCGGAGCACGGCGCGTCGACGAGCACCCGGTCGAACGCGCGGGTAAACGGCAAGGGACCCGTGCTCCCGACATGGACGATATGGACGTGGCGAGCACCGCTGGCCTCGACGGTATGTCGAAGCAGCGCCAGACGCTTCTCGCGCACGTCGCACGACACCACCGCTCCTGAATCGTACATGTCTGCGGCCATCGCGGTGGTCTTGCCGCCGGGCGAGGCGCACAGGTCGAGTATGCGTTCGTCCTTGCGTGCGCCGACAACCAGTGGAACGAGTTGCGAGGCCTCGTCCTGCACGAAGAACGAGCCGTCCGGTGGAAGGCGCAACGGATTGCCGGCGAGGATCGTCAGCCCGTCCGGCGCATAGCTCGTAGGTTCGGTCTCGATGCCTTCGCGGGCGAGGCTCTGTGCTAGCCGCTCGCGACCGCCGCGGAGGCGATTGGTCCGAATCGTGAGCCGCGGGGTGTCGTTGTTGAAGCGAACCCACCGTTCGGTTGCATCGAAGCCGTAGCGATCGAGCCACCGCTGCACGAGCCAGTCCGGATGCGAGTGGGTGATGCCCAGGTAGGCGACTGCGGCATCACGGTTGTTGCCGCCCATAAACGTCCGCGCCGCATCCTCGAGAGATTCGTTATCGCCCGCGAAGGGCTCCGGATCGACCGGTCGTGGAGGCAAGGGCAAGCGATTCTTCTGGCGCAGGAGGGCGCGCAGGATCGCGTTGACGAAGCCGGCGGCACTCAGCTTACGAGCGGCCCGTGTAAGGTCGACGGCGTCATCGACGACGGCGGAGGCGGGGACGCGATCGAGATGGAGCAGCTGATACACGCTCAATCGCAGAATGGTCAGTACATCGGCATCGAGCGTGTTCAGCGGGCGCCGCGCGAACGCGCTGACGACGTGATCGAGGCTTCGCTGCCAGCGGACGGTGCCGGAGACGATTTCCGCCGCCAGCGATCGGTCGCGTTCGTCCGACAGCTGTGTTCGGGTTCGAGCGAGGGCAGCGGGGAGATCGCTGCGCCCCGACGCAAGTGCGCGCAACGCGTGGAACGCGCTAATGCGAGCGGGCGCGATCACGATGCGGCCAACGGGGAATCCGAGGCCGCGCCGTGATTGCGATCCTGTATCTTCTGGTGACACTCACGCGATCCAGTGGGTGGCGCATCTTAGCAAGTTGATCGCGTGAGCGTCACGAGGTCGTGAGCCGCGTGCCTGCGCGCACGGGGCGGCCCGCCAGGTAATCGCGCGCCGACATCGGACGCTTGCCTTCAGGTTGCACCTGCTCGATCGCGACGCCTCCGCTGTGGCCGGTTGCCACCTCGAACACGCCACGCGAGGTATCGACGATGGTGCCGGGCACGTCATCCCCGGCGCCGTCGAGCAGGTGCGTCTTCAGCACGATCAGGCGGGCGCCATCGAGAAACGTGTAGGCATGTGGCCACGGGTACAGCCCACGGACACGGTTGTGGATGTCGATGGCCGAGAGCGTCCAGTCGATGAGACCTTCTTCCTTGGTCAGTCGCGGCGCATACGTCGACTGCGCCTCGTCCTGCGGCTCTTCGTGAGCGCGGCCCGCCGCGATCGCATCGACGACCGTGACCAGAAGTCGCGCACCGAGATCGGCAAGGTCGCGTTCGAGGACGTCGCTCGTTTCATCCGATCCGATCGACCGCGTGACCTTCGCGAACATGGCGCCGGCGTCGAGTTTCTTGACCACGCGCATGATCGTGACGCCGGTTTCGCGTTCGCCGTTGATGATCGCGCGATGAACGGGGGCGGCGCCGCGATACTTCGGCAGCAGCGATGCGTGCACGTTGATCATGCCGAAGCGCGGCACGCTCAGCAGCGTCTCGGGAATCAGCTTGCCGTAGGCGGCCACGACGCCCAGGTCCGGTCGCCAATCAGCAATCGTCGTGCTCACGTCAGGGTCGCGCAAGCGATCCGGCTGAAACACGGGAACTCGCTCGTTCAGCGCCGCCGCCTTGACGGGACTATCGGTCACCTTTTGCCCGCGACCGCGCGGCCGGTCCGGTTGGGTGACGACGCCACACACACGATGCCGCGACGTGATCAGCGCGTGAAGCGTGGGCACCGCGAATTGAGGCGTACCAAAGAACACGACGCGGAGCGACTGGCTGTGCCCGTCGGCGACCGTCACCATTTACCGTTGCGAGCCAGCTTCTTGATCTTGCGAACGATGAGGTCCTTCTGCAGTCCACGCAGACGGTCGACGAACAACGTCCCGTCCAGGTGGTCGAGCTCGTGTTGGAAGCAGCGGGCGAGCAGACCGGTGGCTTCCTGCTGCTGTTCGTGTCCCTTCCGATCGAGTCCCTTCAAGACGACGCGCGACGGGCGCGCCACGGTCGCATTGAACCCGGGGACGCTCAGGCACCCTTCTTCCTCGAGTTGCATGCCGTCTCGCTCGACGAACTCGGGGTTGATGAACGTCAACAAATCGGCAGGATTGCGGCCCACCGAGATGTCGGCGACGAAGATTCGCAGCGGCACGCCCACCTGCGGAGCCGCCAGCCCGATGCCCGGCGCGGCATACATCGTCTGGATCATGTCGTCGATGAGCTGTTGGATCTCGGGTGTGAGATCACCGACGGGCGACGCGGGACGGTGCAGGACGTCGAAGCCGTAGCGGACGATTGGACGGATCATCCCACCGGACGGGGCGCCGCAAACCGTTGCCGGATCAGGTCCGTGCTCGCGGCGTAGTGACGCTCGATCTCGGCCACTGAATCGCCCCCGAACTTTTCCAGAAACGCGTCCGCGAGCACGAAGGCGACCATGGCTTCGCCGACCACAGCGGCGGCGGGCACGGCGCACACGTCGCTGCGCTCGATTGCCGCCGGCGCTTCGCCGAGCGTTACCAAGTCGACGGACCGCAGCGGCTTCATCAGGGTCGAAATCGGCTTCATGAACGCAGTGACGCGCACGTCCTGTCCGTTGGTGACGCCGCCCTCGAGGCCGCCGGCATTGTTCGTGGGTCGCACGGGCGCGCCTGTGTCGGTCGCGGGCGGGACGATCTCGTCGTGCACGCGCGATCCGGGCCGAAACGCCACCTCAGGACCGAGGCCGATTCCGACGGCCTTGATCGCGTGGATGCACATCAGCGCCTGCGCGAGACGGCCGTCGAGCTTGCGGTCCCACTGCACATACGAGCCGAGTCCAACCGGGACGCCGGTCACGATCACTTCGAAGGCGCCGCCGACCGTATCACCGGCCTCCTTGGCGCCGTCGATGAACGCCATCATGCGCTGCTGGATCTCATCATCGACACAGCGCAGCGGGGCATCGTCGTGAATCGCTTCGGCCTCGGCAAAGGTCACCGTGCGGGTTGGCGGAAGCACGACGTCGCCGATTGCGGAGACGTGACTCGCGAGCTGAATGCCGAAGCGGGCGAGCAGCTGCCGTGCGAGGGAGCCGGCGGCCACCCGTGCCGCAGTCTCGCGCGCGCTCGCGCGTTCGAGGACGTCGCGGACATCTTCGTGGCCGTACTTGAGGACGCCGGCGAGATCGGCGTGTCCGGGTCGCGGTCTGGTGACGCTGGCGCGGCGCGTGCCGGCGGCTCCTTCCGGCATCTCGGGCTCGACGTACATGGTCTGCTGCCAGTTGACCCAGTCGCGGTTTCGAATCAGCAGCGCGATCGGCCCGCCCGTCGTGGAGCCGTGGCGCACGCCCGACAGGATCTCTGCGCGATCACTTTCGATCTGCATCCGTCGTCCGCGACCGTAGCCGCCCTGCCGCCGCCGTAACTGCGCGTCGAGCGAGTCGATGTCGACGTCCAGGCCGGCGGGCATGCCGTCGATCGTCACCACGAGCGCCTGTCCGTGCGACTCGCCGGCAGTCAGGAATCTCAACATTCGACCTCATTCTATATCGCAGAAATTGCCGCATTCCGAGCGGGTGCCTCGCGGTTTCCGAAGAAAACGCGATGTCGGTCCGGTTGCATCTCATCTGAGGCATGAGCCGACTGCTGCGCGACCGTTACGTGACGGTTGATGACCGTCATGCGTGGGACCTGGCCTCGGGCGATGTGATCGAGCCCCCGTCAGCCGAGGAGCTGATCTCGATCGATCCCTCGCTTGCCGCTCTGGTCGAAGTCCTCGATCACGGCATCGAAGGGGTGCCGCGTTGGGTGTCCGTCGATCAGGGGATGTCGAGCGTGGGTGCGCTCGTGCAGCGGGCCGCGACCGCGGCGGTGCAGCGAGGGTTCGTGCCGATCTCGGTGCGCATGTATCCGCGCGTTCGCGACGCGATCGCGGACGACCTTCGCGAGCGGTCGCTCGTACTGATTGCGTCGGATGCAGGCGAGATCGTCGACGGTCAGCGCGCGCTCGTGCGCGCGGCGGCCGATTGTCCGCGGCCACACGTGCTGTTATGTATCCGTCGCGCGGGCCGCACCCAGCCTGGCATGGTTCGCGAAGCGCGGGCCGTTTACGGTGCGCGTCCGCTGGCTCGCGCCCGCGTCCTGCCGCCCCTTCCGGCCGATATCGCCGACCATCTGCGCCGTGCCCGGCGGGCCGAGGAATTTGCACACGCGGGCCGCCACGCGGCGGCCGAGCGCCTGCTCCGCGACGTTGCAGCCGCGTTGCATCGGCGCGGAGCACACGTTCAGGCCGCACAGGTGTCGCTCGGGCTTGGACGGTTGCTGCTCGAGCGCGGTCGCGCCGCTGTCGCCGACAAGGTCTTCGACGAGTGCTCGAAAGACACGGCTCCCGAGCGCGACCACCATCTGACGTGGGAAGCGCGGTTGTGGCAAGCCTCCGCGCGGATCGATCAGGCACAACTCACATCGGCCGAAGCGATTTGTCGTGCCGTCATCGCGATCGACACCTCGCCGGAGATGCGGGCACGCGCGAATGCGGTCCTCGCCCGTGTGCTGCTGTGGCAGGGACGCGTCGATGAAGCCGCGGAACTGGACCTGCACGTCGGCGGGGAAGTGCCCGGCTCGAGCCGGACGGACGATGACGTCGACGAACCGTCGGTTTACATGGCCGCGACACGTGTTCGCGTACTCGCCAAGACCGGTCGATTGTTCGATGCCGGGCGTACTGCCCGAGAACTGCTCACGCGAGCGGAGGCATCAAGCTCGCCGATCGCCCGTGCGATCGCCGCCATGGCGCATCTTCGCGTCGTCGCGGAGATGGGCGATCTCGTGGCGGCGGAAGCGAGCCTCGAGCACGTCCGGGCATGTGCGCGCCTCGCGCATGCGCCGCTGCGATACGTGCGAGCGCAATTGCTCTGGGTCGATCTGCTGCATCGCGCAGGTCGTGGCCGTGAGGCGGCACGGATCGTCGGCCGATTGGTCAGGGTCGCGCGCGCGGCGCCGCTTCTGCTGCGTCGTTGTATCGAACAACGCGTCCGCGGCGAGTATGCCCAGGGAAATGTGGTGGTTGGTCGGGCGCCCGTGCGCGAAGAGCTTGTGGCGGTCAGCCTGATCCGCCTCGTTCACGAGCACGATGAGGATCGGGACGCCGTACAACACGTGCTCCGATGGTTGGCAGAGCGGCTGCGGAGCAGTCGGATCGACCTGTGCTCGACGGACGCCGGTCCTGTCAGCACGTTGATGAGTGTTGGTGCGGGTGTGCCGACACGGTTGGGG
>Ga0081539_10003750_pt1 | contig 18053 bp, 14 predicted proteins | sample TabmetS4T2R2_FD_71023 | JGI IMG/M metagenome (GOLD analysis project Ga0081539, IMG submission 71023) | Tabebuia heterophylla rhizosphere microbial communities from the University of Puerto Rico - S4T2R2 | ecosystem: Host-associated > Plants > Roots > Rhizosphere ...
CACATCGTTTTCAAACTTCGCCGGTCCGCTCTCCTTCGAAAAGAAGTAGCGGTAAGTAAAGGCGAAGTAGAAAAATGTGCGAATGCTAAACATGACCTCGGCTACTATAGGGAACGCCGAAAATCCCTGTCAAGATATTTTTAGCCGCGAATACACGCGGATAAACGCAGATCGGCGTTAATCCGGGTTCATCCGCGGCTTAAGTAAAAGTTTGCCGGTTGTCGTTCTTCCCTCGAGATCGCGATGAGCCTGCTCGGCGTCTGCGAGGGGATACACTTTGTGAATTCGCAGCTTGAGCTCTCCACGGGTGATTGACTGCAACACATCGTTCGCACGCCATTCCAGCTCCTCACGTGTCATTGTGTAATGCGCGAGCGTCGGTCGCGTGATGAAGAGCGATCCTTTTTGCGAGAGCTTGATCAAATCGAACGGCGGTACGGCACCACTCGATCCGCCAAACAGCACGAGATAACCACGCGGGCGCAGCACGTTGAGATCTTTATCAAACGTCGCCTTGCCAACTCCGTCATAAACCACATGCACGCCACCCGTGAGCCGCTTGGTTTCAGCTTCAAAGTCTGCTTCGGTGTAGACGATACATTCGTCAGCACCCGCATCACGCGCAAGCTGCGCCTTCTCCGGCGTGCCTGCCGTTGCGATCACGCGCGCGCCGATCTTCTTTGCCATCTGCACGAGCAACAGTCCGACCCCACCGGCCGCAGCATGTATCAGCGCCGTCTCGCCTTTCTGCAGCGGGTAACTGCTGTGGACGAGATAGTGCGCGGTCATGCCTTGCAGCATCGCCGCTGCTGCCTGCTCGAAGTCGAGCTCATCTGGGATCTTCACTAAACGATCCGCGGCCACCGCAGCATATTCCGCATAACTTCCCAACACACTCGTATACGCAACACGATCGCCCGGCTGCAGCGTCGTCACTTCACTCCCGACTTCAGTCACGACACCCGCCGCCTCCTGACCATTAACGAAAGGCAGCGACGTCGGGTAACGACCCTCACGAAAGTAAACGTCGATGAAGTTGATACCCACAGCTTTGATATTGACGAGCGCTTCGTTTGGCTTCGGCGACGGAACGGGAAGGTCAACCGGAGTCAACACCTCCGGCCCACCGGTTTGATAAACTTGAATGGCTTGCATGATGTAGGATATTGCCACATATTCACACTGAAATACGAAGTTCGGCTCAATACGCCGAAGGCGTTCGCTAATTGAGCCCAGGGTTCGAGCATTGCGAGAACCCTGGGAACATAATTTCAAATCGCGATCAAACCCTGAAAGGGTTAGGCGGCTGGCGAACCCTTTCAGAGTTCAATTCATTATTTGCACGCGGAACTCTCAAAACATCATCGATCAAAGCGAAATACCTAAAGTTGAATTCATCGCTTGAAACGGCTTTTCCCGAAAGTCGAACCAAAGCGCCAAAGGCGCGAGATATGAAAGCCAGGGGGCAAGCGCGCAGCGCGTCGCCCCTGGTAATCGAGAGCACGCGAGATGGAGGCCTGAAAGGCCGACATACATACCGTTTATTACGCTCTTTCAGAGCTGGTATAGGTTGTGTTCTGCCCACCAGGGCGACGCGCTGCGCGCTTGCCCCTGGCTTTCATATCTCGCGCCTTTGGCGCTCCGATCCCGGTATTCGCGCCTTCGCTTCCCTGTACTCGGACTCTTCGAGCAAAGCCGCTTGAACACTTGAAGAGTCACTAAGATCGGATCTTCGTCCGATCAGTTCGTACGCCATTTCCTGCTCGTGTAATTCCTGTTGACAGCGCTTTGTGGGCCTCATACGATACGCCCGCACACCTTCCAACCCGCTGAATACCGGCAACGTGAAAGGAGTTCCTGTGACTAACAAACGAAGAGTGCTGTTGTCAGCCCTGGCGCTGGTTCTGACAATCTCGTTAGCCCAGCCCCTGTTGGGCCAGAAGAAGAGCTCGGCTTCCGACTCCATCAAGCTCCCATTCGAAACTTACAAACTGTCAAACGGCCTGACCGTGATCCTCTCCGAGGACCACACCACGCCGACTGTCGCCGTCAACATCTGGTATCACGTCGGCTCCAAGAACGAGATGCCGGGACGCACCGGCTTCGCGCACTTGTTTGAGCACGTGATGTTCACCGGCTCCGGCCACGTTCCGTACGGACTGCACGACAAGCTCACTGAAGGCGTCGGCGGTGGTAACAATGGTTCGACGACCAACGATCGCACCAATTACTACGAGACAATTCCTGCAAACTATCTCGAATCGGCGTTGTGGTTGGAAGCGGATCGCATGGGATTCCTGCTCGACAAGCTCGACATCGCGAAGCTCAACGCGCAGCGCGACGTGGTGAAGAACGAGCGCCGGCAGAGTTACGACAACCAACCGTATGGTCGCGTGAGCGAGATCTTTTCGGCGGCGATGTATCCGAAGGAGCATCCTTACTCGTGGCCCGTCATCGGCTCGATGACTGATCTCAGCGCCGCCAGCGAGGAAGACGTGAAAGCGTTCTTCCGTCTCTACTACGCGCCCAACAACGCAACGCTCGCAGTGGTCGGCGACTTCGATCCGAAACAGGCGAAGGCATGGATTCAGAAATACTTCAGCGACTTGCCGCAAGGTAAAGCGGTCGAAAGACCGAAGGTGCCGCTCGGCAAGCTCGACGCGAGCAAGCGTCTGGTTTACGAAGATCGCGTGCAAGTGCCGCGGCTCTACATCCAGTACCCCACCGTGGGTTTCAAAGCTGATGACGATTACGCGCTTTCAGTGATGAGCTCGATTCTTTCCGGCTCGCGCACGGCGCGTCTGACGAAAGCACTTGTTTACGACACGCAGATCGCGTCGCAGGTAGGGGCGTTCCAAAACTCCTCTGAGGATGTCGGCGTGTTTCAGGTCGTAGTCATTCCGAGGCCTGAGCACAGTCTCACCGAGCTCGAAGCTGCGGTCGATCAAGTGATTCAGAAATTCATCAGCGAAGGCCCTACTGCCGAAGAGTTGCAAAAGGCGAAGAGCGGTCTCGAGCTGAGCTTCATACGCGGGCTCGAATCGAATCTCGGCAAAGCGAATCAACTGATTAGCGGCGCGGTCTTTTACAACAACCCGGGCCAGTTCAGCACCGACTACCAGAAGACCCTCGCAGTCACGGCGGCTGACGTTAAGCGCGTGGCGAATCAATACCTCTCACGTTCACGCATCGTGCTTAGCGTTGTGCCGAAGGGCAAGAAAGATCAGGCTTCGAAAGCGGCCGAGAGTGAGACCGTTAGCATGCTCGTGGGAAGGGGGAGATAGATCATGAAAACACAGAGAAAAGCACTTGCCCTCGCGGCTGCACTCGTCATCAGTCTCGCGAACATTGCCGCGCTGGCGCAGCAGACGCTCGATCGCACCGTCGTTCCACCGCCTGGACCAACTCCGGTGCTGCGTGTTCCGACCTGGACCAAAACTCAGCTCGCGAACGGTTCGACTTTGATCGTCTCGGAACGCCACGGCTTGCCACTCGTGTCGTTCACGATCACCTTCCTCGGTGGCTCGAACCAGTTTGAAGCCGCAGGGAAACGTGGTGTCGCCGCGATGGCGGCGTCGATGTTGAGTGAAGGCACCACGACCAAAACCGGCGATCAGCTTTCCGATGCGTTGCAACTTTTAGGAACAGGTATCGGCAGTGGTGTTAGTGGTGAAGAAGGATCGATCAGCTTTGTCTCGACTACGAAGAACTTCGACGCAACGCTCGCGATCCTCGCTGACGAGATGCTCAACTCGACGTTCCCTGCCGAGGCACTCGAGCGATTGCGCGGCCGCACCCTCGTCAACCTGACGCAGGCGAAAGATCAACCGGTCGTCGTCGGCGCACAGGTCTTCAACAAGATCCTTTACGGTGAGGCACACCCGTACGGGCAGCGCACCACGGAGACGTCAGTCAAAGCAATCACACGTGACGATGTGATCGCGTTTGCGAAGTCTTATTACCAGCCGGGCCGCGCGATCATCACGGTCGTCGGCGATATCACCACCGCGCAAGCCAAGGCTGCGGTTGAAAAAGGTCTCGCGGGATGGGCGAAAGCCGGTGATAAGCCATCGTTCGATTATCCGAAGCTGCCCGAGCTTCAGCCCGCGAAGATTTACTTCGTCGATAAGCCGGGCGCAGCGCAGTCAGTCTTTAATATCGGACTGCCTGGTCCACCGCGCAACACGCCCGACTATTTCGCGCTCCAGGTGCTGAACACGATTCTCGGTGGCCAGTTTCAGTCGCGGCTCAATGCAAACATTCGCGAGCAGAAGGGCTACAGCTATGGCGTGAACTCGAACTTCGGTTATGGCAAAGGGCCGGGTGCGTTTCGTGCCGGTGGTTCGATCTTCTCGGCGAAGACTGACGCGGCGTTGATCGAGTTCATGAAGGAGCTGAAGGGAATCGTGGGTGAGAAGCCGATCACGGACGAGGAGCTGAAGACTGCGAAGGACTCATTGATCCAGGGCCTGCCGCAGCGTTTCGCGTCCGTCACGGCAATCAGCAATGCGATCACTTCGCTCACCGTGCAGGGTCTGCCGGATGATTACTACCAGCAGTATGCGAAGAACGTTTCCGCCGTGACAAAGGAAGACGTGCTGCGCGTCGCTAAGCGCTACATCGATTTGAATCACCTCGCGATCGTGATCGTCGGCGATCGATCGGCGGTGGAAGCGGCATTGAAAGCCACGAACATCGCCCCGATCACCTACATCGACATCGAGGGCAATCCCGCGAGTAATTAACCACGGATTAACGCGGATCTTTCAGACGGATTTTAGTGGCATCGTAGCTAAAGACAATCTGCATTGCGCGTTGGGCCAGCGTTTCTGGTACGAGGGAGAGAGAAATCCTTCGTAGGGACCTGGCCCATACGTTTTCCCACTGGCCCACCGTTCCGTACAGGCGTGAGATGCGGGTGAGGGTGGCGGTGCGGCGATAGCGAAGGCGCTCGTATTGACGCAGAGCTTCTTCGGACGCCCCGTACTTCTCGAAACAACGTGCGAGCACGAGGGCGTCTTCGATTGCCTGGCAGCCACCCTGGCCGAGATTGGGCGTGGTGGGGTGAATGGCGTCGCCGAGGAGGGTCATGCGTCCGGCGCCCCAGTTTTTGTTGGGCTCGCGATCGCTGGCAATAGTCTTCAGGATCGATGCCGGCGGCGTTGCTTCGATCAAATCAATAATGGGCGCGTACCAACCCGCGAACAAATCCGTCAACAAATCCGTGTGATCCGTGTTCGCAGAAGCCCACCAGCCTGTGCGTCCAGCGCCTACTGGACCAACTCCGAAACGCTTTCCACGTCCGTAAAACTCAATTCCAACACCGGGTGGTATCAGCGTCGGTGTGATCGGCGACGTGCCGCGCCAGATCGTGTAGCCGCGACGGATCGGATCACCGTCGTTGATGAAATGCGACCGCACGCGCGAGTGAATGCCGTCAGCGCCGATCAGGAAATCGGCTTCGACAGTCTGGCCGTTCGCGAAAGTCGCGATGATCTTGTCGCCCTGCTGCCGCAGGTCAACAATCGCATGTCCGAGATGAACTATCGACTGAGGTAGTGCGTGTAAAAGCGTGCTTTGCAAGTCGGAACGATGAAGTGCGACGGCCGGAGTTTCAGCGTCGAAGATCGAAACGCGATTCATCAGAAACCCGTTCTGATCCACCCAGCGCAACTCTTCAACGACGCCCGCGTGTTCAAGGATCTTCTCCTTCAACCCTAATCGTTCGAGCACGCGCATCGCGTTGGGCCACATCGCGATCGCGGCTCCGACTTCGAGCAGTTCCGGTGCCTGCTCGAAGACTTCAGCTTGAAAACCGAATTGTTGAAAGGCGAGTGCGGCAGTCAAGCCGCCAATGCCACCGCCGATGATCGCGATCCGGACCATTCGGCGGAGAGATTGCCACAAAAAAGTGCAAAAGGCACAAAATAAGTTATCTGCTTCTTTGTGAATCTTTCTCGGCTTGAGATTTGATGTGCAAAAGCACCCGGTTGTGGATGCCGTCCATGATGTAGTCAGACCACAGATGCCAGTAGGGTGCAGGCCAGTAACGGTTCTGGTACCACGTGGTACCTTCCAGTAACGTCGTGCCGTCCGGCAAAGGCTTCAATTCAAACTGTCCGCGCTGCGCGATGAAATAATCCTCCAGATGCGGCGGGTGGACGTTGTTATAGACCGACAGCTCCTGCATCGCCGGTGGTTGCGATTTCACACCGAAGGCCAACAGACGCGGCTCGTCCCAGACAGTAATCGGCTCGACGAATGCACCCGTGGAAAACACGCAGTGTCGCTCTGCGCCCACACCCTGGCCATGCATCTCGGCACGAATCGGATACGCGAGTCCCGTCTTGAACATCGCTTCGGTCGGTGGTGGTAGTTGTGAAAACGAAATCACATGGTTCCAAACAGTCTCCGGATCGCTTTTGATTACGACTGACGTCTTTACTTCATAGACCGGAGGTGTCGGACCAACCGCATGCTCAAAAAGTATCAGACCGGGAATTAAAAGTATGCCGACAGAAACGACGCGCAAATTGGTGGCGGGATAGTGACCGCAATCCTGAATCAAGAAGCCGATAAACCCGCCGAAGAGAGCGATAACGAGCGCCAGCGGCAGAGCCATCGCGAGACAGATAATCCCTTCGACCGCAATCGCAAACAAAGCGAGCCCGACAAGCATTGTCGAAAGAACCGAAACTAACAGGCACGTACCTAACGAGCGCCGCCGATGAAAGCCGCAGATCAAACTCGAGTTCAATCCGAGAAAGAAGGGAATACCGACGAAGAGTCCCCAGCCGTAGTTGCCGAGTCCGTTTGCACTAAATAAAACTTCCACTGTGGCTATCAACGTTGTGAATGCTATTCCAAACAGAGCGCTGCCAAATTTACTTTCGGGAATGAACCGGCTTACGTGCGCCGGGAGCGGTGCGTCTGACTCGCGCAAGCGGCGCGACGGAGTCGCCGCGAGAATGACGAAGAAGATCACGTTGATGAACGGCACAAACAAAAGCATTACCAGCCAGAGCGGCAATTCTGTGTCTCTGAGTCGACGCAACGTCAGCGTGACGCCGGCCCATATAAACGGCAATGCCACCAACAACATCACGGTATAGAGCATGGGAACGGCGAGGTCTTGCTCTTCAATACGGGTTGGAATTAAAGAAAACCCGTAAATGTAAGGCCATGAATGACCGGCGAAAGCACCCAGTAGGCGATTGATATTGTGGTCCAGTGCGAGCAGGATCACACCGCTGCCGAGGTAACGCGCTCGACCAATCCGGCCGCGCGGGGTAAAGACGTTCAGTAAGTCTGGGTCCAACATTTTTGCTCCTTCTCGAGCTTGGATACAGTCAGTACCACCTGCGATAGCAGGTGGTACTGACTGCATCTACGAACACCAGCGCAGGTCACCGACACAGAATGGACCAGCTTGCGGCAGGCCGTTGCGGATCTGATCCGTCGTGAAGCGACGTGTGGGGACTAGATCGTAAGGCACGGGAACCACCGGCGAGCCCGGCTCGACAACGCCTTCCGAGAGGATGCGTATCTGTGCAACTGACGTGAGTGGGACCTTCATGAACCGCTCAAACACACGCGCCATCAATTCATGACAGATGACCGGCAATGGCACCATCAATGGGCGTTTGCCAACGACTTCCGCAACACGACGCACTGCTTCGCTCAGGTAGATCTCTTCCGGACCGAGGAGGGCGATCGTCTGTCGCTTCATCCGTCGATCGACGATCGCCGCGCGCATCACGTGCACGAGATCTTCAACTGCAAGCGGGCGGATGCTTTTCTCTTTCAAACCCACGAGACCGAAAATGGGAAACGTGTGCAGCGCCTGGCTCAGGTGCGTGAGCATGTGATCGCCGCGACCGTAAACGATGCCGGCTTTGACGACGGTGTAGTCGAGGCCGGAGTTGCGTACGATCTCTTCCGCTTCCCATTTCGACTCGTGGTACGGCGAACCGCAGTCTGGGCGTGCGCGAAGAAAGCTCATGAGGACGATCTTCTCGACGCCTGCGGTCCTCGCCACCGCGGCGACGTTGCGCGTTGCTTCCACGTGAACTCGAGCGAATGTCTGGTCGTTGATCTCGCGGTTGACGCCGGCGCAGTGTGCGACGACTTTGCAATCCGCGAACGCCGCCGCCAGTTGATCAACGTCGTACAGATCACGCCGCGCGATGCGAACCACTTCATGCCCCTCCCCGGTCAGACGAGTGGCCAGATGACTGCCGATGAAACCACTTGCGCCAGTAATTGCGACTTTCACGATCGTGCTCCTTTTGTGCCTTATGTGCTTTTTTGTGGCCCGCTTTCGTCCTCATTAGGCAACGCGTCTTTGATCTCATTGACCATTCGCAGTGCCTGCTTGCGCAGCGGGCGCATGAACGGATTGCTCGCGAGGTGGATCAACTTGTCGAGCAGGTCGACGGTGTGATCGATCATGCGATAGGTGCGGCGGTGCTTCGGTGACGAGTCGTGAATCCAAAACAGCACGATGCCCATGCTGTAAACCCAGAGCAGGTAAGGCAGCTCCGCTTGCAGGTCTTTCGGAATTCGCGCGGTGGCTCCTTCGAGCACTTTGTCAAAAACTTGAATGCCTTGCTGGCGCACCGGATCAGACTCGTCGCCAAAAGGATTCAAGGGGCTTTGCGGGTTCGCCGCGGTTTTGAAAAGCACGCCCGCAAACTGGTGATACGGCTTCATGGTGTCGATCTTCGTCCGCATCACCGTCAGCAGGCGTGCTTTAAGCGTTTTCTCGTGTTCGAGCGCCGGCAGTGCGACGGCGATGTGACTGTCGTGCAGGCGTTGATAGAAGGCCTGGATCAGAAATTCCTTCGAGCGAAAGTAGTAATAAGCGTTACCGAGCGACACGCCCGCCTTTTCCGCAACGGCGCGCATCGTGGTGTTGTCGTATCCACGCTCGCGAAACATCTCGAGGGCAGTCTCGAGGATCAGCGCCTTGGTCTGATCGCCTTTGACCGTCTTCGTGGCCTTCGTACGTTTGTGCTTTGCAGTCATGTTCTGAGTCCGGCTACTCGACTGATCTGGTAACGGTTCTGGGAAATTAACGAAACCACTCGCTTGGTTGTAGGCAGCAGCTCCGGCGCCGCGAGACGATAGGACCAGTCGCGATACCGCGCGAGCGACCAGAGCACCATTAGCCATGCTTTTGGACCGAAATAGACCCAGCCATCGTCAGTGATAACTGTCAGATCCTGCTTCGTCAGGTTGTGATCGAGTTGCGGGTAGCGCTTGCGAGCTTCGTCGGAAGCACAGGGCACGAAGTTGAGCTCGACCAGTTTCAACTGATCTGCCAGCCACTCGTGCGCGCGCCGGCACAACCCGCACTCGAGGTCGTAAAGCACGGTTAGACGGAGCATGGCTCAAGCCGCCTCCTGTTGGACGTGCGTGAAACCGTCCGGGCCGACAGGTGGCTGGGTGTGCGCGATCGAGCGGCGGCGCATGCGACTAAAGACGAAGAGATTGAAGAGGTGCATGCCGCCGAGCACGAGCAGCACCATGCCGATTTTGACTGACAGGGCTTCGACGCTTTGCTCGGCCGTCTCGATCGTGTAGCCGAGTTTCAGGGCCAGGCTGACGTAACCGAAGTTGATCAGGTAAAAACCGACAACGAGCAGGTGATTGACGGAATCGGCGAGGGCGTCGTTGCCGTGGAAGACGTCAACGAGAAAGACGCGTCCGTTTTTATGGAGGGTGCGGCCTACCCAGACGGTCAGCGCGATGCTGAGCGCGAGGTAGATCAGGTAAGTGCTAAGTCCGATGGTCATGGTCAGCCTCCTTAGCTGAATTTGAACACGTTCAACTACGGACAGAGTACGCTTGGTTCGAGAGAGTGTCAAGAGGTTTTTTGAACACGTTCAGAAACCGCGGATCAGCGCGGATCAAAGCCGCGGATTGGGGCGTGCATGCTAGAATTCGAGCACGATGCGATCCGGCGTTTTTCTCCTGAGTGTGCTCGTGATCGGCGTGGTCTCCGCGGCGCAGTTGCAGGCGCAGCAGGGACAGTCTGATGACGTTATCCGCGTCAAGACTGAATTGGTTCAGACCGACGTGACCGTTTGCGACAAGCGCGGCCGCTTTGTTAATGGTTTGAGTAAGGATGATTTTGAGCTGCGCGTTGATTCCAAACTCCAACCGCTCTCGCTCTTCGAGGAGGTGCTGGCCGGAAGCGTTGACGAAGAGAAGCAGATAGCCGCAGCGCGCAAGGGAGACGCCGCGGCCCTCGCGAGGTTGCAACAAGCCTCAGGTCCGCAGACGGCTCGGGGCCGTGTGATTTTCTTCTTTGTCGACGACGTTCACCTGACCAGCGACGCCCTCACGCGCGCCCGCTCAGTCATCACTCATTTCATCGAAAACAAGATGATGGACGGGGACCGGGTTGCGGTCGTATCCACCAGCGGGCAGATCGGTTTCCTGCAGCAGCTCACCGATAACAGAGCCGTATTGCGCGAAGCCATCAGCCGTCTCAACCCCAAATACAATCCTGAGACAACAGCGAGCAAAGTGTCGATCAGTGAAGTAGACGCCACGCTCGTTGCCAATCATGGTGATCGTGGTCTGTTTTCGTATCTGCTGGAAGCGACGATGAGGGAGTTTCAAACCGACGCGATCAATGCCTACACGATCGTAACGAACCGCGTACGCCAGACAAACGCTCAAGCCAGGATCGCCGAGCTTGACACGCTTTCGCGGTTAGAGAGCTTGATGCGCTCGACCACACCGCTCCCCGGGCGCAAGCTTTTGTTCTTCATCTCTGATGGTTTTGTGGTCGATCCCCAGCGGTCGAATGGTTCAGAAAAGCTGCGCCAGGTTATCAACGAAGCGGCGCGAGTCGGGGTGGTGATTTACAGTCTGGGCACGCGGTCGTACACCTTCGGATCCGGCATCGATGTTTCGAAAAATGACTATCCTGATTTTTCACCCCGAACGGCGAGCAGATCACTCGCGGAGAGCAAGATGCCGCAGGAGCCACTCGAGACTCTCGCGGAGGAGACTGGCGGCCGTTCGTATCTAAATGCCAGTGCCCTCGACGATGGAGTCGCAGAGGCGTTGACTGAGAGCTCCGCCTACTACCTGCTGGCTTGGCGGCCGGACAGCGAGAATCAACGCTCCGGAGAGTCTCGTATCAAGGTCGCGGTAAAAGGTCGGCCGGATTTACGTGTGCGAATGAGACAGCACTACTTCGATTTCAGAAATAGTGAAGCAGCCGCGCCAGCACCAAAGAAAAACTCGCCCGACGATGAGCTCAGGCTCGCGCTCGGATCTCTCTATCCTCGTCGCGACTTGCCAATATTAGTCTCTGCGAGCTTTGCGAATACGACGGAGAAGGGCACCGTTCTCACGGCGTCCATGCAGCTTGACGGAGCAAGCCTGAATTTTGGTGAACCGGAAGACGGCAAACAGCAGGCGATTGTTGACGTGCTGGGGATTGCTGTCGACGATCGCGGGCGCTTTGCAACCTTCAAACAAAAACTCGACATCCCGCAGGAAGTCGTACTTGCGAAAGATAGTCGTTACATCAAATGGAGTCAGCCACTGTCACTCCCACCGGGCCTCTATCAAGTGCGCGTCGCCGTGCGGGATCGTAAAAGCGGTCGCACCGGCAGTGCGATGACGTGGATTGAAATCCCTCTGCACTAACGGTTTTGCCAATTCGCATAGACTAGGATTCCAGAGCAGGTTTATAGGCGACGATGAATCAGTTTGAAATTACGCCGAAGGCGTTCGCTAATTTCAGCCCAGGGTTGGAGCGCAGCGACAACCCTGGGTTTGCGAACAAAAATAATGAATGAACCCTGAAGGGGTTCGCCAACCGCCTAACCCTTTCAGGGTTTTGTCGCAATTTTAAATTTCCCCCCAGGGTTCTCGCTGCGCTCGAACCCTGGGCTGAAATTAGCGAACGCCTTCGGCGTAATTTTCAAACTGAGACACTACTCTCCATTGGAACCTTTCGGCTCGCGATACCAACGGGAGCCCGAGGCGTACTCCCTGTCAGTCGGCCTTAGGCGCGTGAGCGCGCGCTTGGGATCGATATGAGAGCAGGCGACGTGGATGGCGTTGATCGCCGCTGTCGGAGCGACGTACGAATTGAGGAAAGACGGGCTCACAACTGACGCCACGAGATGCGCGTCGCAGTAGCGAGCTAGTGGTGACGTATCGCTGTCAGTAATTCCGAAAGTCGGCACGCCCCGCTTTCGCGCCAGCAACACCGCCTCAACCGTATCCCGCAGACATTGCCCAAAGCTGATGGCGATGAGCACATCTTTCGGCGACATGACCTTGACCTTGTGCTGCACACTTCCGGTGCTGCCTGCCGGCGCTTCAGCATCGAAGCCCAGCGACAACAACCCGTAGGCGAGATAAATGGCCAGGGCGGCAGCGAAGTCGAGGCCGATCACCACCACGCGTCGCGAGCGCTTGATTAACTTTGCCAGCTCGATGAGGCATTCTCGATCCAGATCTACCTTCAACGCATTCAAATTATCAAGCGACTTTTCCAAAGCATGATCGATATGATCGACGACGCTGGCCTTCTCGCGGGTTGCTGCTTTTAGCACAGCGTACGGCGTGATATGCGTGACGAAGTGCTGTCGCAGGTCGGCGGAAAAATCGGAATAACTCTGATAACCCAACACCTGGGTCGCACGGAGGATGGTGGTCGCATCGACGCGATAGCGTTTAGCTAATTCACGAGAGGAGAGGAAGCACGTCTCTTCCGCGGAGTCGAGTATGGCCCTCACCAACTGGCGGCGACGTGGATTAAGCTCTGACTGCGCCTCGGCGAACCGAGTCTCGAGAACTGAGATCCTCCCGTCCGAGTTCAAGTCATGGTTATTCGAGCGTCTTTTCTTCCGCGGTGAGTTTGACTTGTTCATCTTTTGATTTTCTGGCCATTCATCGGGCCGCAAGATAGCAGAACCCGGTTCGACTCACAAGACGCTTGCAGCATCTGCGGCATTATTGACTTTCTGCAGCACTTGCGTTATATCCCTTGCGCGAGTTTCAAGTAAATCATCCCTTAAAAATTTGAAAATCAGGATGGTCCACAAGCCATGAGAACAGTCCGACTGATCGTTGGTATTGGCCTCGTATGTCTGTTTTTCAGCCTGCCTGCATTCGCGCAGACAGCCGGCACTGGCGCAGTCACCGGGACGGTAACCGATCAACAAGGTGCAACCGTTGCCGGTGTGGAAGTGACGGTAACCAACGAAGCGACGGGCGAGAAACGCAATGCTGTAAGCCAGGACAACGGCGATTACGCCGTATCGCAATTGCTCCCCGGCGCCTACCGTATTGAGTTTTTCAAATCAGGCTTCAAGACCTCAATCAAGTCGGGACTTCGGATCAACGTTACGGAGACCAGCCGGCTCGACATTCAGCTTGAAGTCGGTCAGATGACTGAGACGGTGAACGTGACCACCGAGACCGAAGTATTGCAAACGGAGTCTCCCGCCCTCGGACGAGTAGCAAATGAAGTAGTGCTAAGAAATCTGCCCCTCGTTACTCGCAACTACACTCAGATCGTGACGCTCTCGCCCGGGATTGCTGCCGGAGTCACCAATGCTACCGCCCTCGGACGCGGAAATGGCGGCGAGTCGGGCGGTGGGTTCCGCTCAAACGGCGCGTTTGGCGGAGACAATAACTTCCAGATGAATGGCGTCCAGATTAACGACCTTCAGGCAAGCGGCAGCTTTAGTGGCGGCATCGCCATTCCCAGCCCGGATGCGATCCAGGAATTCAAAGTGCAGACCGGTCTGTACGATGCCTCTTTCGGCCGCAACGCGGGCTCGAACGTAAACGTCGTGACCAAGAGCGGTGGAAACCAGTTTCACGGGACGGCATTCGAGTTTTTCCGCAATGATGTGCTCAACGCGAACGACTTCTTCCGAAACCGTGCCGGACAACCACGCGGCATCTTGCGACAGAACTTGTTTGGCGGCACGGTCGGCGGTCCGATCACGAAAGACAAATTGCTCTTTTTCTTTTCTTATCAGGGGACTCGACAGATTAACGGAGTAGGCGGCGGCTCAACTGCCAACATCTCATCGCCGGCTTTCACCGACGACCGCTCGCGCGCCGCATTGGGAGCTCTGTTTGCAGGGCAACGAGGCACCTTCCAGACTCAACTTGGCAACGTCGGACCAGCCATTCTTCCTGACGGTTCAAACATCAGCGCGCAGGCGGTGGCTTTGTTGAACCTGAGACACCCGAACGGAGGATTCGTGATTCCCACGCCGCAAACAGTTAATCCGGCGTTACCGTTTGACCTGCGCGGCTTTTCCGCCTTTAGCGAACCTGGGACCTTTGACGAAGACCAGTTTATGGTGAACCTGGACTTCCTGCACACGGACAACAGCAAGATCTATGGACGTTTCTTCGCCGGCGATAGTGATCTGGTCCAACCGTTCCCGACCAGCCAAACAGGGAGTCCCACAGTCCCCGGGTTCCCGGTATTTATTCCCAACAAGTTCAGGAACCTTTCGCTCGCCCACATCTACACGTTCAGCCCAACTCTGATAAATCAGTTTGATTTCGGGTTTCATCGCACAGAGGTCGGTAACCTGCAACAGGAGCTATTCACGTTTGCGGATATCGGCGTGAATGCGCCGACCGTGGCTAATCAGTTTCCGGTGATCGGCGCCGGTACGCTGGCTACGGGGGGAAATGGTCAGAGCGTGCGAGTGAATCAGGATCATTTCAACTTCCAGGATTCGGTGACTTATATCAACGGACGTCACACATTCCGTTTCGGTGGCGGCTACACGCACAGCAAACTCGATCTCGCCGACTTCACTTTCTTCGGCGGAATCATAACGACGAGTTGGGCTGACATATTGCTCGGACTGCCTGCTGCCGCCAATGGCACGCCGTTCAGCAACATCTTTCTTTCCATCGATCTGCCCGGCGATCTCGATCGCTCGTGGCTCGTTCACGACGGGAACTTGTATATCCAGGACGATATTAAGTTGACGCCATCATTTACCTTGAATCTTGGCTTGCGTTATGAGCGTCTTGGGCATCTTGCCGACACTGGGGGGCGAAACTCAGGCTTCGATATCAACCTCGCCAATCCCAATCCGCCGGCTGGAGGCACCCTCGCAGGCTTTACTGTCTCCGAAAACTTTCCCGGTACTGTCCCCGCGGGTGTGACGGTGTTGGATAATCAGTTCGGCACGAGGGGAGCAGGACAGAATAACCTTGATCCACGAATCGGTTTCGCGTGGCGGTTGCCGAATTCCTTTCTGCCATTCTCCGAGCGGATGGTGATGCGCGGCGGCTATGGGATTTACCACACGCGTGCGACCGGACAGGCCTTTCTTCAGTTAGCTACTGCGCGGCCGTTCGCGGCGCTGCGCCAGTTTCAAGCCGCGGCAAACGCCACCGCGACGTTTGCGAACCCATTTCAGCCCGAGCCGGCGTTGCCGGCGTTTGTGCCATATTCGCCAACGACGCAGTTGACAACTTCGCTCGTCGTTCCCGACTATCGCCCACCCAAAACGCAGCAGTACAACTTCAATCTTCAGGTGGATCTGGGACACAACTACTTGCTCGAAGCAGGTTACGTAGGAACGCGCGGATCGAACCTGGTCTTTTCTCACTCCCTCAACCAGGCACTGCTGGCCAGTCCTTCGAACCCGATTCGTGGTGTGACGACTAACACGGTGGCGAATGTTCCGTTGCGCGTGCCCATCCGGGGTTTTACGGCAACCGGCTTGAACGCGATCGACTCAGGTGCCATCTCGCGTTACGACAGTCTGCAACTCAGCGTCACGAAGCGGTTCAGCGATGGTTTGCAGTTTCTCGCCGCCTACACGTTCGCTCATGCTTATAGCGACGCAGCCGCGAACACCACTGCTGCGGGCACTGGCGGCATTGCCGGAAATCAGAATGACAGGCGTGCCACGTACGGTCGCTCTGACTTCAATCGCGAGCACCGGTTTGTGTTGAGTTACGTTTATGATTTTCCGAGTCCAAAGCGGTTCAGCTCTGTCTTGGGCGGGTGGTCGCTCGCGGGCGTAACCACGATCCAGTCTGGTGTCCCGCTTAGCCTGACCGGCACCAACGGACAAAACGCGTTCGGTATAACGACTGACCGCGTGCAGTTGGCCGCTGGTTGCACGCATGCCGACCTCGTTACGCCCGGCTCGACGACCAGCAGGTTAGGCGGGGCCAGCGGTGGGTCGGGTTACTTCAACAGGGTGTGTGTTAACGGCCTGCTTCCGGTCGGTGGTGCTCCTGTTTGGCCGCTGCTCGAACCCGGCGGCGGCAGGGATTTCGGTAATAGCGGTGTGGGCATCGTTATTGGACCAGGTCAGAATAACTCCGACATCGCGATCATCAAACGGACACCACTTCGTTTTATCAATGAGAGCGCTAATGTCGAGTTCCGCATGGAGCTTTTCAATGCTTTCAACCATCCGCAGTTTGGTAACCCGGGTACCAACGCTTCGCAGGCGACATTCGGGGTGATTTCAACTACGTCTGTGAACCCGCGGATCATTCAGTTTGGGCTGAAGTTTAACTTTTAGATCAAATGACAACTGAGTTGCATTTGGAAAGGTTAGAGCTCCGCGAGATTGAGCTGCCGCTCGTGTCTCCGTTCGAGACCAGCTTTGGCCGCACCACGCGCCGTCGCATCATGATCGTGAGAGCGTTCGACCAGAGCGGTGCTTCGGGTTATGGCGAGTGCGTCGCTGCCGAAAACCCTTTCTTCAACGATGAAACGATCGACACCGCCTGGTTGATTACGACGAAGCACATAGCTCCGCTCCTGGTCCAGGCGCGCGTGAAAAATGCCGGCGCGGTCAACGGGGCCCTCGCGCAAATTCGTGGCAATCGGATGGCCAAGGGCGGGGTCGAAACAGCGGTGTGGGACATGGAAGCGAAACTCGCCGGCAAGCCGTTATGGCAATACCTCGGCGGTGTGCGTGATGAGATCAACTGCGGAGTCTCAATCGGATTACAGGAAACGACGGCAGAGTTGCTGGATAAAGTTGCGCGCGAGCTAGACGCCGGTTATCAGCGGATCAAGATCAAGATCAAACCGGGGAAGGACGTTCAGCTCGTCGAAGCGATTCGCTCGCGATTCGCGAATATCACGCTCTCGGTCGATGCAAATTCAGCTTATTCACTCGACCGGCACTTGAGTGTGATCAAGCAGCTTGATGACTACCGGCTGCTCATGATCGAACAGCCGCTCGCCCCGCGTGATCTGGTGGACCACGCAAAGCTGCAAAGCCAGATCGAAACGCCTATCTGTCTTGACGAGTCAATCGTTGGGCTTGACGATGTTCGTCATGCTTTCGAATTAGGGTCGTGCCGGATCGTCAACATCAAACTGGGCCGTGTCGGCGGACATAGCGAAGCGCGGCAGATTCAAGCTTACGCGGCAGAGTGCGGCGTTCCTGTGTGGTGCGGCGGAATGCTCGAATCCGGCATCGGCCGCGCGCATAACATCGCGATGTCAACGCAGTCTGGCTTCACTCTGCCGGGTGACGTCTCGGCATCAGCGCGTTACTGGGAAGAGGACATAATCGATCCGCCGGTCAGAGTTTCTCCGCAGGGCACAATCAAAGTCCCAACCGGTCCAGGAATCGGGTTTGAAGTTAATGAAGCACGGATTGAAGCACTGACCGTGCGTCGGGAGACGGTTCGACTCGGTTAGAGACTCCGCGCCGAACTTGGATGAGGTCAGTACCACCCGCGGTAGCGGGTGGGTGCGCAGCCCTCAAGCAGGTTGGTGCTGTCGCCAAAACGTGTCCGCAACATTGACTCTAACCGAGGTGATTGAACGTCGCCCCATGGCTACGCACCCACCCGCTACCGCGGGTGGTACTGATGTTATGAAGCAAGCGCCTCCGACCGTGAGTGCTAAACTCACGGCTCAGTCGCTCATTACCATGAGACTGAAAGGAGGCGCTATGGATGCAATATATATCGGCGTTGACTTTCATGCACGACAACAAACGATCTGTTATTTGAAAATTGAAACTGGCGAACTCGTCATTACAGAGCTAAAGCAC
>Ga0081539_10003751_pt1 | contig 18049 bp, 20 predicted proteins | sample TabmetS4T2R2_FD_71023 | JGI IMG/M metagenome (GOLD analysis project Ga0081539, IMG submission 71023) | Tabebuia heterophylla rhizosphere microbial communities from the University of Puerto Rico - S4T2R2 | ecosystem: Host-associated > Plants > Roots > Rhizosphere ...
GACCATGAATAAAGGATAGCAGATTGAGTGCCTCCTTGGAGGGCGGCGGCCTGGCGCCGCTTTGGCCTCGATCACACATCATCGATACCAAAGCGGCGCCAGGCCGCCGCACTCCAAGGAGGCGCGTGAATCGAAACTGTCCTATTATTTGAAGGTGTAGGTGATTGTGCCTTCGGTGTCGCGGCTGCGGAGCTTTTCGGGGGAGAAGGTGGATTTCATTGCGGCTTCCGTGGCGCAGCCGCGCATGAGCCAGTCGCCGCCCGAGCCGCGCGCCCAGTAAACCTGCCCATTCTTGTCAACCATCACACGCACCGTCACCGTGCCTGAGACCGGCCCCGATACTTTCACCGGGCACTCAGCGTCCGGCAGCAAAACCGATTTCCCCACGAGCTCACCTGCGAGCTCAGGTCGTCCCGTTTGCAGCACGGGTCTGTTCTGCTCGACTGCGGTTTGCGTTGCCGCCTGCCTCGACTTGTAGATATAAGTCGTGATCAGTGAGCCCGCAACGATCGAACCAGCAAGCGTGACGATCAACAAGATCCAGAACAACGGTGGATTCGACTTCGGCGGCTCAGAGATGACCGGCTCGTCTGCATCGACGAGCGGAACAATGTGGTGAGCGCAGTACGCAACCAGGTCGCTGTTATAGATCGCGTTGCACTTCGGGCAGCGCTTGCGTGAGCTTGGCTTCGCCGGCGGCGTCGGTGGCGGCGTCAGTATCCGCGGTGGCGGAGTTACTGATCTCACCAGTGCGTGCTCTGGTTGCGGTGGAGGCTCCGGTTCCGGTTCGGGAGTTTTAGGTGCTTCGACTACCGGAGGAGGTTCGATTACCGCAGACTTCGGTGGCTCTTCATTTCGATTCAGCCGCCGCAGCTCCTGCTCCTGCAGACGCTGCTTGAAACCCGAGATCCAGCGCAGACTCTTCTCCGCATCCGAGACACTCTCCCTGGCCGCCGCAGGTTTCTCGGGAGCGACAACTTTCTCCGGCTCTTCGAGTGGGATCACGATCCGTTTTGGCGGCGTGCTCTCGTGTACACCGTTCGTGAGAATAGCGATGACTTCGGTCAGTCCTCTGCGTTGCGCCCACTCGATCGCGTTGAGGCCGAGATTGTCGCGCAACTGCGGGTCGGCGCCCGCTTTCATCAACAGTTTTACGAGATTGGTGCGGCCGAAGATGACCGCGAGGATGAGCGCCGTCTGCCCGCCGCCCGTAGTTTCATTTACGTCCGCGCCATTGGCCAGTAATGCGGAGACAGCTTTTTCGTCGCCGCTGGTAACGGCGTTGGTCAACGGAATGGAAGAACTCACCGCACGGTCCCTTTGAAAACTCCGGTATAACTCGGGGCTGTGCGTTATTCTACGTTAAAACGGCGGCGGGACGAACGTCTGGTTGAATCCGAGCGGCGCCGGGAACGTAGCCGCTGTCGGGCGTATGCCTGTCCGGACCCACGCGTCGATGGCGCCGATCGAGGTCAGAATCTGTGGTCCGGTCAAATTACAGTGACCGACTCCGTTTGTAAAAGTCTGGAAAAGCAGGTCCTGTTTGCCTGCTGCCGCATTCACCTCCGCATACGCCGACTCGTTTGCAACCACGAGCAGTGGATCGATGATCGTGTGTACGGTCAGGATCGGATTGCGAATCTTGCCGTTGAAATCCGTGTTGTTGCGGACGTAGTTTCGTGCAGACTGCTTTGCTTCGATCTTCGGCCGCGCGTTCATCTGCGCGAGCCACGCATCGACTACCGGAGTCGGCAGCCCAATACCAGCGAGATACGCTTTCTCAGCGGGAAGTAGATCGTAAGTCTGACCGACGTTCTGCACGATTGGGCCACCAGCGCGTCGCTGTAACTCGGCGCGTGCTTCGGTAAAGAAGAAGAAGTCAGTCAGCGCCCAGCCTGGATAGAACGCCGGCGGCGGTGGTGGATTGATGCCGCGGCCAGGGTTCTTCGCGACGAGTCGAATGAATTCAAACTTCGGGAAGTTTGCGATGTTGCTGAGCTCCGGAGCGAGCTTCGCGAGTACTTCCGTGTCGAAGTCGATATCGTTTCTGACTTCGCCGACCGTTCCCCACGACGGCGGAATTCCAAACACAACGTCGTAAGCGAGATAAAGCGGAACACCGCTGTCCCAGAGTCTCGTAGCACCGGCGCCCGCGCTGCACAAGCAGAGCGCGCCGTCGTAGATGCCGTTGAACTGCTCCATGCTCTTATACCCAACGAACGTTCCGAGTGAAGCAGCGACGATGATCGTGCGTTGCGGTTGGGCGACGTTCTCGCGGAAGAAGACGGCGAGGTTCTTAACGTCCAGGATCGCGTCTCCGATGGCCCAGCCGTTGTCTTTGTACGCTGTTCCGGCGAGCGCGTAGCCCTGCGCGAGTAAAGGAGCCTCGAGCGCTGCGTTGGGCGCGACGTCGGCATTGCGATTATCGATCTCGCCGGGATGGTCGGCCTTGTCGCGATAGCCGTGCGCGAAGATGAGCAGGGTCCCATTCCAGACTTCGGGCACTCGTATCCGGTACGGCGCTCCATTGATCTCGCCGGAGAGATCAAGCGGCGCGGCTTTAGCTGCGGGTGAGCGATCAATCAGCGCGAGCGAGAGTAAAACTGCGATAGTAAGAGCGATCAGGAGTCTGGCTTTCATCTCGGCGTCTCCTTTGTTTGAAGGAATGGAAGGTGGACGGGAGACTATCACTGCCGGCCCGGCGGCGGCAAGGAAAACTCCGGAAGTGTGTAGTGATGCAGTTTCAATTCACGCGCCTCTTTGGAGTGCGGCGGCCTGGCGCCGCTTTGGTATCGATGATGCGCGGTCAAGGCCAAAGCGGCGCCACGCCGCCGCACTCCAAGGAGTCGCTGCGGTACGAAGCTGCGCAGAGATTTCCCAATCAACCTGCCCCTCCGGCGCGTTAAACTACGCGTTACTAATAGCCCATCAGTGTTTTTGGCTTCCTCGTAATCAGGCAGTTCTGTCACTTTCCTCGCACCGGCGGACGTAAATGGTCAAGAAGTCTCGGACAGTTGAGATTGAAGAACGATTCCAACCTTGTCGTTGAAGAGTTCGGAATACTCTTGCGCCGGGCCATCATCCGTTTCTGCCCGCGCGACAAGGGCCTCCAGTTTGACGATATCGAGCAGGAAGCACGCATGCGTCTCTGGCGCGCGCTTCAGGATGAGAGGGAAGTGACGAACTATGCGTCTTATCTCTATAGGATCGCGGCGACAGCAACAATTGACGCCATGCGGCGGGTCCAGGCACGCCACGAAGAGCAATTGGACATACTAATTGAGCAAAGGACTGACGAAGGCGAGATGATGCTCATGCCGGCGCCAGTCAAGGATTCACCTGAACGTCTGGCTGAGTCGCGCGAGGCGGTCGACAGAGTAATGTCCCGCGGTGGCAAAGCTTCCTGACGCCCAGCGGCGGGCGGTCGGAATGTATTTGCAAGGCATGACCAGTCAGGATGTGGCGGATCTGATGGGGTGGTCTGAGCCGAAGTCGCGGAATCTCGTCTACCGTGGTCTAAAAGAATTGCGCAAGTCACTTCGCGAAGAGGGAATCGACTATGAAATTGAATAGCGAAGAGTTGCGAGATCTCTACAGGGGAGAGACAGCGCGCTCCAATCGCCGTTCAGTCGGGGACTGCCTTACGGAAGATGCGTTGGCTCGCGCTGTTGCCGGAGACTTGGACCAGTCAGAGCGCGAGCGCGTAGCTGATCATCTTGTGACTTGTTCTGACTGTGCAAAAGAATATCGCGTGATAAAGACGGTCAAAGCTTGGGCTGATGAGAATGCCGGCGCGCGGACGATTCCGTTTCCTGTAGCTGTGAACGGGAAGCATCGTGCGACACGTAGTTCTTTCTACTTCCCGTATGCGGTTGCGGCGGCGTCACTGGTCCTCAGCCTGGCGTTGGGAGCATTGTTAGTTTCCAAGTGGCGTGAAAACCGGCGGTTTGTTGCCGAGGTTAATAATCGCCACCATGAAGACCCGGCAGCAGCGCTTGCCGAATCACGCCGGTTACTCGAAAAGGAGAGTGCGGCCAGACGTGTCGCGGAGGAAGAGCTGGCGAAGCGTGAGGCTGCCGAGAAATCTTCTCAGCGTCCGAAACAGAGCTCGACGCCTGAGGCTAATGTTCCGCTTATCGATCTCAATCCGCGTGATGCCGGGCGTGGAGATCAAAGTCCAAAAGTCGCCGCAGTTCAACTGTCGCCGAATACCAATCTATTCACATTGATTCTCAATCTTGGTGGCGAAGACACGAGCCGCAGCTACTCACTCGAAGTCACCGATCGAAACAACCGGACTGTCTGGATCACTCGCGATCTGCGTAAGAGTCCTTACAACAATTTCACCGTCGCGATGCGTCGCGGCTTGTTTCCGGCCGGTGAGTATCGTCTCAAAATCTACGGAATGCGTGACGGCCGTCGAGCATTGATCGAGCAATACGCAATCCGCCTTACGTATTGAAGGAATTAGTAGTGTGTCTCAGTTTGCAATAACGCCGAAGGCGTTCGCCAATTTCAGCCCAGGGGTTGGAGCGCAGCGACAACCCTGGGTATACAAAAAATGGCGCTCAAACCCTGAAAGGGTTCGGCGATTGGCGAACCCTTTCAGGTTCACGACTATTTGATGTTCTGATCCCAGGGTTGTCGCTACGCTCCAACCCTGGGCTGAAATTAGCGAACGCCTTCGGCGTAATTAGCAACACCTTCGAAATTGACACTACTAAGGAATTGGATCATGAAAAGACCATTGTGCCTGCTCGGCATTATTTCCTCTGCGCCATCCCTGCATTCGCGCAGCGAGAGCAGGAGATCAAGAAGTATGAAGACGCGCTTGCCGTTTCTCTCGCGAGGCTGGAGATCGCTCGGGCGAGGCTTCAGCGCTGACTGACATCGGCGTGGTCTACAACCGTTACGGAGAGAGACAGAAGGCGCGCGAGTATCTCAACCAGGCGCTTTTGCTTCACCAGCAGCTTGGCAACCAGCGAGAAGAAGCACGCACGCTTACTTATATGGCTTACGCGTCCAGCGGTCTCGCACAGAGACAGAAAGCGCGGTTTCAGGGATTGCGACAAAGCTATCAAGCTCAAGCCCGATTTCGCTCCATAGTACAATTGCCGTGGGCTCGCGAATTATGGTCAAAACAATCTGAAGGAAGCTCTTAAAGATTTCGACAAAGCGCTGCAACTGAAGCCTGATTATGCGCGCGTGTACAACAACAGAGGATTAGCGCATTTCGGCGCAGGAGAATTATGACGAGGCACTCAACGACTATTCACAGGCCATCAGGCTGGAGCCCGATCTCGACGTCGCATATCGTAATCGTGCGCAAATTTTTTATCAGCGGAAGAGATACCAGGACGCCCTCAACGACTGCAATAAGGCGGTGATCATAAAGCCCATCGCCGTTGCGTATGCCTGTCGCGGTGACGCCTACTTTGCACTCAACAACTACAATCAAGCGCTCAAGGATTACGATGAATTGATAAGGCTGAGTCCGTATGCGGAGGCTTATTTCGCACGCGGAAATGCGAAATCGAACCTGGGAATGAATGAAGACGCAATCAGCGATTACAGCGAGTCGATCAAGTTAAAGCCGAGGGCCGACACTTATTTCAATGGCGGCAATGCACAGTTCGCGCTGAAGAAATACGATGAGGCGATTGAGGATTACGACAGCGCTATCCAACGCGACGCCAATCACGCGAACGCATATAACAATCGCGGTAACGCTTACTTCAACAAGGGTGAGTACGACAAGGCGATCGTTGACTATCGCAGGGCCTTACAGATCGATCCGAATGTCGGCAATGCGAAAGAGAACCTCGACAGAGCGTTGAGCCTCGTTGAGTAGTCGGAATGGAGCGTTAACGGTGCGGAATATGACAGCCCCGGGCAAGCGCCAACGGCGCGATACATGACAGCCAGCGTGAGCGCCAACGGCGCGATATATAAAAGCCCAGGGCAAGCGCGAAGCGCGTCGCCCTGGGTTATCACGAGCACGAGAGAGCAAGGCCCGAAAGGCCGAAATACGAGGCAGGGAATTACGCCCTTTCAGGGCTGGAACACTTTGATTGTCTGTTACCAGGGGCGACGCGCTCCGCTTCGCTTCGCGCTTGCCCCTGGCTGTCATATTCCGCGCCGTTGGCGCTTATATCTTGCGCCGTTGGCGCTTATATCTCGCGCCGTTGGCGCTCCCTCCCTTTGTTGCTACGCTCAAAAACGGAAACGCACTCCTCCCTGCACCGTCGAGTACTTAAAGTTAGAGCCCGCACTAAAGAGGTGAAAGTTGTACGAACCTTGCACTCCGAAGTGTGGCGTCGCCTCGTATAAAACTCCGCCGCCGACATTACCGCCGAAATTCGTTGTGCCTGAGTCGGTCACATAGGCACCAAGACCACCGTTGACGAACGGACGAACCTTGGTCGACTCGTCAACGAGATAAAACTTCCCATTAGCGGATACCTGGTAAAGACTGGTGTGCCCGCCGAAGAATCTCGAAAACCCGTTATATCCGAGAGTCCCTACCGCCGAGAACTGTGAGGTAAACATGTATTCCACTCCGGCATTAACACTGATGCCTGGGTCGAAGAAGATGTTTAAGTCTCCGTGTGGCACGTTAACGCCAACATCACCAAAAACTGCAAACTTGCTTCCAGACGAAGCCGGTTGACTGGCCGAAGCGCCGGAGCTTGATGTCTCAGCCGGCGCGCGGTTAGGCGCCTGGGCCAGTGCCGGAACGGCAACGACGAGAGTGAAGAATACAAGTAGGAGAAATTGAATTGTTGAGCGTCTTGTATGCGTGAGTTTGTGTGGATTCATAAATATCTCCTCTATCTCTAATGATGCTTATTAGCCTCAACCTCTTTTTCCATAATCACCATGTTCTCACCGCGACCGACAAGCCCCACGAGTACAAATCCGTCGCTTTCTGTTTGGGCCACTTCCTTTTGTAGTGTCGAGGTGCGGCTGGTGGCCAGCAACTTATATTCGTAACGCTTAGTTGATTTGGGTGCCTGTTCGAGGACAGTCACGATCTCGTTGGATAGAAAACCTTCCTTGGCAGTTATCGTGCGAGGCAGTAAGCGGAACCCCTCTTGTGCAGCCTGGTTAAGCTCCTTCTCCATCGTGCTCGTGCGCGCTGTTGCCAGCAGCCGGTACTTGTAAGTATCTGGCGCCTGCGCCACGCGCTCGAGGAAGAGGACCATTTCAGACTGGCCGCAACTGGATGCGGCAGCAATAATGCGGAACCCCTGAGCCGAAGCTTGATCCAGCTCCTTTTGCATGGTCGAGGTTTTCATAGTCGCGAGCAGCAGGTAGCGGTTCTCCGGGTCTATCTTCAATTGTGCGACTGTCGAAACGGATGCAAACAAAATCAGGGGCAGGACCAGCGAGTAAATTACTTTCATTCTGTGTGTCTCCTAAGAAATGGTTGCAGGCACGCTGAGTTGGACCATTGGGAGAAGGAAACTCAGCAGTGGCGCGGATTATACCTCATCCGCTGGTCTAGCGATGAGTGCTGGTCTAGGTCTGATCGGACCAGCCGAAGTTCAGAACGGTCTCTCCCAGGAGGCCTTCTCCGATGCCCAAATAAAAACAAGTTGACCGAACTTTGGCTTTGGTTTTATACGGAAGAGCCAATAAGCATAACTTGAGGCCACCTTCCGAGCCTCTTCTTCAATCTTCTCTCCATTTGTAGTCGAACCTAAGCCTCAGTAACCTCGAATGAAGATCGTACTCCCTACTTCTTCTGCGTCGCGTCAATGCGCGCGTAGAAGATGTTCGTCTCGGGGAGTTTTTCGTCCTGGGCGACGATGATGGCCAGGGCTTCTTCTTTGCCCTGGTCCTTGCGTGAGAAGAGACACATGGCGCCGTGGTTCTTCGTGTCTTCAGTGTCGCCCATGCAGCCTTTGTCGTTCGCTAGCCAGCCTGCCGCTTTCATGCGATCTTTGGAATAGAAGTCTTTTACTTCCGGTGCCGTCTTGCTGGTGCGGAACGAGATGAAGTTTACCTTGCCCTGGGCCACCGTGCGGATCATTAGTCGCACGCCCAACGGAATCTCGAGGTCGGCCTTTGTCGCACCCTCAAGCGGCGGCACGTCCGGCCAAAGCTGACTGACGGTACCCGCGTTCTTGTCGCCCGCAAGCCTCTCCGACAGCTTGCATGAAATAGCCACACCAAAGATCAAGGCTAAAGCCAGAAGGGCAGCCGGTGCTCTCATACTTGCCTCCTAACGCGTGACGATCGTTTTCACCTGACCACGTTTGAGCAGCGTGACCATGCCGTTGCGGCGGTACCATACACCATCTTTCGTGCGCCAGACCTCGTCCGCTTCGATTTTTCCACCGCTGGTCAACATTATTACGGGTTTGCCACCTTGCCTGTTTCCGATTCCTGGTCCACTGGTCGAGACCGGGTCCCCCGTCGCGCGTGTGTGGGCGGTGGCTGACTGCGATGGTGATGATTTTGGAGATGGTGCAAGCGAAGGTGATGGCGATGGTGAAGGCGAGACTTCAGATGATGGTGACGGTGTCGCTGGAGATGGAGCAGCAGGTTCGGCAGTGACCGGAGATTCGGTGGCGGCAGAGGTGGGTTGGCGGCTGAGGCCGTAGTAGATCGCGAAGACGAGAACACCGAGCATCAGACCAATCGCTGCCGCGATGGGTAGGGCTCGGCGTTTTGGTGGACGAGCAGCAGCTTCGATCGCGGCGTCGTCAATGTGCTCGAGCGGCGTCTGATCGAAGTCACACTTCGAGTCTGAGTCAGGAAAGATGAAGAGGCATTGGGGGCAGCGCTTCATAGGTGATGGGGAGGAGTGATTACATCATCAGGATCGAATCTCTAAATCATTTAGACAGGATCACCGGATTTACACGATTAACAGGATTCAGAATTTGAATGGCTTCTTGAGAATACGGCCGGTCTTTTTCAGGATGCTACCGACTTTGGATTCGTCTTTCTTTTCTTCGACTTTTGCTTTGGTGGTTGGTGATGGCGCGGGTTTAGCTACGGTTTTCTTCACCGGCACTGCTACTGCGGCCGGCGCGACTACAACTTTGGCGGGTTCCGGTTTGGGCTCTTCGGTTGATGGCTGCGATTCAGGAGTTGGGTTGACTTCGGCTACCGGGTTTGACGTGCTCGCCGCGCTCGGTGGTGGTGTGTAAGTGTTCGCGTTCCGTTGGATCGAGACGTAATAAACCAGACCTAAAACCAGAGCCAGGATCAGTGTGGCAAACGCCGGAACGGCCCGGTTCCGCCTCGGTGGCGGAGTCTTAGCCTCCACGGTCTGAAGTGCACGGGTGTTAGGCAGTGTCCGAGAGTCGAGGACCAGCAGAACACCGTCCATGTCGCACAGGCTCTGGTCGTCTTCGTAAATAAATTCACACTTCGGGCACCTTTTCATGCGGTTCTCCTGGAATGGACTGTGTCCGATGGGGCCTGCGGATGGTGGAAGCCTGGAGTGAGTGCTCTCCGCAGGGGTCCAGAGTACACCCTATGGGGTTAAGGTTTCAACAACGTTTTTTTGACAGGATTGACAGGATTTTTCAGGATTAACAGGAATTGTCCTGTAAATCCTGCTGAAATCCTGTAAATCCTGTCTACAAGTACTTTTCGCGAAGGACACCGATGTGGTGCGCGACGTGGCCGGCGATGATGTAAGCCAGCGCCCTCACGGACACCGGATTGTCGCTCGCAACGCCCGTCCGGTCCCACGCCTCCTCGGGCATGCTCTTGAAAAAAGAGATCGTCCCGAGACGCACGATTTTGAACTCCTCGACGAGATCAGCCCACGCGGTGTTGTTGGCCTTCGCCGCCTGGACTGCGATGTCCTGTTCGAAGCCCGGCAGCGGGTCCGTGAACCCGCGCGCAAACCAGAACGCCCGGCCCGTAAATACACGCTCGCCGTCGTTCACGTGGTTCAGCACCTCGCGAATCGTCCACTTTCCCGGCGCGTACGAATGCAGGCTCTGATCCTCGCTAATCCCGCCCAGAAACTCGAGCATCTCGCCCATCTGATTTTCAAACACGGGCACGATGTCGTCGCTGCTTATCAGGTCGATGTATCTGGAATAGTACTCGGCTGCTTCGGTAGGTTGTGGTCGTGTCATTTGGCCGGAATCCTAACAAAAATTGACAGATTTCGTAACCAACCCGCACCCGCCGGTGTCTATCTAATCGATTGGAACAGAGGTTGACTGAAGATTTTTGGGGTTAAGGTTATGAAAACGAATAAATATTCAATTTCGCAATTTGCAATTCGCATTTTCGCAGTGCTGTTGCTGGCGGTTGCGCCGGCGGTGGCCCTCGCTCAGGGCAATCGCGGTGCGACTAATCCGCAACTCGCAAGGAAGGTGCGGCATGAATTGGTGACACTGCCGTACTACGGTGTATTTGACAATCTCGCATATAGCATAGACGGTGGTAACGTCACTCTGTACGGTGAGGTGGTGCGTCCGACGACGCGCTCTGATGCCGAGCGCAGAGTGAAAAGGATTGCCGGCGTAACGAGCGTCGTGAACAACATCAGAGTGCTGCCGTTGTCGCGGTTTGACGACGACATCCGTGTTGCTACATATCGATCGATCGCGCGCATGGGTGGGCTTTATCGATACCTGCAGGGCGTGAACCCGTCGCTGCATATCGTGGTGAATCGCGGACACGTGACATTGGAAGGCGTGGTTTCAGGCAGCGGTGACCGGAACCTCGCGTACATGGCAGCGAACCGCGTGCCGGGTGTGTTCTCGGTGACGAACAACCTGCGCGTTGAAGGTCAGGAGCCGCGGTAAGACCGTGGAATAGGTCCTATAAGTCCTATAGGACCTATTCCCATCAAAAACCAGAACATCATCGCCGCTTCGGCATCGCCGTAGTTGTAATTCACGAGGGAACTCATCAGAAAACCCGTCAACGCACCGAGCGTTCCCAGCAAGATCCCGTAAAAGTTAGTATCACTCAGATCCGCTGCGCGTCTTTCCGCACGCGCAATCGTCAACCAGAACAAGATCATCATCCACAGCCAGAGCGCGAGCATCGGCAGTCCACGGTCGAACGCAAGTTGCAGTGGAGTCGAGTGCAGGTGAAGCATGTCTTTGCCGGGGAAACCCCACTCGTTCCAGTGCAACTGCATCGCGTCCATGCCGTGCCCGAAGATCGGATGGATTACTATTCGCGACAAACCCACACGCGCCACCTCCGCACGTAATGACGAGCTCGGATCGCCCAGCAGCAGCGCATTTCGATCGCGTGTTTGCCAAATCACGACCGCCGCAAAAGCAACCACAGCGAAAATCGCAAAGGTGAACGCGACCCGCAGCGTGGCGCGCAGCGACCGCAGCGCCATCACACTCGCGCCAATCACAAACGCAACGATCACCGTACGCATGGCAGTGAGTACGAGTCCGGCAGTCAGCAAAGCAGCCGCAACAAGCGCGATTCGGAAGATTTTGTTTGGTCCGTGATTTCGGAGGTGAGCGAGCGCGAGGCCGAGTGCGAGCTGTGCGATCATCTGCATCAGCTCGGCGAACGTTTCGTAGTGACGAGTCCAACCGGAAGCACGAAAGCGATGGTTATGTTCAGTTCCAACAACTCCGGAGACAGACGGCTGGAGCAACGTGAAGGAACGCTCAACCTGTTCGCCCTGTGCGATGATGCCGACGCTCGCCGATGTGTTCGGCGGAACCTTGGACAGTATTTGATCGATGTCCGTTGGCGAATAAACTCGCCGTCGATTGATCTGCCAGATCGTGTCGCCGGGCCTGATCCCAACCTGTTGAAACGGACTGCCGGCCGCAATCGACTCAACCACAACCCCACGCCCGCGCAGCAGATCGAAAGCACTGTACAGCGCGCCCGCAGACCCCGAAACAATCAACAACGCCACCAACACCAGCGCCGCTCGTCTGGTAACCGTCGCGCGCGCTAGGTAAAACAGCAAAACACACCACGACGCCTGGAGCTTTGCCACACTGATCCGCGGTTCTTCGGAAAGTAGAGCAGAAGCCACCGTCCAGAGCAGCGATAAGACGATGATCAGGTCAATTCTCGACCAGCGCAGGCCGAGACCACGCGTTTGCAGTGTCCTGAACAGCCATCCAAGGCCTGCGACAGCGACACCGATCGCGCTCGCCGCCACCGAGTGTGGAGCAAACAACACATAGATCCCCAGGCCCACGAGAGCGATTCGCTGCCCCGCTTCACCCCGCACACTTTGTCCGTTTCCAACAGTCGTAATCATGCAGAAATGCTTGCGTTGACACGCTTTATTTACGCATGTTAGCGTATCTCGCGGCTGTTTGCCGGAGTTGCTAACTGAGTTGAGACTGCGCGCTTGACTGAAATAGCATTGCCCGCCCGCTGCTACGATTAAAAGCCGCCGACACAATCTATTACACGAAATCAGATTCCCAGATGGCTTTCGATAAAGCTAAGGTCTTAAAAGCCGCTGAGAAATTCCTTTCACAGGGGAAGATCAACGCAGCAATCAAGGAGTATCGGCAAATCGTCGATAACGATGCTGACGATCTCACTACCTTGAACATGCTGGGCGATCTTTATGTGCGCTCGAACAAGAAAGAAGAAGCGATTTCGTGCTTCGAGCGCATCGCCGAGCATTACAGCGCGCAGGAGTTCAATCTCAAAGCGATCGCGATGTACAAGAAGATAGAGCGGCTGCGCCCGCGCGATCCGATCATCGCGCTCAAGCTCGCCGATCTCTATGCCAGCCAGAGCCTGGTCCATGATGCACGTTCGCAGTATCTCGTAGTCGTCGAGGCCTATTCAAAATCGGGCGACAACAAACGCTCGCTCGACATCCTCCACAAGATTGCCGATCTCGATCCAAACAACACTGAGATCCGTCTGAAGCTCGCTGACGGTTATCTCAAAGAGAACATGCGACGTGAGTCGTCGTCGGCGTTTGTACAGGCAGCGAATCGTTTTCACCAGATTGGATCACACGATCAGGCACTGGATGCTTACAACAAGGCGTTGCAGTTAGTGCGCGACGATCGCGAAGCACTGCGCGGCATGCTCGAAACGCACATCGCGCGTGGCACGGCTGATGAAGCTGCCGAAGTGCTGGAGCGCGTCGTCGAGACCCACGAAGACGACGACGAGCTCGTCTCGATGCTCGCACGCGCACACCTCGAAGCTGAAGATCCAAAAGGTGCGGAGCGCGCGACGTCTCTGCTGATGGCCCAGGACGCGTCAAACTACACTCAGTTTCTTCCAGTCACACGTCTTTATCTGAAGATCGGGGAAGTAGACGAAGTAGTTCGCATTCTCTCGACGATCATCGAGCGCATGCTGGCGGGACGTGAAGAAAGAGAGCTGCTGGAGATCGTCAACCAGGTTTTGGATCGAAATCCGGATCACGTCGCTGGTTTGAGAATGCTCGTGCGCATTCACTGGTGGCAACGTGATATGGACGCGTTGCGGTTATCACTCGAGCGTCTCGCCGAATCTGCTGAGGCGTCGGAGCTCGTCGATGAAGAACGTTACGCGTTGACGCAGCTCGTTCGCCTCGCGCCTGACGAACAGCGTTATCTCGATCGCTTGAATCTTCTCGGTGGCTTGCAGGAAGAGACGGCGGAAGACTTCTCGCCGATGACGGAGCCGGAGGATGAGGTTCCGCAGTTTGAGACGTTTGCAGTTGTCGAAGATGAGGAGCAGGCTGCGCCAGTTGCGCCAGTTGAGTTTGAAACGAATGCGGTGCCGGATTCGACGTTCTCCGATCCCACAGCCTCGTTTGCAGATCTTAACGACGACGAAGCGTTTGCAACTTCGGCCACAGACTTTCAGGACGTCGACTTCAGCATCGTTACTCCCGATACACCAGTCGCCAGTAACGAAGCAGCTCCGGTTGACGAAGAGCGTCACGAGAACATCATGCGCCAGGAGCTCGAGAGCGTCGACTTCTACATCGCCCAGGGTTACTCAGACATCGCGGTCGACACGCTCGAGATGCTCGAACGGCAGTTTGGACAGCATCCTGAGATCCAGGCGCGGCGCGAGAAGCTGGCGCAACGAGATGAGAAGCCAGTCGAAGCGGCGACGGTGTTTGAGTTTGGCGGTGTTGAGGAAGTCGCGACGCCAGTTCCTGCGGAAACGATAACCTTCGACAACGACAGCGCGTATGCATCACTGGCCGGTGACGATGGCGGCAACAATGTCGGCGCCAATGTCGGTAGTGGCAAGCCAGTGGCGATGGGAATTGACGCCGGTCTCGCGGAGTTGTTTGAAGAGTTTCGTGCCGCTGAAGAGGGCGATGCGGTTCGCGAAGACTTCGAAACGCATTACAATACGGCTACCGCGTACAAGGAGATGGACCTCATGGATGAGGCCATACAAGAGTTTCAAACTGCGGCAAGCCTTGTAAAGCCGGGCGACGGCACCTCGCGGTTTTTACAGTGTTGCAACATGCTCGGGCATTGTTTTATCCAGAAGGGCATGCCTGAAGCGGCGGTGCTTTGGTTCAAGAAAGGATTGCAGGCGCCGGGACACACGGAGGACGAGTATCAGGCGCTGCGTTACGAGCTGGCTTCAGCTTACGAGCAGCTCGGTGACTTGAAGCAGGCGCGTGAGTTTTATACAGAGGTTTATGGCGTTGATGTTTCTTATCGCGAGGTCGCGGAGAAACTGAGTCAACTAAGACAAAAGCAAGAATAAGCCGCGGATGAACGCGGATAAACGCTGATCTGCGTTAATCCGCGAAAATCCGCGGCTAAAAGGATAGTAAGGTGTCAGCGGCAAAGTTAAGCGTCGTTTTTTATATTATCCTGTGCCTCGAGATTGGCATCTTTCTCACCCTCGCGCCGTGGTGGCCGGATGGGATGTTTGGAATCCGCGATTGGGGCAGCAACTACTTTCTGCTGTATGCTGCGCAAAAGACAGGCATTCAGGGTTTGCAGGCAGTGGTCGCTTCCGGCTGGGTGCGGGGCGCGGTGAGTGGTGTTGGACTTCTCAATCTCGGCATCGGGTTTTGGGAGATCTTCAACTTCAAACGCACGGTCACTGCTTTGCAAAGCGAGATGAGCGCCAGGATGAGTGCGACCAACAATGCCGCTGAAGCTTCCACTCCCGATCGTGTATCCGATAACGAGCGGTAAAGCGACTCCCGATGATCCGCAGTTCCTCCGTTTAGTTCGTGCTGCTGTAGACGCAGAAGTTCCCCTCTTCCAAATTCGTGAGAAGTCGTTGAGCGCGCGTGTGCTGTTTGAGCTGGTTGCGCGTGCGGCGGAGATCACGCACGGCAGCAAGACGCAATTGCTTGTTAACGATCGATCAGACATCGTGCGTGCAGCGGGCGCTGATGGTGTGCATTTGACAGCACAGTCTCTGCCGGTTGAAGTGGTGAGGAAGATTTGCGGTGCGGAGTTTTTGATCGGAGTGTCGACTCACTCGCTCGACGAGGCGCGCGCGGCGCGCGATGCGGGTGCTGACTTCGTCGTGTTTGGACCAGTGTTTGAGACGGAGTCGAAGCGTGCTTATGGTGCGCCGCAGGGTTTGGATAAGCTTCGTGAAGTGACGCGTGCGCTCGGTGAGTTTCCGGTTGTCGCGATTGGTGGGATTACGATTGAGAATACCGAAGAATGTTTTCGAGCGGGCGCGAATGGTGTTGCGGCGATCGGCATGTTCAATGACGCTCAGAAGCTGTCGTCAATTGTGAACAGGATTTACAAGATTTGGACAAGATGACCAGACCAGTTGTGCTCAGTATTGCGGGGCTCGATCCGTCGGGCGGCGCCGGCATCGTTGCTGACATCAAGACGATCGCGGCGTTCGGTTGTTTTCCGGCGGCGGCGTTGACGTCGATCACTTTTCAAAACACGACTGGGGTGTTTGGTGCTGAACACCAGTCTGCTGCGACATTGCGCGCGCAGGTTGAGCCCATCGTTCAGGATCTAAACGTTGCGGCGGCGAAGACGGGGATGTTGCCGACGGCTGAGATCGTCGCTGAAGTCGCGCGGCTGTTTGCTGAAGAGAATCTGCCGGCGCCGGTAGTGGATCCGGTTGTCGTCGCGACGTCTGGCGACGTGCTGATTGATGACGAGGCTTTCGAGATTCTGAAGACTAAATTGTTTCCACTCGCGCGCGTCGTGACGCCAAACATTCCCGAAGCAGAGAAGCTCGCAGGGTTTTCAATCACGAGTGAAGCCGACATGCGACGCGCGGCAAAAGCGATTCAGTTACTCGGACCTCGTGCCGTGCTCGTCAAGGGCGGCCACCGGAGTATTGGCGGCCAGGCCCTCGACATCCTTTTGGACGAAAACGAAATCTTTACCGAGTTTCAAACGGAATACATCGAAGTCGGTGAAGTCCATGGCTCCGGTTGCACCCTCTCAGCCGCCATCGCCGCCGCTCTTGCAAAAGAATCAACTCTCGAAGAAGCCGTCGCCGCCGCCAAGAAATACGTCACCGATGCAATCCGCTCCGCACCCTGCATCGGGCACGGAGCAAAACCATTATAGGGCCACGGATTACACGGATGACACGGATTAATCCGTGAATGAAATCCGTGTAATCAGTGGCTATTCGATCGTAACCTTCTCCATCTTCACTTCGGAGACGGGTTTATCATTCCGGTCTGTCTGCGAGGTGGCGATCGAGTTCACCACATCCTGCCCCTCAATCACTTTGCCAAAAATCGTATAACTCGGCGGCAACGGATAATCCACGTGCATGATGAAAAACTGCGAGCCATTCGTGTTTGGACCAGCATTCGCCATCGCCATCGTGCCCGCTTTGTAACCACGCTGGTACACAGGCGACCGCGGATCGATCTCGTCATTGAAGCGTCCGCCCCACGCCGATTCGCCACCGCGCCCGGTGCCCGTCGGATCGCCACCCTGGATCATGAAGTTCTTGATCACGCGGTGAAAGATGATCCCATCGTAGTAACCACGCTCAGCGAGGGTGATGAAATTCTCGGTGGTCTTGGGTGCATCCGACTCCAACAGCTCGACTCGAATCGTCCCTTTGTTCGTCTGGATCACTGCCGTTCGATTTGCCATGTTTTCTCCTTACTGGTTGATTAATTGCGGGTTGAGTATGAATTGTTCGATCGCGAGCGCCACGCCATCGTCACGATTGGACGCAGTCGGATGCAAGCCGGCGATCTCGCGCATAGACAACGGCGCGTTCGCCATCACAACGCCCGTGCCCGCGAAGAGCAGCATCTCGAGATCGTTGAAGTTATCACCAATCGCCATGATCTCTTCTCGAACAACAGCGAGCTCAGCAGCCGCGGCTGCGACGCCAGCGCCTTTCGACGCTGCGGCATTGACGATGTCGAGTAACGTGAAGTCCTGTTCGAGATACTTCGTGCTGAGAATCTTGACTGTCGCGCCAAGCTCTGTTTTCAAGATCTCTGCAAGCTGGTCCATCTCCTCGCAGCCACCGGAAAATGAGAGATGAATCGGATCGTGGTCCAGGTAGTCTTCCAGTGATGCAACCTGGTGCACGGCGTTCGCGCCTTCTGCTTCACCGTGAATGCGACGCGCCCAGGTGATGTACTTGTTCGCAGCAGTATTACCGCCGCGAATGTGATCGTAAACAAGCAAACCTAAGCCTTCGTGATCGTTACTCAGCAGCGCATCGGCTCCGGCCCGGCGCCCAATCTGCAACGCCTCACGCGCGCCGTCGACTGGCAACGGCAACACAGCGACTGTTTGCAGTGTCGCTGCATGTTTGGTCAAGGCTCCGTTATGTGAGATCAGCGGCACGTCGAGACCGAGCTCCAGAGCTACAGGACGCGAATCGCGAAAGCGTCGTCCGGTGACCAGGGCGACGTGTACGCCGCGTTCGCGTGCGTTGTCGATTGCAATTCGATTGCGTTCAGAAATGAGGCCACGAGAATCGAGCAGAGTCCCGTCCAGATCGAGAGCGAGCAAGCTTATCGGCATAAGGAAAAGACAAGGTAAAGGAAGCGCCGCCAGAACGCAAAAGCACACACGCGTCGCTTGGAGTGCGGCGGCCTGGCGCCGCTTTTGCCTCGATCGCGCATCATCGATACCAAAACGGCGCCAGGCCCCCGCACTCCCAGGAGGCGTTC
>Ga0081539_10003752_pt1 | contig 18038 bp, 19 predicted proteins | sample TabmetS4T2R2_FD_71023 | JGI IMG/M metagenome (GOLD analysis project Ga0081539, IMG submission 71023) | Tabebuia heterophylla rhizosphere microbial communities from the University of Puerto Rico - S4T2R2 | ecosystem: Host-associated > Plants > Roots > Rhizosphere ...
GCCGAAGCCGGCCAGCTGGAACACCAGGATGATGACGCCAAGGGTGGGGATGGCCCGGCCCAGGTTGGTCAGGTTGACGGCCACCAGGGCGCCCCGGCCGGTGTGCCCGATCCAGATCCCGATGGGCAGGGCGATGGCGGCGGCGATCGCCGTGGCCACCAGCGAGTAGGACAGGTGCTGGAGGGTGCGGACCGGGATCCCGTCCGGCCCGCTCCACTGGGCCGGGTCGGTCAGCCAGGCGATCACCTCGTTGACGACGCCCACGGCGCTACCTCCCGCCGCTCCGGGCCCAAGGGGTGAGCCGGTGCTGCAGCCCGACAAGGAGCAGGTCGGCGCTGAAGGCCAGCAGCGCCGAGAGCACGATGCCGACGACGATCGGGGTCAGGAAGTTCAGGGTGAAGCCGTTGATGAACAGCTGCCCCAACCCACCCCAGCCGATCAGGGCGGTGACGGTGACCAGGCCGATGGTGGTCACGGTGGCGATGCGGACGCCGGCGATGATGACCGGCAGGGCCAGCGGCAGCTCGACCTGGAAGAGCTGGCGGGCCCGGGTGTAGCCCATCGCCTGGGCGGCCTCGCGGACATCACGGTCGACCCCCCGCAGCCCCTCGACCATGTTCCGGACCAGGATCAGCAGGGTGTAGATGGTCAGCCCGATCAGGGCGGTCTGGATCTGCAGCCCGGTGAAGGGGATCAGCAGGATGAACAGGGCCAGCGAGGGGATGGTGAACAGGACCCCGGTGAAGCCGAGGATCGGCCCGTACAGCCGCGGCCACTGGACCGCGGCCAGGGCCAGCGGGAAGGCCAGCAGCAGCCCGAACAGCAGCGCCAGGCCGGTCAGCTGGATGTGCTGGACCAGGGCGTCGCGGATGTCGTCGAGGTGGTCGCCGATCCACGACCAGCGGATCAGCTCGGCCGCCAGGACCGGGGCGGGGCCGTCGGTCAACTGATCTCCTTGGACAGCAGCTCCAGGGTGACGATGCCCTCGTAGCGGTCGCCGTCGCTGACCCGGACGGCCACCCCGGTGCGCGACTGGACCATCGCGTTGAGGGCGGCCCGCAGCGAGTCGTCGGCCCGGACCTGGAGCTGGAAGGGTCGGAGCTCGGCGTCGCCGACCCGGCCGCGCTCGGCCGACTCGCCGGCGCGGGCCCAGCCGCGCAGCCGCCGGTCGCCGTCCACGACCACCACCCAGTCGCTGCCGTAGGCGTCGGCCACGGCCACGGCCCGGCGCCCGTCGTCGTCGGGCGAGACCACCGGGCCCGGCTCGGCCTTGACCGCCGAGACCGGGATCAGGGCCAGGCGCTTGAGCCCGCGCTCGGCTCCGAGGAAGTCGGCCACGAAGGCGTTGGCCGGCTCGGCCAGCAGCTCGTCGGGGGGCGCGTACTGCTCCAGGTGGCCGCCCTGGCGGAAGATGGCGATGCGGTCGCCCATCTTGATCGCCTCGTCGATGTCGTGGGTGACGAACACGATCGTCTTGCGGACCTCCTGCTGGAGGCGGAGGAACTCGTCCTGGAGCCGGCTGCGGACGATCGGGTCGACGGCGCCGAACGGCTCGTCCATGAGCATGATCGGCGGGTCAACGGCCAGGGCCCTGGCCACCCCGACGCGCTGGCGCTGGCCGCCCGAGAGCTGGTGGGGGTAGCGGTCGTGGACCTCGGCGGGCAGGCCGACCAGCTCCAGCAGCTCGCCCACCCGCTGGCTGGTGCGCCGCTTGTCCCAGCCGACCAGCGCGGGCACGGTGGCGATGTTCTCGCCGATGGTGCGGTGCGGGAACAGGCCGATCTGCTGGATGACGTAGCCGATGCGGCGCCGTAGCTCGGGCGGGTCGACGGTGGCGATGTCGCGGCCGTCGACGGTGATGTGGCCGCCACTGGCCTCGATCATCCGGTTGATCATCCGCAGGGTGGTGGTCTTGCCGCAGCCCGAGGGACCGACCAGGACCGTCAGGTCACCCTCGGGCACCTCGAAGCTGACGTCGTTGACGGCCGTGGTGCCATCGGGGAAGCGCTTGGTGACGGATTCGAAGCTGATCAACTGCCGCCCCCGGTCCTCTGGGCTCCCGACCCGAAAGTGGTCGCGTAGTGTGGCAACGTTCCACCCTAGGTGTCAACGGTCCGAGCACACGCCGGCGGCGCGACCATGTCGACGTCCTCACTCAACCATACCGCCATGACAACCGGTTACCGGTGATCGCCCTTGCCGGTCCCGGCGACCTGACCCGGGAGGCGGTCGAGGCGGTGGCCTGGGGCGGCGAGCGCCTGGGCCTGGCCCCTGCGGCCCTGGAGCGGGTCGCGGCCGGGCAGGCCGAGCTGGCGGCGCTGCTAGCCGGCGGGGCCAGGGTGTACGGGGTCAACACCGGCATGGGCTGGCTGGCCTCGGTCGACCTCGACCCGGCGGCCCAGGCCGGCCACCAGCGAACGCTCCTCTTGGGCCGGGCCGTGGCCGGGCCGCCGTGGCTGCCCGCGGCCGAGGCAAGGGCCCTGCTCGTGACCCGGTTGGCGAACCTGCTCAGCGGCCATGCCGGGGTCGGGCCGGAGCTGTGCCGGTTCCTGGCCGATCGGGTCAACGACGGCTTCGTCCCCGCCGTGCCCCGCCGCGGGTTCGGGGGTGCCGGGGAGGTGATCCCCCTGGCCCACGCCTTCCAGACCCTGGTCGGGGCCGGGCCGGTGCTGGAGCCGGGCGGCGGGACCGTCGACGCCGGCACGGCCCTGGCCGATCGGGGGGTTCTCCCCCACCGGCTCCAGGCCAAGGAGGGGATCGCCCTGCTGGCCGGGTCGCCGCTGGCCAGCGCCCTGGCCCTGGCCCGGCTGCGGACCGCCGAGCGCCTCGCCGGGCAGCTGCTGGCCTCGACCGCCGCCGCCGTGGACGCGCTGGACGCCCCCCTGGACGCCTACGACGAGGCGGTCGGACGCCTGGCCGGCGACCCGCTGCTGGCCGAGGTCCTGTCCGACCTGCGCCGGGCGACCGGCCGGCCGCTGGGACCAGACCGGGATCGCAGGGACCGGGAACGCCAGGCCGGGCCGGCCCTGCAGGCGCCGGTGTCGTTCCGGGTCGCGCCCCAGGTGCTGGCGCACCTGCGGCGGACGCTTGGGCGGCTGGACGAGGACGTGCGCCGGGCCCTGGTGGCGGTCACCGACTCCCCCGCCCTGGTCGACGGGCGGCTGGTGGCCGGGGGCGGGTTCCATGCCGTGGGGCTGGCCGCGGGGCTGGACGGGCTCGGCGTCGCCCTGGTGCAGGCGGCCGAGCTGGCCGGCCAGCGGCTGCACCGGCTGCTGGACGGCCGCTTCAGTGGCCTGGCCGACCAGCTCAGCCCCGACCCGGGGCCGGTGACCGGCCTGGTCCTGGTCCAGAAGCGGGCCGTTGGGGCGCTCGCCGAGGCCCGCCGGCTGGCCGGTCCGGCCTCGGTCGGGCTGGCCGACACCTCCCTCGGCCAGGAGGACGCGGCCAGCTTCGCCCCCGAGGCGGCCGAGCAGCTACGCCGGGTCGAGGAGCTGGTCCGCGAGGTCGTGGCCTGCGAGCTCCTGGCCGCGCGCCAGGCCTGGTGGCTGCGGGCGAGCGGCGGGGAGCCGGGGCGAAGCCGGGGTGCCGGCCGGTTGGCCGGCGGGCCGGGCGGCCCGGCGCCCGCCCTGGCGCCGCTGGCCGGCTGTCTCGAGGACCTGATCGCCCCGGTGGAGCGGGACCGGCCGCTCGGGCCCGACCTGGCACGGCTGGTGGAGGCGCTGGAAGGCGACGGGCTGCCCCTTCCCTAGCCATACCCATTTGGACCGGGTGCCGGGAATGCGCCGGGCCCGGCCGGCGCTACGCTTACTGCGATGCGTGAGACTGCCGAGACGTACCTGGATGCCGCTTCGACCACGCCGCTGCACCCGGCGGCGCGGGCGGCCCTGATCGAGGCCCTGGACGGCTTCGGCGACCCCTCGCGGCTGTACGGGCGGGCGCGGCGGGCCCGGATGCTGCTGGACCGCTCCCGCGAGCGGCTGGCCGCGGCCGTCGGGGCCGCCCCCGACGAGCTGATCTTCACCTCCGGAGGGACCGAGGCGGCCAACCTGGCCGTGACCGGCCTGGCCAGGGGGGCCCGACGCCGCCGCCACCTGGTCGTGGCCGCCGTCGAGCACACCTCGGTCCTGGCCCCGGCCCGGGCCCTGGCCGCCCAGGGGTTCGAGGTCACCGAGGTCGGGGTCGACGGCACCGGCCGGGTCGATGAGGCCGAGCTGGCCACGGCCGTGCGCGACGACACCCTGCTGGTCTGCCTCCAGCACGCCAACCACGAGGTCGGCACCGCCCAGCCGGTCCGCGAGGCCGCCGAGCTGGCCCACGCCCGCGGGGCCCTGCTGCTGGTCGACGCCTGCCAGACCCTCGGCCGCCTGCCCGTTGACGTGGCCGACCTGGGCGCCGACCTGCTGGTGGCCAGCGGCCACAAGGTCTACGGGCCCCCTGGGACCGGCTTCCTGGTCGCGTCCCGGCGGGCCCGGCTGCGGCCGGTCCTGCTCGGCGACGAGCGCGAGCGCCGCCGCCGGGCCGGCATGGAGAACCTGCCCGGGGTGGCCGGGCTCGCCGCAGCCGTCGCCGCCCGGGTGGCCGAGGCGCCCGGCGAGCGCGACCACCTGGCCGCCCTCTCGGCCCGCCTGGTGACCGGGCTGGCCGGCATCCCCGAGGTGGTCGTCCACGGCGATCCCGCCACCCGCCTGCCCCACCTGGTCGCCTTCAGCATCCTCTACATCGAGGGGGAGGCGCTGCTGCTGCTCCTGGACGCCAAGGGCATCGCCGTCCACTCCGGGTCGTCCTGCACCGCCGACACCCAGGAGCCCTCCCACGTGCTGGCCGCCATGGGCGCCATCACCCACGGCTCGGTGCGGGTGTCGTTGCTCCGCGACGCCACCGAGGCCGACGTCGACCGCCTGCTGGAGGTGCTCCCCGAGGCCGTGTCCGACCTGCGCGAGATGGCCGAGCTCGACACCCAGGCGGTCGAGCGGGCAGCGGACAGTCCATGACCACCGCCACCACCGTCGACTGCCTCGGGCTGGCCTGCCCCATCCCCGTGGTCCGCCTGGCCAGAGCGGTCGCCTCGGTCGAGGTCGGGGCGGTGGTGGAGCTGCTCGCCGACGACCCCGGGGCCAGGGTCGACATCCCCGTCTGGTGCCGCCTCAAGGACCAGCAGCTCCTCGCCCGCCACGACCGCCCCGAGGGCGGCTGGGTGTTCCAGGTCCGCCGCGCCCACTGAGCTGCGGTCAGGCCCGCTGGAGCACGAGCTGGCGCAGCTCCCAGCGGATCGACCCCCGCACCTCGCCGTCGGCGACCGCGGCCAGGTCCGCGGCCAGGCGGTCCAGCTCCGCTGTGGTCGCGACCCCGGCGCGGACGGCCTCGCCGCGCCAGACGGCCAGGTTGAGGGCGAACATCGCCGCCGCCCGGGCCGCCGGCGGAGCCAGGTGGCCGATGCGGTCGTCACGGCGGATCATGCCCGGCGGGTCGGGCAGGCGGGCCAGGAGCTGGCCGACCTCCAGGGTGTGGCCGCAGGTGGCCAGCAGGGCCCCGGCGACCTTCAGGTAGCCGCGCAGGGCCGGCAGGTCGGTGTGGATCCGGTCGACCTCGTCGGCCAGCAGCAGCCCGCCGGGGGCGAGCTGGGTCGCCCAGGCGGCGAGCACCGCCCCGGGGTCGCTGAGGTGGCTGAGCAGCAGACGCCCGTAGCACACGTCCGCCGGCGGGCATGGGAACGGCACCCGGGTCACGTCGTGGACGGCGAACTCGACCGCCGGCGACCCCGGCGGCTCGCCGGCGGCCAGGGCGACGAAGAACTCGGACTGGTCGAGGCCGAGCGCCCGGTCGGGCTCGAGGACGCCGGCGACCAGCCGGGTGGTGTGGCCGGTCCCGCAGCCCAGGTCCAGCGCCAGCCTGGGCCGGCGCCCGGCCGGCCCAGGGCCGCCGCCCGACCCGTCTCCGGCGGACAGCCCGGCGACGTGCTCCAGGAACGACCGGCTGGCCGGCTCGAACAGCTCGGCGAGCAGGTCCAGCCGACGGGCCGCGGCCGGCCCGTCGCCGAAGGCGTAGTCGCCCACGGCGGCGCGATGGCGGGGGTGGCTAGTGGAAGGACTCGCCGCAGGCGCAGGACCCGGCGGCGTTGGGGTTGTCGATCGTGAAGCCGGACTTCTCGAGGGTGTCGAGGAAGTCGATGGAGGCGCCGGTCAGATAGGGGGCGCTCATCTTGTCGGTCACCACCGAGACGCCGTTGACCTCGCCGCGGACGTCGCCGTCCAGGGAGCGGTCGTCGAAGAACAGCGCGTAGCGGAGCCCGGAGCAGCCACCCGGCTCGACGGCGACACGCAGGGCGAGGTCGTCACGGCCCTCGCGGGCCAGCAGGTCGCGGACCTTGGTCGCGGCAGCCTCACTGAGCGCGACAACCGATCCAGCCTGGGTCACCTCGGACATCCGTGCTCCTTTCGCGTGGTCAGGCACCTCTCATGATAGCGGCCCCTCGGCGGCCGGTGGGCCAGCTTCCACAAGTGCCACGTCGGCCACCTGGCCGCCCGTGGCCCGGAGCAGGTCGGCGGGGGTGATCGGGAAGACGTGGCGGGGGGTGCCGGCGGCCGCCCAGACCACCTCGAAGCCGGTCAGGTCGCGGTCGATCAGCACCGCCAGGTCGCGGGCGTGGCCGAACGGCGGGGTGCCGCCGATGGCGTACCCGGTGGCCGCGCGGACCTCGCCGGCGTCGGCCTTGCGGACCACCGCCGCCGAGCGCTCCTTGCCCACCTTGACCACGTCGACCCGGTTGCCACCCGAGGTCAGCACCAGCACGGGCTCGGTGTCGGCCACGAACACCAGCGACTTCACGATCTGGTCGACCTTGCAGCCGATGGCCCGGGCGGCGTCGGCGGCCGTCCGGGTGCCGTCGGGGAACTCGCGCACCTCCAGCTCCAGGCCGAGCGAGCGGGCGGCGTCCACCACCGCCGTGGCCGCCCTCGGCAGGTCGTCGGTCATGGGTGCATCGGCCTCGCTTCCGTGCTCGGGTTCAGTGGATTCAGGGTAGGGACGACCAGGCCCGCCCGACCCGCTCGGCCAGGCGCTCCAGCAGCGGGGCGGCCTCGGCCATCGCCCGCCGCGGGTCGGGCTCGAGCTCGAGCAGGGCGTGGGCCTCCTCGAACCCGGCGGCGCGCAGCTCGCGGTCGGCGACCTCGACGGCACCGGCCACGGCGACCACGGGCACCCCGTGGGCGCCGGCCGCCCTGGCCACCCCGACCGGGGCCTTGCCGCGCAGGCTCTGGGCGTCCAGCTTGCCCTCGCCGGTGACCACCAGGTCGGCCCCGGCCACCGCCCGCTCGAACCCGACCAGCTCCAGGACCAGCTCGATGCCGGTGCGCAGCTCGGCGCCGAGGAAGGCGATCGCCCCCGCGCCCAGCCCCCCAGCCGCCCCTGCCCCCGGGGTGTCGGCCAGGTCAAGGCCGAGGTCGTCGGCCAGCACCCGGGCGTAGCGACGCAGGGCTGAGTCGAGCAGCAGTACGTCGTCGGGTCCGGCCCCCTTCTGGGGGCCGTAGACGGCGGCCGCGCCCTCCGGGCCGACCAGGGGGTTGTCGACGTCGCAGGCGACCGTGACCTTGACCGACCGCAGCCGCGGGTCGAGGCCGGACAGGTCGACTCGCTCCAGCCGCAGCAGGGCCGCCCCGCCCGGCGGCAGGTCGGCGCCCCCGCGGTCCAGCAGGCGGGCCCCGAGGGCGGCGGCCATGCCGGCACCGCCGTCGGTGGTGGCGCTGCCGCCGATGCCGAGCACGAGCTCGCCGGCCCCGCTGTCCAGGGCGGCGGCGATCAGCTCGCCGGTGCCGTAGGTGGTCGCCTCCAGCGGCGCCCGGCGGCCGCCGGGGAGGCGTTTGAGCCCCGACGCCTCGGCCATCTCCACGAACGCCCGCCCGGAGGCTGGGCCTGGGGCCCCCGGACCCCCCGCCGCCCGCTCGCCGTGGATGGCGATGGCCGCGTCCACCGGCTCGCCGGTGGGGCCGGTGGCCCGCACCGGCACCCGGTCGAACCCGGCCGCCAGCAGCGCGTCCAGGGTGCCGGCGCCGCCGTCGCCCAGCGGCAGCCGCACCACCTCGGCGTCGGGCCGGGCCCGGCGCAGGCCGGCCTCGATGGCCTCGGCGGCCTGGCCGGCGCGCAGGCTGCCTTCGAACTTGTCCGGGGCCACGACGACTCGCATCAGCGGAGCCTAGCGCGGCCCGATACGATGACGCCGGACCGAGGCTGCAGGGAGGCCGGGACCATGGGGCGCCGTTCGCGGGCGCGGGAACGAGAGCGGGCGGCCGCGTCGGCCGCGGCCGCGGCGGAGCCGGACGCCCCCGGCGGCGGCCAGGGAGGGCGGCGCTGGCTGCGGCTGCTCAACCCGTTCAGGCTGCGGGAGCTGGACCAGACCCGGGCCCGCAAGGGAACGATCGGGTTCGGGCTGGCGGCGGTCGCCTTCGCCGTCGCCGGCTGGACGACCGGCGACGACGCCTGGTTCAGCTCGGCCGTGCTGCTGGCCATCCTCACCCTGGCCTGGGGGGCCACGGCGGTGCTGCTGGGCCGCTTCGACCGGCGGAGCTAACCCAGAAAGGCGGCGCGCCCGCTCCACCGGTAGAATGTGCGCGCGTTCACGACCTCACGGACGGAGCGACCGATGGCCTCCAGTACCGTCTTCCTCGACCTCCTCGGCCCCCAGCGGGCTTCCGAGAAGGGCACCACCTGCCCGGGTGACCTGCCCCCGGCCTCCGACCCCGAGCTGGTCGAGCGGGCCCGGGCGGCCCGGGCCGCCCTCGGCGAGCGGGCGTTCGTCCTCGGCCACCACTACCAGCGCGACGAGGTCATCCAGTTCGCCGACGCCCGCGGCGACTCCTTCCGCCTGGCCCAGCAGGCCGCGGCCCGCCCCGAGGCCGAGTTCGTGGTCTTCTGCGGCGTCCACTTCATGGCCGAGTCGGCCGACATCCTGACCGGCGACCACCAGCAGGTGGTCCTGCCCGACCTGGCCGCCGGCTGCTCCATGGCCGACATGGCCACCTTCGCCCAGGTCGACGAGGCCTGGGAGATCCTCCAGGAGTGGACGCCGGGCGGGCTCGTGCCCCTGACCTACATGAACTCCTCAGCCGCGATCAAGGCCTTCACCGGCCGCGAGGGTGGCGCCATCTGCACCTCCTCGAACGCGGCCACGGCCATGGCCTGGGCGTTCGAGCGGGCCGAGCGGATCCTGTTCCTGCCCGACCAGCATCTCGGCCGCAACACCGCCCTGGCCATGGGCCTCGACCCGTCCGACTGCGTGGTCTGGGACCCGCACCGGGTCGACGGCGGCCTCGACCCCGAGCGGGCCACCAAGGCCCGGGTGCTGCTGTGGCGCGGCCACTGCTCGGTCCACCACCGCTTCCTGCCCGAGCACGTCGACCGGGTCCGCGAGCGCCTACCCGGGGTCCGGGTGCTGGTCCACCCCGAGTGCCGCCACGAAGTTGTCGCCAAGGCGGACGAGGTCGGCTCGACCGAGCGGATCATCAAGGTCGTGGCGGCGTCGCCGCCCGGGTCGGCCTGGGCCATCGGCACCGAGCTGAACCTGGTCCACCGCCTCGCCACCGAGCACCCGGACAAGACGATCGCCTTCCTGGACCGGACGGTCTGCTTCTGCTCGACCATGAACCGCATCGACCTGCCCCACCTCACCTGGGCGCTGGAGGAGCTGGTGGCCGGCCGGGTCCCCAACCGGGTCCGGGTGGACGAGGCGACCAGGGCCGAAGCCCTGGTCGCCCTGGAGCGGATGCTCGCCCTGCCCGGCTAGGCGGCGGAGCCGACCATGCCGTGGGGGTCGATGACGTACTTCTTGGCCGCGCCCTTGTCGAAGTCCTGGTAGCCCTGGGGCGCCTGGTCGAGCGGGATCACGGTCGCGTTGACGTTCTTGGCGATCTGCACCTTGTCGTGCAGGATCGCCATCATCAGCTGGCGGTTGTACTTCATCACCGGGCACTGGCCGGTGGTGAAGGCGTGCGACTTGGCCCAGCCGAGCCCGATCCGGATCGACAGCGACCCGACCTTGGCCGGCTCGTCCACGGCGCCCGGGTCGCCGGTCACGTACAGGCCCGGGATGCCGAGCTTTCCGGCCGCCCGGGTGATGTCCATGACCGAGTTCAGCACGGTCGCCGGGGCCTCGCCCTGGGAGCCTTCCTGGCCGTGGCCGCGGGCCTCGAAGCCGACACAGTCGACGGCCGCGTCGACCTCGCCCGAGCCGCCCAGGATCTGCTGGAGGGCGCCGCGCAGGTCGTCGGTCTGCGACAGGTCGATGGTCTCGCAGCCGAAGCTGGCCGCCTGGCGCAGCCGCTCGGCGTTCATGTCGCCGACGATGACCACGGCCGCGCCCAGCAGGTGGGCCGAGGTGGCGGAGGCGAGACCGACCGGGCCGGCGCCGGCGATGTAGACGGTGGAGCCGGTGGTCACCCCGGCGGTCCAGGCGCCGTGGTAGCCGGTCGGGAAGATGTCCGACAGCATGGCCAGGTCCCGGATCTTCTCCATGGCCTGGTCCTTGTCGGGGAACTTGAGCAGGTTGAAGTCGGCGTAGGGGACGGTCACGTATTTGGCCTGGCCGCCCAGCCAGCCGCCCATGTCGACGTACCCGTAGGCGGCGCCGGCCCGGGCCGGGTTGACGTTCTCGCAGACGCCGGTGTTGCGCTCCTTGCAGTTGCGGCAGCGCCCGCAGGCGATGTTGAACGGCACGCTGACCAGGTCGCCGACCTTGATGTACTCGACGTCGCGGCCGATCTCGGCGACCTCGCCGGTGATCTCGTGGCCGAGGGTCTGGCCCTCCGGGGCGGTGGTCCGCCCGCGGACCATGTGCTGGTCGGAGCCGCAGATGTTGGTGGCGACGACCTTGAGGATCACGCCATGCTCCAGCTGACGGTTGTCCTGCTCGGGGAGTTCGAGCTTGGGGTCGTCGAGGTCCTGCACCTCGACGCTGCCAGGTCCGGTGTAGACCACACCGCGGTTGTTGGCGGCCAAGGGTCTTCCCTCCTCTTCGAGAGGTTGTCCGGTCCCTTGGCCCCTACCCGACTATGGAGAACCGGACACTAAGGCAAGCAGCGATGAGACGGGCGATCCCGACTTCCCGGCGGCGGCAGCGACGGCGGCGAGCAGGACCAGCACCTCCCCCACCTGCTGGATGGCCCCGAGGATGTCGCCGGTGACGCCGCCGAGGCGCCGCACGGCCAGGCGGCCGAGCAGGGCCGCCGCCACCCCGGCGGCCGCCGCCGCCCACAGGGCGGCCACCCCGAGCAGGGCCACGGCCACGACCAGCCCGGCGGCCGCTCCGGCGAGGGCCCGGCGACGGGACAGGGCGGCCACGTAGCTCGCTCCCAGGCCGGTGTCGGTGGCGGCCGGGAGGGCGGTCATGGCGGCCACCGCCGCGGCCCGGCTGAGGGCCCCGGCGGCCGGCAGGGCGGCCAGGGCGGCCACCGGGGCCAGGGCGGCCACGGCCGCGACCCGCAGCAGGAGGCTGGCCGCCACGGCCAGGACCCCGAAGGTGCCGAGCCGCGGGTCCTTGAGGATCCGGACGGTGCTGTCGCGGTCGGTCCCGCCGGCGAAGGCGTCGGCGGTGTCGCCCAGGCCGTCCTCGTGGAACGCCCCGGTGAGCAGGATCCCGGCGACCACGGCCAAGGCCGCCGCGACCAGGGGCGGCAGCAGCACGCGGGCGCCGGCGTAGACGCCCGCCTCGGCCAGCCCGACCCCGGCCCCGACCACCGGGAACCAGGGGACGGACCTGGCCAGCTCCCCGGTCTCCCGGATCCCGGCGCCGACTGGCACCCGGGTCAGGAAGGAGACGGCCCCGAGCAGCCCCTTCACCGTTCCAGGCCCCACTCGTCGAAGGTGGCGACCTCGGTGACGGCGGCGGCGGCCAGGCGCACCAGGGGGACGGCGGCCAGAGCGCCGCTGGCCTCCCCCAGGCGCATGCCCAGATCGAGCAGGGGCGACAGCCCGAGCCGGTCCAGCAGGGCGGTGTGGCCGGGCTCGGCCGAGCGGTGGCCGGCGATGGCGTTGGCCAGGGCGCCGGGGCGGAGCAGCTCCAGGGGGGCGGCGGCGGCGGTGACCACGAAGCCATCCAGGACCAGGGGAAGGCGCCGCAGCCGGGCCTCCAGGGCCGCCCCGGCCAGGGCGGCCAGCTCGGCCCCGCCGGCCTGGCGCAGCACCTCCAGCGGGGGCGCGGTCCCCTGGTCCGCCGAGCCCCCGACCCGCCGGCGGGCCGCCTCCACGGCGGCCAGCTTGCGGGCCAGACCCTGGTCGTCGACGCCGGTGCCCCGCCCGGTGGCGGCCCCGGCCGGGCGGCCGAGGAGGATGGCGGTGACGGCGGCGGCCGCGGTGGTGTTGCCGATCCCCATCTCGCCCAGGACCAGCAGGTCGGCGTCGAGCCCGGCCACGGCGTCGCGGCCGGCCTGGACGCAGGCCCGGAACCGGGCCGGGTCCAGGGCAGGCTCGCGGGCCAGGTCGCCGGTGGGGTCGCCCACCCCGACGTCGACCACGTCCAGGGTCGCGCCCACCTGCCGGGCCAGGACGCTGGCCGTGGCCACGCCCTCGCGCAGGGCCTTGAGCATGGCCGCGGTCACCTCGACCGGATAGGCGCTGACCCCGCCGGCGGCGACCCCGTGGTCGGCGGCGAACACCACCGCCGCCGGTTGGCGCACGGCCGGCCGCCGGGTGCCCTGCCAGGCGGCCAGCCAGGCGGCGAGCTCGTCGAGGCGGGCCAGGGCCCCGGCCGGGCGGAGCACCTGGCGGGCCCGTTCGGCCACGGCGGCCGCCGCCGCCAGGTCGGGTTCGGGGGCGCCGGCCAGCAGATGGGCGACCTGCCGGTCGAGCCCGCTCGTCTCATCCATTGGAGAGGAGCTCCAGGGGGTCGGCCAGGGGCACGGCCCGGCCGGCGACCAGCAGCAGGGCCCGGCCGGCGGCGGCCGCCCAGGCGGCGTTGACCTCGCCGAGCAGGTCGCGGTAGCGGCGAGACCGGGGGTCGGCGGGGACGATCCCGGAGCCGACCTCGTTGCTGACCGCCACCGTGGGGGCGGCCCGGGCGGCGGCCGTCGCGGCGGCGGCGCGGGCCCGATCCTGGACCTCGGCGTCGTCCAGGCCCTGCTCGAGCAGGTTCGACACCCACAGGGTCAGGCAGTCGACGACCACGAAGGCGTTCCCGCCGGCGGCGGCCACGGCCGCCTCCAGCTCCAGCGGCTCCTCGACCGTGTCCCAGCCGGCGGGCCGGGCGGCCCGGTGGCGGGCGATCCGCTGGGCCATCTCGGCGTCGCGGGCCTGGCCGGTGGCCACCACCGTGACCGGCCCGTCCCAGCGGTCGGCCAGGCGCTGGGCCAGCGCCGACTTGCCGCTGCGGGCGCCGCCGAGCAGCACGGTGAGGCCCATCAGTAGTCGATGCCGCGCCGGGCCGGCACGCCGCTGTCGTAGGCGTGGCGGACCTTGCGCATGTCGGTGACGGTGTCGGCGACCTCGACCAGCTCGGGCGGGGCGTCGCGGCCGGTGGCGACCACGTTGACCTCCTCGGGCCGCTCCCGGATGGCCGCCGCCACCTCGGCCTTGTCGATCCAGCCCCAGTTCATCGGGTAGGTGAGCTCGTCCAGCACCACCAGCTGGTAGTCGCCCGAGGCGAGCACCCGTAGGGCCGCCGCCCAGGCGGCCTCGGCCTTGGCCCGGCTGGCCTCCAGGTCCTCGGCATCCCAGGTGAAGCCGTCCCCGAGCGGGTTCCAGTCGACCCCGAGCCGGCGGCCGAGCTCCTCCTCGCCGGTCCGCCACCGGCCCGACTTGAGGAACTGGATGACGCAGACCTTCCAGCCGCGGGCCACCGCCCGCAGCACCACCCCGAACGCGGCCGTGGACTTGCCCTTGCCGTCGCCGGTGTTGACCAGCACCAGCGACCGGGCCCGGCGCCGGGCCGGGCGCTCCGGTGGCTCGGTCGGGGGCTCATGCGGGCTGCTCATGGGTCACCTGCCTCTCTGGTTCGATCGCCACCGCCGGGCGGACCGGGACGACCACGATCCCGCCGCCGGAGTCCTCGAGCACGCGCACCGACGCGTGGTAGTGATGGCCGATGACCTCCTTGGTCAGGACCGACCGGGCCGGGCCGGCGGCCGCGACCCGGCCGCCATCGAGCAGGACCAGCTGGTCGGCGAACTGGCCGGCCAGGGTGAGGTCGTGCATGGCGCTGACCACGGTCAGCTCCAGGTCCCGGCGCAGGGTGTCGACGAGCTCCATGACCTGCTGCTGGTGGCCGACGTCGAGGCCGGTGGTGGGCTCGTCCAGCAGCAGCAGCGGTGCCTGCTGGGCCAGTGCCCGGGCCAGGACGGCCCGCTGGCGCTCGCCACCGCTGAGCGAGTCCAGCGCCCGGCCGGCGAAGCCGCCCAGGTCCAGGTGGTCGAGGACGTCGGCGACGATGGCCAGGTCGCGCCGGGTCTCGGTGCCGAGGTACGGGATGTAGGGGGTGCGCCCCAGCAGGACGTAGTCGGTGACGGACATGCCGGCGGGCACGGCCGGGATCTGGGGGACCAGGGCGATGCGCCGGGCCAGCTCCCGGCGGGACAGGCCGCCCGGGGGGGCGTCGCCGATGGTGACCTGGCCGCGGTGGGGCACCAGCCCGGCGATGGCCCGCAGCAGGGTGGTCTTGCCCGACCCGTTGGGCCCGATCAGGCCGAGGCGGGCCCCGCCCGGGACGGTCAGGTCCAGGTCCCGCAGCACCGGGCGCCCGTCGAGGTCGACCGACACCCCCCGCAGCTCGACCGCGGTCACAGAACCCGCCGGGAAGTCCGGAGCACGAGGGCGAAGAACGGCGCGCCGAAGAAGGCCGTGACCACCCCGATGGGCAGCTCGGCGGGGGCGGCGACGGTCCGGGCGACCAGGTCGGCCAGGATCAGGAAGGCGGCCCCGCCGACCAGGCTGAGGGGCACCAGCCGCCGGTAGCTGGTCCCGGCGACCAGCCGCACGGTGTGGGGGACGATGATGCCGACGAACCCGATGAGGCCGCTGACGGCCACGGCGGCGGCGGTGGCCAGGGTGGCCGTCCCAACCACCACCAGCCGCACCTGGGAGGCGCTCAGCCCCAGGCTGGTGGCCTCGTCGTCGCCGACCGCGAGCACGTCCAGGAGCCTGCGGTGGAGCAGGATGAGCACCGTGCTGACCAGCGCGTACGGCACCACCAGGGCGACCTCGCGCCAGCCGGCGGTGGTCAGGCGGCCCAGGATCCAGCCGTAGACCTCGCGGAGGGTCTCGGCCTTCTGCTGCTGGACGTAGGTCTGGACGGCGGTGAGGAAGGCGGCCACGGCCACCCCAGACAGGATCAGGGTGGTGGCCGACCGGGTCCCGCCCGAGCGCCCGAGGGCGTAGGCGGCCACCACCCCGGCGACCGCGCCGGCGAACGCGGCCATGGGCAGCAGGTCGACCGGCCAGGACCCGGTATCGGGGCCGTAGGCGATGGCCAGGGTCGCCCCCAGCCCAGCCCCGGCGGCGGCGCCGAGCAGGTAGGGGTCGGCCAGGGGGTTGCGGAACACCCCCTGGTAGGCGGCCCCGGCCATGGCCAGCATGGCCCCGACCAGCCCGCCCAGGACGACCCGGGGCAGGCGCAGCTCCCACAGGATGGCCGCCTCCTGCCGGGTCAGCCCGGAGCGGAGGTGGACGCCCGGGAGCCGCCCGGCCAGCTCGGCCAGGACGGCCCCGGGCGGGAGCCGGACCGGCCCGACCAGGACGGCCACCAGGGTCGCCCCGGCCAGGCCGGCGCAGGCGATGGCGAGCGGCGCGGCGCCCAGCCGGGCCGGGCCCCGGTGGGGCCCGGGCGGGAGCTCCGCGCGCCCGGGCCGCCGCTCGGTGACGGTCACGACCCGGCCGGGTTCAGGGCCTCGACCTTGGCCGCGACCGTCTTGAGGAAGTCGACCACCCGTGGCCCCCAGCGGGAGGCGACATCGTCGTCGAGCTCGACCACCCCGCCGGTCCTGACCGCCGTGAGGTCGTCCCAGCCGTCGCGTGCCGCCACCGTCCTGGCCGACTGGCCGCAGCACTTGGTGTCGGCCAGGAAGATCAGGTCGGGGTCGGCCTTGACCACGTACTCGGCCGACAGCTGCGGGTAGCCGCCGCCGTCCTTGTCGGCGGCGTCGGCGATGTTCTTCATGCCGAGCTGGGCGTACAGCTGGCCGATGAAGGTCTTGGAGGTGGCCGTGTACAGGTTCTTGTCAAGCTCGTGGTAGTAGGTGAGCTGGTGGGCGGGCTTGGCCGCGGCGATCTTGTCGATCTCGGCCCGCATGGTGGCGGCCAGCTGGCTGGCCTCGGCCACGTGGCCGGTGGCCCGGCCAAGCTGGTCGAGCTGGGCGTAGGTGTCGTCCAGGGTCGTGGCCGCCGGCTGCCGCAGGGCCGGGATGCCGAGCTTGGCGAGCCCGGCCGCCAGGTCGCCGGGGTCGTCGGAGTAGACGACCAGGTCGGGCTTGTAGCCGGCGATGGCCTCAAGGTTGGGCTCGTACGCCGACAGGTCGGTCGTTGGCGCCTCCTCGGGGTAGTTGGAGTTGCTGTCGACGGCGGCGACCTGCTTGCCGGCGCCGATGGCGAACAGCATCTCGGTGGCCGTCGGGGACATCGACACGACCCGCCCGGGCTGCTGGTCGAGGGTCAGCTTGCCGGCCGGGGTGTCGAGGGTGACCGGGAACGTGGCCCCCTGCGCGGCCGGCGCGGCAGTGCCCGACCCGGCGCCGTCCTGGCCGCAGCCGGCGGCCACCAGGGCCACGACCAGCAGCAGGGCCAGGGCTAGAAGGGATCTCCTCATCCATCCTCCTCTCGGTCGGAGGATGCGAGGCTCGTGGGGATCCGAGGCACAACCCGCCCTTCCTCCGAGGACTGAGCTTGCGGCCACGGAGGCAGGCGACCTGGCTCGTCCCCGCCGGGTTCGGGCGGGGCCTCACAGTTGCGGGACAGCGCCGGGTTCGCACCGGACTTCGCTGGTCCCCGTGGCGCCCGGCGGAGGCGCCGGGCGCGCCGAGTATATGACACACTCCGCACATGACAGGTGCGACAAGACGGACGGTCGACCGCATTCTGGACGCGATCCTGGACGCGTTCCCGTCCCAGGGTCGTGACCTGGGACTGCGCGGCTACGAGGGGCGGGTCGACGACCTCTCCCCGGCCGGGCTGGCCCGGCGGGCCGGCGAGCGCCGCCGCCACCTGGCCGAGCTGGCCGCCCTGGCCGCCGCCGACGAGCAGGAGGCGGCCGACCGCGACCACCTGGCCCTGGTCCTGGCCGAGGAGGAGCTGCTGCTGGCCCGGCGCGAGCAGGCCCGCCGCGACCCGCTGTGGGCGGGCCGGGTCCTGGGGGTGACCTCGTACCTGGACGGCCCGCCGGCCACCGCCGACGAGCGGGCCGAGGGGCTGCGCCGGCACCTGGAGCAGGTCCCCGACGCCCTCGAGGGGCTGGCCGCCGGGCTGGAGGAGGTCCCCGAGGCGTTCCGGGAGGCGGCCGCCGACGTGTTCCCGGGCTACGCCAGCTTCTACCGGACCGAGGTCGCCGGCCTGGCCGGGGCGGCGGTGGCCGAGCGGGCCGCGGCCGCCGTGGAGCGGTACGCGGCCCGGGTGGCGGCGCTGGACGGGCCGCCGCTGGAGCCCTGGGGGCCGGCCGACTTCGCCGAGCTGCTGCGGGTCCGGACCGGCACCACCCTGGACCCGGCCGGCCTGCTGGCCCGGGGCCGGGCCGAGGCCGACCGGCAGCTGGCCGCCCAGCGGGAGGCGGCCGCCCAGGCCGGCGGGACCCCGGCCGAGATCCGGGCCCGGGCGGCCAAGCGGGCCCCGGCCGCCGGCGAGCTGCTGGCGGCGGCCGCGGCCTCGGTGGACGAGTGCCGCCGCTTCGTGGTCGACAGCGGCTTCATGTCCCTGCCCGCCGACGAGCCCCCGGGCATCGAGGCCGCCCCGCCGTACCTCCGCGGGGCCCTGGCCTTCCACCACGCCCCGGGGCCGTTCGACCCGGTGCCGCCGTCCAGCTTCCGCTACTACCTGACCCCGCCCCTGCCCGAGTGGGACCCGGAGCGGACCGGGCG
>Ga0081539_10003753_pt1 | contig 18030 bp, 19 predicted proteins | sample TabmetS4T2R2_FD_71023 | JGI IMG/M metagenome (GOLD analysis project Ga0081539, IMG submission 71023) | Tabebuia heterophylla rhizosphere microbial communities from the University of Puerto Rico - S4T2R2 | ecosystem: Host-associated > Plants > Roots > Rhizosphere ...
CAGCCCCTCTAACAAACACTACCGGTCGCACAGCTCCCATTACGGTCCTCTCTGGAACAGGCTCTAGCCACGCAACAACACAACCCGATCCTCACATAGGGTCACAGCCTCTCAGCATGACGGTTGTTTTTGGCTTGGATCAGCGCTGCGATCAGGCTAGAACCTTGCATCTGCGAGCTCGCAACTTTCCGGGTGCAAGTTTGCAGCTTTTCACCTGCAACGTTGAAGATTGTGCCATGGACAAATTCACCACGCTGGAGGGCGTCGCTGCCCCTTTGAAGATCATCAATGTCGATACCGACATGATCATTCCCAAGCAGTATCTGAAGACCATCAAGCGCACCGGGCTTGGCAAGGGCCTGTTCTCGGAGCAGCGCTACAATGATGATGGCGGCGAGAATCCGGACTTCATCCTCAACAAGCCGGCCTATCGCAACGCCAAGGTGCTGGTCGCCGGCGATAATTTCGGCTGCGGCTCCTCGCGCGAGCACGCGCCATGGGCGCTGCTCGACTTCGGCATCCGCTGCGTGATCTCGACCTCGTTCGGCGACATTTTTTATAACAATTGTTTCAAGAACGGCATCCTCCCCATTCGCGTCACGCAGGACGACCTCGACAAGCTGTTTGACGACGCCGAGCGCGGCGCCAATGCGACGTTGACCATCGATTTGGCGAGCCAGGAAATCCGCGGGCCGGACGGTGGCACCGTGAAATTTGAGATCGACGCGTTCCGCAAGCACTGCCTGCTCAACGGCCTCGACGACATCGGGCTGACGATGGAAAAGAAAGCGTCGATCGACAGCTACGAGGCCAGGGCGAAGCAGGAGCGCGCCTGGGCGTGAGCCTGCGGCCAGATTAGCTGTCATCGCCCGGCCGTGACCGGGCGACCCAGTATACTCAGTCTCTGACGATGAATATGAAGGCCGCCGCGTACTGGATCGCCCGGTCAAGCCGGGCGACGACAGGTTTGAATCGAGAGGCGACCTGACGCGCATGCTTCCCCCCGTCGTCACCTTCTGGCATGGCCCGCTTGATCGCCTGCGACAGGTGTGCCTGCGATCGCAGGTCGCCGCCGGCCACAGGGTCACCGTTTACAGCTTCGAGCCGCTCGCGAACTTGCCGGACGGCGTCGGCAACGCCGAGGCCGAGGCGATCCTGCCGCATTCCTTTGCGGAAAAGCTGCGGCCCTCGCCTCTCGACGGCGTCTGGCGCGACTGGACCACGCTGCAGTTTTCCGATTTTTTCCGGATGCGGCTGATGGCTCGCAATGAAGGGCTGTGGCTCGACGCCGACGTGCTGCTGCTGAAGCCGGTGCAAATCGACCGGGTAAAACCTTATTTCGCGCGGGAGCGGCGGCGCCAGCTCGGCAACTCGGTGCTGTATTTGCCGCCTCACCACCCTATCGTCACGGCGTTCGCCGATTTGATGGCGCAGGACGAGTTGATGCCGGACTGGCTGTCGGCGCGGCATCGCCTGACTTACTGGATGCGCGCGCTACGCGGCCGTTCACAGCGCGTCTCCGACATCCGCGTCGCGCTCTATGGCCCGGCGGCGCTGACCGCATTGGCGCGCCGTGAAGGCAGCATGCGTCACGCGCTGCCGAAGAAATCGTTCTATGCGGTGCACGCCGAGCCGAAGCTGTTTTTTGAGCCGTCCGATTTTTCCGCGCTGATTTCCGATCCGGAAATCATCGGCCTGCACATCTCGCCAAAAGGCCGCGGCGACGAGTGGCCTGTTCCGGGCAGCCTTTATGCGTGGGCGGCGGAAAAGTTCGGGGCGGGGTAACACCTCGCGCCCCCACTCCGCTCGTCATCCCCGCGCATGCGGGGAGCCAGTATTCCAAAGGCGTCGCTGCTAGAGCCGCGGAGCCGCGGCGTACCGGGTCGCCGGTCAAGCCGGGCGATGAGGGTCCGCATCCTATTTCAGCGGCACATAGACATTGATCACCAGCCTGTCCTCCGCGGTCTTCAGCGGATCGGTGATGTATTCCTCGATGAAGGTGTCTTTGGCCTCCAGCTTCTTGTCTTCGAGGTGATTGGTGATCGCCTCGTAGGTGTTGTCCATATTATCGTAGGAGCCGCGATGCACGAATTTCAGGGCCTTGCCGTCGGGCGTCTTGCCGATGCCGATGTCTTTGGGAAGGTTTTTTGGGTCCTGGTCGACCGGAATTTCCGCCTGGAACGTAAAACCGTCATCGTCGGTCGAGGTGTAGACGATCATCGAATTGCCTGATGGCTTGATGCCCTGCTTGTCGAGTAGGCTTGCAAGCTTCTTGAACGAGTCGGTCAATGTCTCGAACGCGGAATCCCATTTGGCGCTGCCCTTCAGGATCACCGCCGTTTTCGGCGTCAGCGTGATTTCCTCGCCGAACGGATCGGCGGTCTGGACCGGGGCAGGAGCGGGAGGCGGCGTCGCCGGGGCCTCCGCGGCCGGTGGCGGGGTGGCCGGAGCAGGGGTCGCCGCCGGAGCCGGTGCCGCCGCGGCGGGGGTTTCGGGTGCGGGGGTGGCCGGGGCTGCCGGGGCCGGGGTTGCCGGCGATTGCGCCAGCGCACCCGCTGAAATCAGCGCAAGCGCGATCAGGACGGCCGGGGCGAGATGAAAAAAGCGGCGGGTATTCATTCGAAAGCTCTCCATAAGCCGGCAGACTAACACGCAGGCAGCGCATCCGTCCCATGACAGATATATCATAGCGGCATTCCCGGTAACGCGGGCGTCACGCCGAGGTGCTCGCCCTTCTTCAGGGCGAGCCTCGAAGCGATCGCTCCGGGAGCGGTGCCCGCGGCCATCCTTCGAGACGCCGCGAACGGTTGACGGTTGAGTATTGCGCCGTCATTGGCCATATAACATGGCAGGAAACCGTCATGAGCGCGCTCGCAAATCACTCCTTCAGCAAGATGAACGGCATCGGCAACGAGATCGTCGTGGTCGACCTGCGCGACAAGCCCGCCATTGTGACCGCCGAGGACGCGCGCGCGGTCGCCGCGCCTGCCGGGGTGCACTACGACCAGCTGATGGTGCTGCAGCCGCCGCGGCTGCCCGGCACCGAAGCCTTCATCCGAATCTACAACAATGACGGCTCGGAAGCCGGCGCCTGCGGCAACGGCATGCGCTGCGTGGTGCGGCGGCTGTTCGAGAGGACCGGCCAGACCGCGGTCACATTCGAGACCAAAGCCGGGCTGTTGAATTGCTGGCAGGGGCCGTCGGCGGATCTCTATACGGTCGATATGGGGTCCCCGAAGTTCGGCTGGAAGGATATTCCGCTCGCCGAAGAGTTTCGCGACACCCGATATATCGAGCTGCAGATCGGTCCGATCGACGCACCGGTTCTGCATTCGCCGTCGGTCGTCAACATGGGCAATCCGCACGCCATCTTCTGGGTCGAGGACATCGACGCCTACGATCTCGATCGCTTCGGGCCGCTATTGGAAAATCATCCGATCTTTCCGGAGCGCGCCAACATTACGCTGGCCCATATCATCGATCGCGATCATATCGTGATGCGGACCTGGGAACGCGGTGCCGGGCTGACAAAAGCGTGCGGCTCGGCGGCCTGCGCCACCGCGGTGGCGGCGGCGCGGCTGAAGCGCACCAACCGCACGGTCACCATCACGCTGCCGGGCGGCGAGCTTGGCATCGAATGGCGCGAAAGCGACGATCATGTGCTGATGACGGGCACCGCGACGTTCGAGTATGAAGGCCGCTTCGATCCGGCGCTGTTTGCCAGCGTCGCCTGAAAATGGGCGTCGACGTCGTCACCTTCGGCTGCCGCCTCAATGCCTTCGAGTCCGAAGTGATCCGGCGCGAGGCGGAGCGCGCCGGCCTGGCCGACACCATTGTCATCAACAGCTGCGCGGTGACCAACGAGGCCGTCGCGCAGGCGCGGCAAATGGTCCGCCGGCTCAAGCGCGAGCGCCCCGGCGCGCGCATCGTGGTCACCGGCTGCGCGGCGCAGACCCAGCCAAAAACGTTCGCCGACATGGCCGAGGTCGATCGCGTCCTCGGTAATGACGACAAGATGCGCGGAGATGCGTGGCGCGATGCGCGCGCAGCCTTCGGTGCCGACCGCAGCGAAAAAATCGCGGTTGCCGACATCATGTCGGTCAGAAAAATGGCGCCGCATCTGCTGGAAGGATTTTCAAGCGGGCTGCCGCGGGTGTTCGTGCAGGTGCAGAACGGTTGCGATCATCGCTGCACCTTCTGCATCATTCCCTACGGCCGCGGCAACTCGCGCTCGGTGCCGATGGGCGCGGTTGTCGACCAGGTCCGGGCGCTGGTGGAGCGTGGCCACGCCGAGGTCGTGCTGACTGGCGTCGACCTGACGAGCTATGGTGCCGATCTGCCCGGCGCACCGAAACTCGGCGCGCTGACCAAACAGATTCTTCGCCATGTGCCGGAATTGAGGCGCTTGCGCATTTCCTCGATCGATCAGGTCGAGGTCGACCACGATCTGCTCGATGTCATCGCGGAGGAGAAACGGTTGATGCCGCACCTGCATCTGTCGCTGCAATCCGGCGACGATCTGGTTCTGAAGCGGATGAAACGCCGGCATTCGCGAAGCGACGCGATCGATTTTTGCGCGCGGGTGAGGCGGCTGCGGCCGGACATCGCATTCGGCGCCGATATCATTGCGGGATTTCCCACCGAGACCGAGGGTATGTTTGCGCGCTCGCTGGAGCTGGTGGAGGAATGCGATCTGACCTTCGTGCATGCGTTTCCCTATTCGGCGCGCCCGGGCACGCCCGCGGCGCGGATGCCGCAAGTGCGCGGGGAGGTGATCAAGGATCGCGCGAGGCGGTTGCGCGCGGCGGGAGAAGCGGCGCTGCAGCGGCGGCTGGCGGCTGAGGTAGGTTCGGTGCGGCAGGTGTTGATCGAGAGCGCGAGCCAGGGCCGGACCGAGCATTTCATGCCGGTGGCGATTGCGGATGATACGCCCGGCGCGGTGCGGACGCTGGTGATGGCCGGGCATGATGGGGCGCGGTTGACGGTGTGATAATGGCCACAAGCGCGGCGCTCCGTTCACCTCTCCCTTCGGGAGAGGTGAAAGCGAGCGCCGATGCCTACTCCCCGTTCCACCCGCACGCTCTCAGCCGCTCCTGCAGATGCGGCGGCGCCGGCGCCACCACGCGCACCGGGTCCTTGTTCTTCGAAATCGGAATCCCGATTTCGCGCGAATGCAGATGCAGGCGCGGCTCGCCGAATCTTGGCCCGTTGCCGTAGATGTTGTCCCCGACGATCGGCCAGCCCATCGCGCTCGCATGCACGCGCAATTGATGGGTGCGGCCGGTGAGAGGTTCCATCGCCAGCCAGGTGAGACCGCCGCCGCGCCCGAGCACCTTCCAGTTGGTCAACGCGCTCTGGCCTTCCGGATCCGGCTTCTGCCACCAGCCGCGCTCGGCGTTGAGGCGGCCGAGCGGCAGGTCGATGCTGCCTTCGTCCTCAATGGGGCCGCCTTCGACCACCGCCCAATAGGTCTTGGAAATTTTGCCGTGCTTGAACAATAGCCCCAGCGAGGCTGTGGCCTTGCGATGCCGGCCGAGCACGAGGCAGCCCGAGGTATCACGGTCGAGCCGGTGTGCCAGGACCGGAGGCCGTGGCAGGCCGAATCGGAGAGCATCGAACGATGCCTCCAGATTGGCGCCGCCCTTCGGCCCGCGATGCACCGGCAGGCCTGCGGGCTTGTCGATCACCAGCATCAGCCCATCGCGATAGAGTACGCGGGAGAGGATTTCTTCGGGAGTCAAGCCCGGGATTTCGGCGCGCTCGTTGTGACTTTCGCTCATGGCGTGAAACGGCTAACACACCCCCGATATGAACGACACCTCGGAACAACCCAAACTGAGCTGGTGGCGGCGGCTGTCCGGCGGCCTCAGGCGCACCTCGACTTCGCTTGGGAGCGCGGTCGCCGATCTTGTGACCAAACGCAAGCTCGACCGCGCCATGCTCGAGGATATCGAGGATGTGCTGCTGCGCGCCGATCTCGGCACCGACGTGGCGGCACGGATATCGGCGGCAGTCGGCCATGGACGCTACGACAAGGCGATTTCGGCCGATGACGTGAAAGCCGTGGTCGCAACCGAGGTGGAGAAGGTGCTGTCGCCGGTGGCGAAGCCTTTGGCGATCGACGCCGGGCAAAAACCGTTCGTGATTCTCGTGGTCGGCGTCAACGGGTCCGGCAAGACCACCACGATCGGCAAGCTCGCGGCGAAGCTTTCGGCCGAGGGCCGCAAGGTGATGCTTGCGGCCGGCGACACCTTTCGCGCCGCCGCGATCGAGCAACTGAAGATCTGGGGCGAGCGCACCAGATCGCCGGTCGTCGCCGGCGCGCAAGGGTCGGATTCCGCGAGCCTTGCCTTCAACGCGCTGATGTCGGCGCGCGAACAAAAACTCGATGCGTTGTTGATCGACACCGCAGGCCGGCTGCAGAACAAGGCGGAGCTGATGAACGAGCTCGAAAAGATCGTGCGCGTCATCAAGAAGGTCGATGCGTCGGCGCCGCATGCGGTGCTGCTGGTGCTCGACGCCACGGTGGGACAAAATGCGCTGTCGCAGGTCGAGGCCTTTGCCCGTACCGCTGGTGTCACCGGCCTCGTGATGACGAAACTCGACGGCACCGCGCGCGGTGGCATCCTGGTGGCGCTGGCGGAGAAGCACAAACTGCCGGTGCATTTTATCGGCGTCGGCGAGGGGATCGACGATCTGGCGCCGTTTACCGCACGGGACTTTGCGCAGGCGATTGCAGGGATTGAGAGCTGATGGTGAAATCCTCCTCCGAGACATACCTCACCGTCATCCCCGCGCAACGGCTGCGCCGTTGTCGCGAGAGGAGCCGCGCGCTTGCGCGGCGTCTCGAAGGATGGAAGCAGGCGCGCCTGTGGCCATCCTTCGAGGCTCGCCGCTGTGCGGCGAGCACCTCAGGATGACGGCGGTGTTGGTGGCAGACCTTTCATCCAGCAGGGCTTGACCCGGGCGAACGACGACAAATAACGGACACTCATGGACAAGAAACAACCGCATCCGCTGTTCAAGCTTGCGACCGAACTCGGTCCGCTGCTGATTTTCTTCTTCGCCAACGCCAAGGCCAATTTGTTCGTCGCCACCGGCGCGTTCATGATCGCAGTGGTGATTGCGATGATCGCGTCCTGGATGGTGACGCGCCATGTGCCGATGATGGCCATCGTCACCGCGATCGTCGTCATCGTGTTCGGCACGCTGACGCTCGTGCTGCACGACGAGACCTTCATCAAGATGAAGCCGACCATCGTCTACGCGCTGTTTGCAGGCGTGCTCGGCGGCGGGCTGCTGTTCGGCCGCTCCTTCATCGCCATCATGTTCGACCAGATGTTCAACCTGACGCCGCGCGGCTGGCGCATGCTGACCCTGCGGTGGACGTTGTGGTTTTTTTCGATGGCGGTGCTGAACGAGATCATCTGGCGCACCCAGAGCACGGACTTCTGGGTGAATTTCAAGGTGTTCGGCATGGTGCCGCTGACCATGCTGTTCGCGGTCACCCAGATGCCGCTGCTCAAGCGCTATCATCTGGAGCCCGCGACGCTGGAAGAGAGCGAGGCGGAGGCGGGGGATGTGAGGCAGGGGTGAACCTACTCCCTCGCCTCGCTTGCGGGGAGAGGGTTGGGGTGAGGGGGACTCTCCACGCGGTCGGACTCGCGGATAGTCCCCCTCACCCGGATCGCGAAGGAAAGCTCAGCTCTTCTGCTTGGCGATGATCTTGTCCTTGATGCCGTCATAGGTCTTCTGCGGCACGATATTCTTCTGCACCAGTTCGTCCTTGCCCTTGTAGGGACGGCCGGCGATGATCTTGGCCGAATAGGCCTTGCCGACGCCGGGTAGCGCGTCGAGCTGGTCGGCGGTTGCCGAATTGATGTCGAGCAATTCCGCCTTGGGTGCCGGGGCCATCTTTTCCGCAGGCGCCATCTTGCCGCCCGGAGCCATTTTCCCGCCGGTCGCGGGCGCGGGGGTCTGGGCGATCGATGGCGTGGCCGTGAGCAGGCCGAGGGTGAGAGCAGTAGCGGCAAGCGAAGCAAGCGTGAAATGACGCATGGGTTGGTCCTCCCGGGACGGTTCAGCTACGCGGTAAAATTAGCTGCGAATTCGTGGCGGCGCCATGGCGGCGAAATGAACGGCGGATAAAAGCGGGGAATTATTTGCGTTGCTGGGCATCGCCCGGCTTGGCCGGGCGCGTAACGCCGGTGTCTACTAGGTCGCCCGGTCAAGCCGGGCGATGACAGCTGTGCGTGGTCATGACCCCGCCTTCACCGCTTTTTCAATCTCCGCTTTCAGCACGCTCTCCAAATTTTGCGGCGTCACGGGGCCGACCATCTTGTAGGAGATGGCACCGTCGCGGCCGATCACGAAGGTTTCCGGCACGCCGTAGACACCCCATTCGATCGAGGCGCGGCCGTTGCCGTCGACGCCGACGATGCGATAAGGATTGCCGTAGCGGCCGAGGAAGCGGCGGGCATTGTCGGGCGCGTCCTTGTAATTGATGCCGACGATCTGCAGCCGCTTGTCCTTGCCGAGTTCGGTCAGCAGCGGCGCCTCGTCATGGCAGGGCACGCACCAGGACGCCCAGACATTGACGACGCTGACCTTACCCTTGAAGACAGCGGGATCGAGGCCGGGCACCGGGGCGCCGTCGCTGGTGAGCCCTTGCAGCGGCGGCAGCGCCGTTTGCGGTGCCGGGCGGCCGATCAGGGCGGAGGGGATTTTCGACGGATCGCCACCGTACAGCCGCAACAGGAAGATTCCGGCCAGCGCGATGAAGCCGAGCAGCGGCAGCGCCACCAGCCATGATCGACGTTTTGGCGCAACGATATCGGTCATGACATATCCACCGCGCTGCGGCCGGAGCGCCGGACCATGCCGGAGGCTTCCAGCTCGCGCAGGCGCCCCTTCTGGCGGCGGTAATCGATCGCGATCCAAAAAATAAGGATGAGCACCACGGCTGCGACCACCGCGTAAGACGTTACAATGAAGGAGGCATAGGGGCCGAGGGCGGTCACGCCGGCTGCCCGCTGGCTTGCATCATCTGCAATGCGCGCACGCGGCGGCGCAGGATCTCGTTGCGCATCGCAGCCAAGTGCATCGTGACGAACAGCAGCGAGAACGCCACCGCCATTACCAGCAGCGGAATAAGGTACGCGCGGTCCATCGACGGTCCGCCCATCCGCAATACCGACGCCGGCTGATGCAGCGTATTCCACCAGTCCACCGAGAATTTTATAATTGGAATATTGACCGCGCCGACCAGCGTCAGGATTGCCGCTGCCCGCCCCGCGCGCGAGGGGTCGTCCACCGCGCGCCATAGCGCGATCAAACCGAGATACATCAGGAACAGGATCAAGACCGAGGTCAGCCGCGCGTCCCATTCCCAATAGGTGCCCCACATCGGCCGGCCCCACAGCGAGCCCGTCACCAGCGCAAGAAACGTGAACGCCGCTCCGATCGGCGCGGCCGCTTTGGCGGCAACGTCCGCCAGTGGATGCCGCCACACCAGCGTGCCGAGCGCGGCGACACTCATCACGCCCCACACGAACATCGACAGCCAGGCATTAGGCACGTGGATGAACATGATCTTTACCGTGGCGCCCTGCTGGTAATCGTCGGGCGCCGTCGCGGATTGATACAGGCCGATCAGCAGCAAAATCGCGGTCAACGCCGCAAGCGGCGGCAATATCCGCGCCGTCAGCGACAGGAATTTCGTGGGATTGGCAAGGTCAATCAACGTCATGGCGTCCCTGATAATCGTCGAAGCCTGGCCAGGCAATGCGGTGAAGGATGTTTCATGCGGAGTTGATCAGTCCAGTCCATGGCGCAGGCTCGCCGCCGCGGCGAACGGACCGATCACGAAGCTTACAAGCGACAGCGCGCACAGAATTGAGAACGGCGTTCCGAACGACAACGGCCCCGAGATCGCGGCCTCGGAGGCGGCAACGCCGAAAATCAGCACCGGGATCGACAGCGGCAGTACCAGCACCGCCAGCAGCAAGCCGCCGCGATGCAGCGTCACCGCCAGCGCCGCGCCAATCATGCCTGTAAAAGTCAGCGCCGGCGTGCCGGCCAGCAGCGTCAGCGCCACCGCGAATGTCGAGGGCGCGTCGAGGTTCAGCAGCAGTCCGAGCAGCGGGGTCGCCATAATCAGCGGCAGGCCGGCGGCGAGCCAGTGCGCGATGGCTTTCGCGGCGCAGGCCAGTTCCAGCGGCGTGCGGCTCATGACGATGAGATCGAGCGAGCCGTCATCGTGATCTGAAGTGAACAGCCGGTCGAGGGTGAGCAGGCTTGCGAGCAGCGCCCCAAGCCAGAGAATTGCCGGGCCGAGCCGCGCCAGCAGTTTCAGATCCGGTCCGACCGCGAATGGCATTAGCACCACGGTGGTCAGAAAGAACAGCACCCCGATCAGCGCCCCGCCGCCGACGCGCAGCGCGATGCGGATGTCGCGCGAGATGAGGGCGGCGAGGGCGGTCATTGGACGATGTCCGCATTTACACCGCCGTCATCCTGAGGTGCTCGCCGTCTTCGGCGAGCCTCGAAGGATGAGCCCCAAGCGCATGCGTCTGCGGCCATCCTTCGAGACGCCGCGCAAGTGCGCGGCTCCTCAGGATGACGGCGGAGTGTGTGGCTCAGCCGCATCCTCACGACGCGCCTACCATGCGCAGCTCCTTCGCGGCAATCCCCAGCGGCGCATGCGTCGCCGCCACGATCATCCCGCCGCGGGCAAGATGATCGGTCATCAGCGCCGCAAACATCGCCTGTCCGGCGCTATCGAGCGCCGAGGTCGGCTCGTCGAGCAGCCAGATCGGCCGCCGCACGGTCAGCAGCCGCGCCATCGACAGCCGTCGCCGCTGGCCCGCCGACAGGACGACCGCCGGTAGCTCCGCTGTATGATCGAGCCCGGCCGCGGCGAGGCTTTCAGCCCCGTCCGATGCGTCGCCGCCCAGAAAATCGCGCCAAAATTCGAGGTTCTCCCGCACGGTCAGCGCAGGTTTCAACGCGTCGCGGTGGCCGAGATAATGCGCCTGTTCGGGCAAGGTCAGTTCGCTGTGGCCGCCCTCGAGAGCGATCGATCCGCTTTGGATCGCAAGCAGGCCGGCAATCTGGCGCAGCAGCGAGGTTTTGCCTGATCCGTTGGGGCCGATGACGGCCAGCGCTTCGCCGGTGGAGGCGGTAAAATCGAGACCGGAAAACACCTCGCGGCCGCCCCTGATACATTTGACGCTGCGTCCCGACAGCCGCATCTAGCCTCGTCCTGCTGTGGAAGCCGCACTGCCGCGGCACGATTGTCGGTGTGGCGGTCTCTCTGGAAAGATTCTATAAGCCGGAACTTGATGCAGCACACAATCCGCGCCCGCAAGCACTCGACCTATCTCAGCTAACGGTGTTTTGATACCCATTGCCGGTATAACGACCAGTCAGGATCGCCCACATGCCCTCGCTCGACAGCTTCAAATGCCGGAAGACCCTCAAGGTCGGTGCAAAATCCTATGTCTATTACAGCCTGCCCGCCGCCGAGAAAAACGGCCTGCAGGGGATATCGAAACTCCCCTATTCGATGAAGGTGCTGCTGGAAAATCTGCTGCGCAACGAGGACGACCGCACCGTCAAGAAGGACGACATCCTCGCGGTGGCCAAATGGATGAAGAGCCGGAAGCTCGAGCACGAGATCGCATTCCGCCCGGCGCGGGTGTTGATGCAGGATTTCACCGGCGTGCCGGCGGTGGTCGATCTCGCCGCGATGCGCAACGCGATGCAGAAGCTCGGCGGCGACGCCGAAAAGATCAATCCGCTGGTGCCGGTCGATCTGGTCATCGATCACTCGGTGATCGTGAACTTCTTCGGCGACAACAAGGCTTTCGCCAAGAACGTGGTCGAGGAATACAAGCAGAACCAGGAACGCTATGAATTCCTGAAATGGGGCCAGAAGGCGTTTTCGAACTTTTCGGTCGTGCCGCCGGGCACCGGCATCTGCCACCAGGTCAATCTTGAATACCTCGCGCAGACGGTGTGGACCCGCAAGGAGAAGATGACCGTCGGCAAGAAGACCGGCACGTTCGAGGTCGCCTATCCGGACACGCTGGTCGGTACCGATTCGCATACCACCATGGTCAACGGCCTCGCCGTGCTCGGCTGGGGCGTCGGCGGCATCGAGGCTGAAGCCGCGATGCTCGGCCAGCCGCTGTCGATGCTGCTGCCCGAAGTGGTCGGTTTCAAGCTGAAGGGCGCGTTGAAGGAGGGCGTCACCGCCACCGACCTCGTGCTCACCGTCACGCAAATGCTGCGCAAGCAGGGTGTGGTTGGAAAATTCGTCGAGTTTTTCGGTCCGGGCCTCGACTATCTCTCGGTGGCGGATAAAGCGACCATCGGCAACATGGCGCCGGAATATGGTGCGACCTGCGGCTTCTTCCCGGTCGACGGCGAGACCATAGACTACCTGAAAACCTCGGGCCGCAAGGCGGACCGTGTCGCCCTGGTGGTCAAATACGCCAAGGCTCAAGGGCTGTTCCGCACTTCCGCCTCGCCCGATCCGGTATTCACCGAAACGCTGACGCTCGATCTCGGCGATGTGGTGCCGTCGATGGCGGGGCCGAAGCGTCCCGAAGGCCGCGTCGCGCTGCCGGCGGTGGCGGAAGGTTTCGCCACGGCAATGGCGGCCGAATACAAGAAGGCTACCGATGCAGCGAAGCGTTACCCGGTCGAAAACCGCAACTTCGATCTCGGCCATGGCGATGTGGTGATCGCGGCGATCACCTCCTGCACCAACACCTCCAATCCAAGCGTGCTGATCGGCGCCGGCCTGCTCGCGCGCAACGCCGCGGCAAAAGGCCTTACCGCAAAACCCTGGGTCAAGACATCGCTGGCGCCGGGCAGCCAGGTGGTCGCGGAATATCTCTCCAATTCCGGCCTGCAGCTCGATCTCGACAAGGTGGGCTTCAACCTGATTGGGTTTGGCTGCACCACCTGCATCGGCAATTCAGGCCCGCTGCCGGAAGACATTTCCAAATCGATCAACGACAACGGCATCATCGCCGCCGCGGTGCTGTCGGGTAACCGCAATTTCGAAGGCCGCGTCAGTCCCGACGTGCAGGCCAATTATCTGGCGTCACCGCCGCTGGTCGTCGCTTATGCGCTGGCCGGAACGGTGACCAAAAATCTCGCGGTCGAGCCGATCGGCACCGGCAAGGACGGCAAGCCGGTATACCTGAAGGATATCTGGCCGACGACGAAGGAGATCAACGCCTTCATGAAGAAGTTCGTCACCGCGGCGATTTTCAAGAAACGCTACGCCGACGTGTTCAAGGGCGACACCAACTGGCGCAAGATCAAGACCGTGGAGAGCGAGACCTATCGCTGGAACATGAGCTCGACCTATGTGCAGAACCCGCCTTATTTTGAGGGCATGAAGAAGGCGCCTGAGCCGATCGTCGACGTGGTCGATGCGCGGATTCTGGCGATGTTCGGCGACAAGATCACCACCGACCACATCTCGCCCGCCGGCGCCATCAAGCTGACATCGCCGGCGGGGAGCTATTTGTCCGAGCATCAGGTCCGTCCCGCCGACTTCAATCAATACGGTACGCGGCGCGGCAATCATGAAGTGATGATGCGCGGCACCTTCGCCAATATCCGCATCAAGAATTTCATGCTGAAGGGCGCCGACGGCAACATCCCCGAAGGCGGCCTTACAAGACACTGGCCCGACGGCGAGCAGATGTCGATCTATGACGCGGCGATGAAGTACCAGCAGGAGAAAGTCCCGCTGGTCGTGTTCGCCGGCGCCGAATACGGCAACGGCTCGTCGCGCGACTGGGCCGCCAAGGGCACCAGGCTGCTCGGGGTTCGCGCCGTGATCTGCCAGAGCTTTGAGCGCATCCATCGCTCCAACCTGGTCGGCATGGGCGTGTTGCCGCTGACGTTCGAAGGCAGCGACTCCTGGTCGTCGCTCGGGCTGAAGGGGGACGAGACGGTGACGATCCGCGGCCTGCAGGGCGATCTCAAGCCGCGGCAGAAACTGACCGCGGAAATCGTCTCCGGCGACGGCACGCTGCGCCGCGTGTCGCTGCTGTGCCGGATCGATACGCTGGACGAACTGGACTATTACCGCAACGGCGGCATCCTGCATTACGTGCTCCGCAAGCTCGCAGCATAGTGCAGGTTGTATTCGATGCGGCCGAGCCTCACTGCGAAGTGAGTGGCAGGTGAACATAAAGGCGGCCTATAAAAGAGGCCGCCTTTCGTTTTTTGCGGTAAGGCGAAAGAGTGCGATAGTGCAAGCGCGCGTCGCGGTTCAGAGTGGCAGTATTCATGACCCATCATTCCATCTCGCGTTTGACCGGCGCGCTGGGCGTCTGTGCCGTTGTCGCGGTCGTCCGACCGGCCCATGCGGACCCGCGCGCGGTGGTGGAATTGTTCACCTCGCAGGGATGCTCGTCATGCCCGGCGGCCGACAAGGTGTTGGGCGAGCTCGCCAAGGATCCGAACGTGATCGCGCTGAGCCTGCCGATCGATTACTGGGATTATCTCGGCTGGAAAGACACGCTGGCCGACTCGCGATTCACCGCGCGTCAGAAAGCCTATTCGCGCGCGCGCGGCGACCGCGACGTCTACACGCCGCAGGTGATCGTCAACGGCTCGGCCAGTGTCATCGGCAGTGATCGCGGAAAAATCGAAGGCGCGATCGACACCACCAGGAAAGGCGACGGCGTGATGTCGGTGCCAGTGTCGATGACGGTGTCCGGCAAGCAGATCAATGTTTCAGTCGCGGCATCGAATAAAGCTGCCGCCGCCAGACACGGCGAGATATGGATTTGCTCGGTCTCGAAATCGATACCCATCAAGATCGGCAAAGGCGAAAATCGCGGCAAGGAAATCACCTACACCAACGTGGTGCGCAATCTGCTGAAGGTCGGCGACTGGACCGGCAATGCGGGCAGCTGGACCGTGCCGCTGGAAAATATTTCACGCGAAGGCGTCGATGCCGCGGTGGTCTATGTGCAGGACGGCAACCGCGACAATCCCGGGCCGATGCTGGGCGCGGCGTACACGTCGCTACATTGAACTGAATCAACCGACACCGTCATCCTGAGGTGCTCGCCCTCTTGGGCGAGCCTCGAAGGATGGAAACAGGCGCGGTGCTCGCGGCGATCCTTCGAGACGCCGCGCAAGATGCGCGGCCCTCAGGATGACGGCCGTGTGTGTTGCGCGGGAATGACGTTGAGAAATCCAACATCCCCAAAAAGAAAAAGGACCAACTCGCGTTGGCCCAGTGATGGGGATTAACTCCCCTGCGAACAGGCCCGGTCCCTAAGGCCCCGGGGGGCTGGGGGCTGAGGAATCCGGAACCGAAAGAACCGGGCCAACGCAGTGCATCGTTATTCGCAATCCCGCGCGGCGTCGCCTTGGCGGAATCAGGGCTTCTTTGTGATTCCGCTAACGATCCCGTGACGACCAAAATGCGGGCTGAAATCAAGGTCGCGCCGAAAGGCCCTCTTGCAGCCGCGCGCAGTCGGCGCAATCATGCGGGCCGTGGCGTAGGCTTGAAACGCGGAAGCCGGGTTTTGAAGAAGATCATGCCCTGGATAATAGGAGGCGTAGCATGGATTTGATGTCGGGGGAGGCTGATCCAAGCGAGATGGGCGCAGCGGAGCGCACCTCCGCTGCGGGCCCCGCGCACAGCCGGGTAACATTCAACCGTTTCGAACTCAATCGCATCCTCAATCTCTATGGACGCATGGTCGCCGACGGCGAGTGGCGTGATTACGCCATCGACTTTCTGAAAGACCGCGCGGTGTTTTCGGTGTTCCGCCGCGCTTCCGAGGTGCCCATCTATCGCATCGAGAAAGATCCGCGGCTGGCACGCAAGCAGGGCGTCTACAGCGTGATCTCGGCCTCCGGCTTGATCCTGCGCCGCGGCCATGAACTCGACCGCGTGCTGCTGGCGATCGACCGCAAGCTGGCGGTGGTGTAGCTGCACACGGGCGTCATGGTCCGGCTCGACCGGGCGATCCAGTACGCGGCGGGGTTACGAATGATCACCACTGCCTCTGGAATACCCGGTCCCCGCTTTCGCGGGGATGACAGCTGAGCGTTACTGCTCCGGAAGCGTCCTTGCTCCTTCGCCCAGCGCGCGCTGCATCATCACGGTGTCGAGCCAGCGGCCGAACTTGAAGCCGACATCGGGATGGGTGCCGATCATCGCAAAGCCGGTTCTCGTATGCACGCCGATCGAGCCCGCATTGGCGCTGTCGCCGATGACCGCGATCATCTGGCGATAGCCGCGCGCCTCGCATTCGGCGATCAGCCGCTGCAGTAGTTGCAGCCCAATGCCGCGGCGATGGATCGCAGGTTCAAGATAGACCGAATTCTCCACCGTGAATCGATAGGCCGGCCGCGGCCGGTACGGCCCGGCATAGGCGTAGCCGATGACGCGGCCTTCGAGCGCCGCGACGAGATAGGGATAGCCGCCATCCTGTAGCGATTTGAAGCGGCGAGTCATTTCAGTGAGGTCGGGCGGGATCAGCTCGAAGGTCGCAGTACCGTAGAGGACCGCGTGCGCGTAGATTTCCGTGACGGCAGGAAGGTCGGCTTCGGTGGCGCGGCGGATTTCGGGGGAAGGCATGGCTGGAATTGTAGAATCGGCGGTAGGCGGTGAAAAGATGAATTTGCAGCTTCACCTCGTGCCAAAATTTCCGCCGTCATCCTGAGGTGCTCGCCGCCACTTGCGGCGAGCCTCGAAGGATGGGCCACAAGCGCTTGCGGCGATCCTTCGAGACGCCGCGCAAGCGCGCGGCTCCTCAGGATGACGGCGGTGCGTGGGCTGGCTGAAAAACAAAAACCCCGGCCCTAAGGCCGGGGTTTGAACGTTGTCTGCTTCCGATGGCGTCAGTCGCGTTGGCCGAGCAGCTGCAAGAGCAGCGTGAACAGGTTGATGAAGTTCAAATACAGCGAGAGCGCGCCGGTAATCGCCGCGCGTTCGGCGATATCGCCGCCCTGCGAGGCGTAGCCGTAGATGTAGTCGTTCTTCAGCCGTTGGGTGTCGTAAGCGGTGAGGCCGGCGAAGACCAGCACGCCGACCACCGACACGATGAACTGCAGCGCCGAACTCGCGATGAACAGGTTCACCAGGCTCGCGATGATGATGCCGAACAGGCCCATCAGCAGGAACGAGCCCATCCCGGTCATGTCACGCTTGGTGGTGTAGCCGTAGAGGCTGAGCGCGCCGAACGAGGCCGCGGTGATGAAGAACACCCGCACGATCGAAGTGTGCGTGTACACCAGGAAGATCGATGACAGCGAGATGCCCATCAGCGCCGAGAAGATCCAGAACAGCAGTTGCGCGGTGGCGGGACGCAGCCGGTTGATGCCGAACGAGATGGCGAACACCATCGCCAGCGGCGCGAGGATGAACACCCATTTCAGCGGGCTCACGAACATCGCGTAGCCGAACGGCGTCAGATAGGAAGTACCGATCCGCACCGCTCCGACCGAGGGATCGCTGGTGACGGCGGCCATATAGACGCCGAGCGCGGCGAGGCCGGTGATGGCCAGGCCAATGGTCATGTAGTTGTAGATGCGCAGCATGTAGGCGCGCAGACCGGCATCGACGGCTGCGGCGTCAGTACGCCCGGCGGCCCGGCCGAAGGGCGAAGCGTAGTTACGGTCTAGGTCCGACATGGTCGAATTCCCGTTGGTTGTCCGGCGAAGCGCTAAGGGTCTGCGCTGCCAGTTCGAAAATCTATCCCGGATACCGGCCTTGCTGACATGAATTTTACGTCATCAAGCCGGCGTCCGACCCAAGCTGATATGTGGGAAACTAACACATTCCCCGCAAGCGTCCATGCGCGGCTGAATGTCGCTAGGTACCTTCTCCCTCGCCCCGCTTGCGGGGAGAGGGTCGGGGTGAGGGGGACTCTCCACGCACTCGGACTCGCGGATAGGGGGGCGCCCCCCCCCCCCCCCCCCCCCCCCCCCCCCACCCCCCCCCCCCCCCCCCCCCCCCCCCCCCCCCCCCCCCCCGCC
>Ga0081539_10003754_pt1 | contig 18029 bp, 19 predicted proteins | sample TabmetS4T2R2_FD_71023 | JGI IMG/M metagenome (GOLD analysis project Ga0081539, IMG submission 71023) | Tabebuia heterophylla rhizosphere microbial communities from the University of Puerto Rico - S4T2R2 | ecosystem: Host-associated > Plants > Roots > Rhizosphere ...
CGCCCGCCGGGGGGGGCAGCAAACGCGTCCGGCGCGAGCAGCTCGCCGGGCCGGCGGGGGAGTTCGGGGACCGGCAGGGGGAGATCGCGGAGCCGGTGATGCGCTCCGAGGACGCGATGAAGGGCGCCCGCGCCTTCGTCGAGCGCCGCGAGCCCCGCTGGCGCGAGGGCTGAGGACGGGCAACCGGGCCCGCAACCGATCTTGGTCAGGCAACACGAATAACGAGGAGAGCTCCATGTACAAGCTGTTCGCATACTGGTCGGCCCCGAAGCCCGAGGACGTCGAGGCCTTCGAGGAGTACTACGCCAGCACCCACGTCCCCCGCGCGGCCGCGGTCCCGGAGCTGGAGCGGATCGTGACCTCGCGCACCACCGACGGGTTCGAGGGCAACCCGCCGATGCACTACCGGATCGCCGAGATGGTCTTCGCCGACAAAGCGGCGATGGGGCGCAGCGCCGAATCGCCCGAGTGGGCGGAGATGCGCGGCTGCTCCGGCGACATCATCGAGCGCTTCGGGGTGACGCTCACCGTCGAGGCCGGCGAGGAGACGATCGGCGAGCTGCCGGGCTGACGATGCACGGCTTCCCGCTCACCCTCACGCACGTGCTGCGCCGGATGGGCGGGACCCACGCCGAGCACGAGGTGGTGGCGCAGCTCGACGCCGGCGGGGCGACGGCGACGGCGACCTTCGCGGAGGTCGCCGAGCGCGCCGCCCGGCTGGCGGCCGGGCTGCGGGCGCTGGGGATCGAGCCCGGCGACCGGGTCGGCAGCTTCGCCTGGAACTCGCCGGAGCACCTGCAGGCCTACTACGCCGTGCCCTGCATGGGGGCGGTCCTGCACACGCTCAACCTGCGGCTCTTCCCCGAGCAGGTCGCCTACACGATCAACCACGCCGGCGACCGCGCGGTGATCGTCGACGCCAGCCTGGCCGGGGAGATGGCAAAGGTCGCGCCGCTGCTCGACTCGGTCGAGCGCTTCATCGTCACCGGCGAGGACGCCGCGGCCTCTGGGCTGCCGAACGCGATCGCCTACGACGAGGTGCTGGAGCTGGGCGCCGCCGGGCTCGAGTGGCCCGAGCTGGAGGAGGACTCCGGCGCCGCCCTCTGTTACACCTCGGGCACCACCGGCAACCCGAAGGGCGTCCTCTACAGCCACCGCACGCTCTGCGTCCACACCCTGGTGATGTCGGCCTACGACTCCTACCGGCTCGGCGAGCGCGACCGGGTCCTGGCGGTGGTGCCGATGTTCCACGCGATGGGCTGGAACCTGCCCTACGTCGCCGGGCTCGTCGGCTGCGACGTGATCCTCCCCGGCCGCCACCTGCAGGCCGAGCACCTGGCGCGGCTGATCGAGGGGCAGCGGGTCACCGCCTCCTCCGGGGTGCCGACGATCTGGATGGATCTGCTGCGCTACGCCGACCAGCACGGCACCGACCTCAGCACCCTGGAGCGGGTGATCTGCGGCGGCACCCAGGTCCCACCCAGCCTGATCCGCGAGTACGAGCAGCGCCACGACGTCGCCGTCGTCCAGGGCTGGGGGATGACCGAGGTGCTGCCGGGGGCGGCGATCGCCCACGACCCGCCGGGCGCCTCCGAGGAGGAGCGCTGGCTGCGGCGCAACCTAGCCGGCCGGGTGACCCCCTTCTACGAGCTGCGGGTGGTCGACGACGACGGCGCCGTGCTGCCGAGCGACGGCGAGGCGACCGGGGAGATCGAGATCCGCGGCGTCCCCGTCGCCTCCGAGTACTACGAGAACCCGGAGGCGGGGCAGGGGCGGTTCGAGGACGGCTGGCTGCGGACCGGCGACGTCGGCTCGGTCGATCCCCAGGGCTGGCTGCGGATCACCGACCGGGCCAAGGACGTGATCAAGTCCGGCGGCGAGTGGATCTCCTCGGTCGACCTCGAGTCGGCGCTGATGGAGCACCCGGCGGTCGCGAGCGCGGCCGTGATCGCCCTGCCCGACGAGCGCTGGAGCGAGCGGCCGCTGGCCTGCGTCGTCGCCAGCGGCGTCGAGGCCGAGAAGCTGCGCGAGTTCCTCGCCGGCCGGGTGGCGAAATGGTGGCTGCCCGACGAGTTCGCCTTCCTCGACGAGATCCCCCTGACCAGCACTGGCAAGTTCGACAAGAAGGAGCTGCGGGCGATGCTGGCCGAGGAGCGGCTGCCGGGCCGCCGGCGGGCCGGGGCGTGAACCCCGAGTTCGACTTCAGCGGCGAGACGGCGATCGTCACCGGCGCCGCCCGGGGGATCGGCAACGTCGGCTCGCCCGGCGCCCACAGCGGCGACGGCACCGAGATCGTCCCCGGCGTCCTCTTCCTCGCCTCGCCCGACGCCGGCTTCATCACCGGCGCCGTGCTCCCCGTCGACGGCGGGATCTCGATCTAGCGACGCTGGCGGCCGCTCAGCGGTAGAAGACCACGCCGGGGCAGCGTCGGATGCTCCCCCGGTTCAGCCAGCAGGCGGCGCCGACCCGGCGGATCCGGTAGCGCATGTTGGTCAGCGAGCCTTCGCGCGGCAGCGAGTAGAAGACGGTCAGCGAGCCGCCGTAGATCCGCCCCGCCAGGTACCAGAAGACCTTGCATTTGACCTTCTCGCGTTCGATCCGCCGGCAGCCGATCCCCTTGTACTTGCCCCTGATGAAGCGCCCGCCGAAGTCGTTGGCGAGGCCGTAGTAGGCGAGCAGGCGGGCGTCCTCGAAGCCCAGGCGCGGCAGCCGGAAGGGCGGCGGGGTGACGATCGCCGGCGCCGGGGCGCCGGTTTCGACCGCGGCGATCCAGCTCGCGGCCCAGGGGCTGACCTTGTCGACCCGGGTCTGGATTTCCGGGAAGGCGGTGTCGCAGAGCGGCCCGCCCATGCTGATGATCCCGACCTGGACGGCGCTGCCGTCGGGGCGCCGGGCGATTCCCGGCCCGCCGCTGTCGCCGTTGCAGGCGCTGACCTCGTGCCGGCGCCGGTCGGTCGCGCAGAGCTGGCTCGCCGGGTCGAAGGTGCTGATCAGCGACCACTCGCGGCGGCAGAAGGAGGTGCTGCCGAGCTCCGTCTGGCCGGTGCGGAAGACCGACGGCGGCTGTTTCGCGGCGCCGTTGGTCAGGCCCCAGCCGGCGATCGTGATCGGGGTCCCGCCCGCGTACAGAGTGGCGTCGGCTTCGCCGGCCAGCGGGATCGCCGGCGCTCCCACCGGCGCCGCCAGGACCAGCAGGGCGGCGTCGTGCAGGTTGTCGGTCGGGTTGTAGCCGGGGAAGACGAGGACCTGGGAGACGGCGGCGACCCGCGTCGGCGGCACCTGCCTGACGTCGGCCGTGCCCCAGGCGACCTTGTAGCCGCCGGCGCTGAGGACGCGGCCGGATTCGGAGACCGCGCAGTGCCCGGCGGTGAGGACCAGCCGCGGCGCGACCACGGTCCCGGTGCAGCCGAAGCCTTCGACCTTGCCCTCGTACTCGATCAAGGCGAGCCAGGGGAATTCGGCGATCGGCGCCGTCGTGCCCTTGACCACGGAGGCTCCCGCCCCGCCGCCGGGGGCCGCGTTGGCGCCGCTGGCGATACCCGTCGCCAGGACGACGGCGGCCACCGCCGCGATCAGAATTCTGGTCCCCGCTCTCCCCACTGGCCCTGATTAATACAGGCTCCTGGGGTCGGCCTGGGTTGAGGTTGGGTTGGCCGAGCGGGCGCAGCCGGTAGAACTGCGAGGAGATGTGGGCGCAACGGCAGATCCGGCTGGCCCCGCGTGAGCGCGGCTTCCACCTCGTGACCGACGAGGTGCTCGGTGCCGTGCCGGAGCTGCGCGAGCTCCGGGTCGGGCTCCTGCACCTGCTGATCCAGCACACCTCGGCCTCGCTGGCGCTGAACGAGGACGCCTCGGCCGACGTGCGGCGGGACTTCGAGACCTGGTTCAGCCAGGCCGTCCCCGAAGGCGCGCCCTACTGGACCCACACCCTGGAGGGGGACGACGACATGCCCGCGCACGTCAAGGCGGCGCTGTTGGGGCCCTCGCTGACCCTGCCGGTCAGCGAGGGGCGGCCGGCGCTCGGGACCTGGCAGGGGATCTACCTCTGCGAGCACCGCGACCGCGGCGGGTCCCGCTCGCTGGTCGCGACCGCTTGGGGCGAGCCGTGATCCGCGCCGTCACCTTCGACTTCTGGAACACGATCGCCCAGGTGCCGACCGGGGCGATGACCGAGGCGCGGACGCGGGCGCTCGCGGCCGCCTGCGAAGAGGGCGGGCTCGAGGTCGAGACCGCGGCGCTGGTCGCCGCCCTGGAGGAGGTCGGCGCCCACTGGGAGCGCTCCTGGTCCGAAGGCGTCCACCTGCACCCCCACCAGGCGGTCGAGATTCTGGTGCGTGAGCTCGGCGCCGAGGGCGCCGCCGAAGAGCTGGTCGGCGAAGCCTTCCTCGGCGCCCACCGCGAGGTCGATCTGGAGCTGACGCCGGGGGTCGGCGAGGTCTTGGCCGAGCTGGCGGGACGGGGGATCCGGCTCGGGATCGTCTGCGACGTCGGCTTCACCGGCGGCGAGTCACTGCGCGCCGTGCTCGAGCGCGAGGGCCTGCTCCAGCATTTCTCCGGTTGGGCCTTCTCCGACGAAGTCGGCCACTACAAGCCGGACCCGCGGATCTTCGAAGCGGCGCTCGCCGCGCTCGGCACCGGCCCCGAGGAGGCGCTCCACATCGGCGACCTGCGCCGCACCGACGTCGCCGGCGCCGCCGCGATGGGAATGACCACGGTCCGCTACCGCGGCGTCCACGACGACCTCGACTCCGCCCCCGTCAAGGCCGACCACGTGCTCGACCACCACCGCGAGCTGCTCGCGCTGGTGTCGCGATAGTCGCTCATATGGCGACTATCGCGACCGGGCTCAACCCATCGGGAAGGCGCTCATCTCGATCTTCGCGGCCTGGCCGATGCCCTTGTCGACCGCTTCGCCTTCGCTGGCCGGCTGTTCGTAGATCGCGTAGTACTTGCGCACGCCTTCGCTGTTCCAGAGCGGGGCGTAGATCGCGAGGTTGAAGCCGCGGACGGCGGCGAAGGAGCCGGGAAACGCCGTCCCCGATTCCCAGTTGGGGACGCCGTCGCCGCCGTCGAGCAGCAGCTGCAGGTCGCCCCAGTTCTGCATCTGCAGGTACATGCCCGCGCCGCTCGGACCGGTCTTGTCCTTGTAGATGTGGGTGACGCCGATGTGCTGGTCGGCGGCGACGAGGTTGAGCTCGCTGCCGCGGCCGCGGCTCGCGGTCGCGATTTCGAGGAAGGAGCTGCCCTGGTACTCGCTGCCGGGGGCGGAATAGACGGAGGCCAGGACCTGGCCGTACCAGAGGGTCTCTCCGGGGCACAGCACGGGGCCGCGGATTCGTTCGGTTTCGGTTTGCCAGACGGTTTCTCCAGCCGGGGAGAGGACCGCGAGGTTGCCGTCGTTTTCGAGCAGCAGGCGGCTGCCGGCGACCGGCGTCGGCTGCTTGCCTTCGTGCGGGTTGGCGTAGTTCCGCATCTGCCAGAGGATCGGGTTGCCGGGCTGCGGCGAGCGCAGCGCCAGCAGCCCGCCGGCTTCCATCGCCAGGCTGGCGCCCGGCTGGGGGAAGGTCTCTTCGCCGCTGTCGGGGGAGGGCGCGATGAACATCGGGCAGGGGCCGGCGCCGCGGACCCAGAGCGCCAGCCAGCCCTGCGGGGTCATGTCGAGCTCGTACTGGCCGTTCGGCGACTGCAGGTACTCGCCCGCGGAAAGCTCCTCGCCGGGTCCGAGTTCGTCGCCGACGTAGGTCGGGACCGCGGTGCTGGTGCGCCAGAGGACTTCCGCTTCGGCTTCGCTCCAGCTCGCCGTCGCGACCGCGCTGGCGCCCGCTGGCGCCGGCGCCAGCACCGCCAGCTCGCCGCTCGGCCGCAGCCGCAGCGCGGCGCCGCGCTGCTGCGTGCGGCTCGACCACAGCAGCTTGCCGCCGGCGCGGACCACGGCGGCGCCGTCCCCGCGCATCGTCAGCCGCGCGCCCGGGTGATTGCCGGTGCCCGTGTGCCAGAGGCGGCGCGGGCGCAGGAAGCGGCAGCGGCGGGTGCGGCAGTTCGGGCCCGGGGCCTTGGCGCGCCGGGCCAGCGGCGAGTCGGCCCGCAGCGGCACGTAGTAGAGCGCGAGGTCGCCGCTCCGGTGCATCGCCAGCTTGGCGCTGCCGGCCAGCAGCGCCTGGCCGGGGAGCAGCGATCCGCCTGCCGCCAGGCCGGCGCGCGGCTTCGCGCCGGCGGCGCCGGGAGCGGCGAGAAAACAGAGGAGGGCGGCGGCAAGGGCCGCGATTGCGAGCTGGCGCCGGGGACGCATCGGGGGCCGTTATTTGATCGGGATGACCTGAACCTGCTGCTTGCCGGTCTTGCCGGGGCGGTAGACGACGATCTTCGCGGTCCCGTCCTTGGCCAGCGGGCCGTAGAAGAGGAAGGCCTGCTCGTTCCCCTCGATCGTGACGCTGCGGGTGTAGGAGGTCATGCCCTTGTTGTTGAGCGCGTCGATCTCGACCGTGTAGGTGCGCCGCTTGGTCGTCGTATCGCCGAACCACATCAGCTGCTGCTTCGGTTTCTTGACGAAGATCAGGTCGGACTGGGGCGGCCCCTTGGTGGTCGCGATCTTCACCGTGTAGCCGGTGCTCTTCGATTCCTCGCCGAGCGAGATCGCCGGCGCGACGGTCTTCGCCGAGGCCCGGTAGCCGATCGCGTTGCCGCGCGGGTCGATCGCGACTTCGGCGGTCTGGCCCGGGCCCATGATGATGTTTTCGAAGCTGGCGTCGTAGGTCGGGCCGACCAGGCTGAGGGTCTCGCGGTCGCGGACCTTCAGGTGGCGGCCGTCGATCCCGATTTCGAATTCGACGTTCTTCGGCACCTGGATCACCGGCACCGGCGAGTCGCCGTATTCGGCCCCGCCGCCGGCCAGCGGCACGATCCCCTGTGAGCTGCGCGGCAGCAGCTTGGCGCCGGGGATCTGGTTGACGAGCTTGTCGCCGACGTAACCGGTCTTGCGGCCCTTGGTGTCGGTGACGAGGAGGCGCGCGTGCTCGTTGCTGGTCCCGTCGAGGCGGATCTCGTTGTACTTCGAGCCGGCGCCCTCGCGGCCGACGCAGAACGGACAGGGCTGGACCCCGAGCCCGGGGGTGACCGGCGCCAGCCGCAGGCTCTTGGACTTCGCGTTGCCTTCGTACTGCGCCTGCGGGAAGCCGGGGTTGATCGCCGCGTAGTAGCTCCAGGTGTTCTGCTGGGCGTTGATCTGCAGACGACGGCTGGGGTCGTTGGGCCAGTTGTTGTCGTAGACGTGGACTTCGTAGATCCCGTTGCCCATGTCCTCGACCGCGTAGGGCGTGATCGCGTGCCCGTTCTTGAACCCGTACTGGAAGATCTCGAAGGTCCAGATCTCCTTTTCCTTCGGGTCAAGCGCGCCGCCGAGCAGTTTCGCGAGGATCTGCTTCGGGGTCGCGATCACCGTGCTTTCGTCGATCGAGGCGAGGTTCTGGAAGTTGAAGGCGCGGGCGATCGAGCGCTGCAGCAGCGGGTTGCCTTCGATCCCGAGCGCGAAGGTGGTGTTCGCCCCCGGCCCGAGGGCGCTGATCGCGGAGTAGCCGAAGCGCGGCAGGTAGCCCTTGTAGATCAGCTCCGCGAGCGTCGCGAAGCCGAAGCAGTGGCCGTCGGCGGAGCCTTCGTTGAAGGCCTTCATGAAGCTCCGGGCGATCGGGGTGAGCACGCATTTGCCCTTGCCCGGCATGCAGACGCCGGGCCCGTAGAGCCGCTCCAGCTCGCCGGCGTCGAGGTTCTTGTAGCCCTCTTCGTCGCCGTAGTTCTGGAACGAGAACCCGTTCGGGTCGGGGCGGAAGCCGTTGTCGGCGACGATCGTCCCGGCCGCGGAGACCGCGGGCAGGGCGAGGAGGCAGAGGAGAATCGCGAGCAGCGCGATACCCGGGCGGAGTCGAATGGGCCGAGACGACATCAAGCTGGTTTCTAGAGCACCGATCGGATGCATCCCAGGCGCGCGGACGGGTGTTCGGGGCCGTTAGCTCGATGCGCGTCTGGGTAATGGCAGGGAGATGATCGACGATCGACAGCGGGTCCTGGTGGTTGCCGGAGCGGCCGTGGACGAAGAGCAGCTGGGGCGCGAGCTCGACCTCGAGGAGGGCGCCGAGCTGAAGGTGATCGCGCCGATCGAGAGTTCCGACCTCGACCTGGTCGCCGGCGACGTCGACGACTCGATCGCGGCCGCCGAGGAGCGGGCCGCGAGTTCCGCCGCCGAGGTCGAGCAGGCGACCGACGCCACGGTGGTCGAGACCGAGGCCGGGGAGGCCGACCCCCTGCTGGCGATCGAAGACGCCCTCGCGACCTTCGAGGCGGGCCAGATCGTCCTGGTCGCCAACTCCGCCGACGAAGCCGCCTGGTCGCAGCCGGACCTGGCCGAGGAGATCCGCGACCGCTTCGGCCTGCCGGTGCGGGAGCTGAGGGCCTGAGCGTGGGCGGCTACGCGGTCGTCGACGCCGACCGGGTCGAGGATCCCTACGCCGGGACCGAGGTCCCCGGCGAGTTCCGCCGCCTGACCGAGGCGCTCGGCGCCGAGCAGCTGGCGGCGACGCTGATCCGGGTCCCGCCGCACTCGGACTTCGAACAGGGGACCGGGCACTTCCACGACGAGGTCGAGGAGCTCTACCTGGTCACCCGGGGGACGCTGACGATGCGCTTCGAGGACGAGATCGTCGAGGTCGCCGCCGGCTCGGCCGTCCGAGTGTCCCCGGGAACGACCCGCTCGCACCGCAACGAGGGCGAGGAGCCGGTCGAGATCTGGGCCGTCTCGCGCCAGGTCGAGCGCAACGACGCGACCAAGGTCGACGACTTCTGGGAGCCCTCACCGCAGGCCTCGAGGACGCAGGGCTGAGCGAGTTCATCCGTCACTTGTGGGCCTATAGGGGCCACAAGTGACGGATGAATCGGCGCAGCGGGCCGTCGCCGCGCCGGCCCTTCGGCTAGCGCAGCTCGTCGAGCGACTTGACCTCGAGGTCGAAGGCCTCGTCGGCGGAGCGGCGGCGACGGTAGGGCGAGACGGTCACCCGGTGGGTCTCGCCGCACTCGCAGGGGACCTCGATCGGGCTGGTGTCAGAGGACGGGTCGGTGTCGACTTTGAGCCGCTTCAGGATGCCGGTGTTTTTGCAGCCGAAGGAGATCACCCAGCCGTAATCGCCGCGCTCGGGCTTTTTCTTCGAGTAGCGAGGTTGGGGCATCAGCCCCAATCCTTGCCGATTTGGCTGCCGCGATGCCGGCTCAGTCCAGGTTCAGGACTTTGATCGCCTGCGCCGCCATCTCCGACTCGCCCAGCGCGTTGGGGTGGACGATCACCGGGTTGGTCCCCTGCAGGACCGGCTCGACCCAGCGCACGCCGATCGCCTGGCAGGCGTCGTGGCCGTTGGAGACTTTGTTCATATTCACGTAGGTCGCCCCGGTCGCCGCCGCGGCGCGCCGCACCGCGTCGTTCAGGGTCGCCTGGATCCCGCGCACGTAGGGCACGTCGCCCACCGCCACCGGCATCTTCAGGAAGCAGCTGCCGCTCGCCGGCATGATCCACGGGTAGCCGAGGATCGCCACCTCCGCGTTCGGCGCCTTCGCCCGGACGGCGCTCAGCGCGTTGACGAGCGAGGGGTAGGTGACGTTACGGATCGTGTCTTCGAAGGAGGACCCGTATTTGTCCTTGCAGGGGCTGCCCTGGCCGAGGGTTGAGAGCCCGGCGGTGCCGCAGGAGAGGATCGCGTTGATGAAGACGCCGCTGTCGTTGCCGCCGATCGTCATCGTCACCAGCTGCGTGTCGGACTTGACCGCGTCCAGCTGCGGTTTCATCCCCGGCCACTGCGGTTCGAAGAAGTCTTTGGTCTCCGCCGCCCCGCAGGTCACGTCGGTCAGCTGCGCCCCGGTCTGTTTGGCGAGCACGTGCGGGTAGTTGCGGGTCGAGCGCAGGCACTGCAGGGGCGCCGTCAGGTCGGGCGGCAGCACCCCGGAGGCGGCGCTGTAGGAGTCGCCGAGCGCCACGTAGCGCAGGGCGGCTGCGCCGGATGCGGGCGCCAGGAAGGCGAGCGCGACGAGCGCGCCGGCCAGCGCGAGAACCAGTTGACGAGCACGAGCGTTGCGCGGGCGCGCGACCATTCCATCCTCCTCGATCCCTGTCCCTGCCCGGGACTTTGGACCGTCCCTGCCCCGAAGCGGCGATTCTCAAACCTCAGGGGTGAACAACACTCTTTTACAGTAACCCACTGTTTATGAAGCAAAATTTGACCATTAGGTACCAACCGGGCTAGGGTCACGCCACGAGTGTGTGTACGCATCTGACGGGGGATGAGCATGGACGAGCACCAGCTGGGTGGCAAAGAAGAACTGCAGGCCGCGGTGCGCCAGGTTGCGGACGAGTACCTGCGAGACCCGAACGTGACCTCGGTCGGCATCGGCTACAAGCTGGAAGGCGGCAAACGGACCGACGAGCTGGCGCTGCAGTTCACGGTCGGCAAGAAGGTCGGGCTGGAGCAGCTGGAGAGCGTCGGCTCGCGGCCGATCCCGGAGTCGATCACCGTCAACAACCTCACCCTGCCCACCGACGTGGTCGAACGCGACTTCACCACGCATCCGGTCGCCGTCGAGGTCGAGGAGAAGGACGAGCGCAAGCGCCGCCTCGACCCGATGATGCCCGGGGTCAGCATCGGCCACGTCCGCTCGACCGCCGGCACCCTCGGCTGCCTGGTCAAGGAGGCGGCCGGCGGCGAGACCCGGGTGCTCTCGAACTGGCATGTGCTGCAGGGCGAGGAGGGCAAGCTCGGGGACGCGATCGCCCAGCCGGGGCCCTTCGACAACAACCGGGTCGACGACAACATCTGCGGCACCCTGTTGCGCAGCTTCCTCGGGCTCGCCGGCGACTGCGCGATCGCCAGCATCGAGAACCGGCCGGCGAAAGAGGAGTTGCTCGACCTCGGGGTCGCGATCCGCTCGCTCGGCGAAGCGGAGCTCGGTGACCAGGTGGTCAAGTCAGGGCGGACGACCGGTGTCACCCGCGGGCTCGTCACCCGCGTGCACACGGTTACGAAGCTCGACTACGGCAAGGTCGGCGAGCATGAAATCGGCGGCTTCGAGATCAGCGCCGACCCCGACCATCCCGCCGCGAACGGCGAGATCTCGATGGGCGGCGACTCGGGCTCGGCCTGGATGGCGGTCGACTCCGCCGGCGAGCCGACCGAGATGATGGTCGGGCTGCACTTCGCCGGCGAGACCGTGGAGCCGGCCGAGTACGCGCTCGCCTGCAACGCGGCGTCGGTCTTCGAGAAGCTCGAAATCGCCCCGCTCGACGCGGCGGTGGAGGGCGCGACCGTGGTCGTCGATCCGACGGCCGCCACTGGCTATGACCCGTTCTTCCTCCCGATCGACAACTCGGTCGAGCCCCCGGTCGCCGCCGACCCGGCCGTCGCCGCCGACCTGGCGCCGACCAAAGCCGGGGAGAAGGTCCGCCACTACACGCATTTCTCGCTGGCGATGAGCGCCTCGCGGCGTTTCTGCCGCTGGGTCGCCTGGAACATCGACGGCAACGGCCTGCAGACGCTGAGCCGCGAGGGGATCGACTTCGTGCTCGACGACGCCTACGCGGCCGAGCACCAGGTCGACGACTCCCTCTACGCGAACAACCCGCTCGACCGCGGCCACATCGCCCGCCGCGCCGATCTGCTTTGGGGCACCCGCGCGGAGGCCGAACGGGCGAACGAGGACTCCTTCTTCTTCACCAACATCACGCCCCAGCTCGACAACTTCAACCAGTCCAGCAAACACGGCCTCTGGGGGACGCTCGAGAACGCCGTCTTCGAAGACGTCGAAGTGGATGACCTGAAGATCTGCGTGCTCGGCGGCCCGATCTTCAAGGACAACGACTTCCCCTACCGCGGCATCCTCGTGCCGCGCTCCTTCTGGAAGGCGATCGCCTACGTCGAGGACGGCAAATTGAAGGCGAAGGCCTACGTCCTCACCCAGGACGACCTCGAGGCGAAGCTGGAGTCGCTGGGGCTGGAGGAGTTCAAGCTCTTCCAGATCTCGGTGGCCGAGCTGGAGGCGATGATCGGGCTCGGCTTCGGCACCCTCGGCGCCGCCGACACGATGCCGGCCGCGCCGGAGGGGATCGGCGGGCCCGCGGTCCGCCGGATCGAGTCGCGCTCGGCCCTGGTCAACCCCTGAGCGCCCTCAGCCCGGCAGCTCCGCCGCCATCTCCATCGCGGGACGTTCACGTCTCGTTCACAGATCTTCGAGGATCGACGCAATAGGAAGGGATCTCCGATCTTTCCCCCCGCCCCCAGGAGCAGCCAATGGCCAGAACCCGTACGCCGATCGAGCCCGCCGTCAAAAATTCCCTCGAGCAGGGCTTCACCCGCCGCACCGCGCTACGCGACGCGGCCAAGCTGGTGGTCGGCGCCGGCGCCGCCGCCCACGTGATGGCCGCGACCGGGGCCGAGAACGCCGTCGCCGCGAGCGTTCGCGAGGCCGCCCGCCAGGTCAACCGGCCCGGCTACGGCCCCCTGGTCCAAAAAACCGGCGAAATGTCGCTGCCGGCCGGGTTCACCGCGATCGGCTTCGGCGAGGCCTACTCGCGGATGGACGACGGCTTCAAGACGCCGCCCTGCCACGACGGCACCGGCGTCTTCGACATGGGCAACGGAATCGTGCGGATCATCCGCAACCACGAGGGCTACGGTCAGGGCGACCCGCGCGGCGGCAAGTTCCGCGCCTACGACCCGGTTGCTCGCGGCGGCGTGACCAGCACCGTCTTCGACACCAAGACCGCCACCGTTCTCGCCAGCCACCTCCTCCTCAACGGCACCGACAACAACTGCAACGGCGGGGTCACCCCGCGGGGCAGCTGGCTGACCTGCGAGGAGGGGACGCTCGGCCCGCGCCAGGGCTACGAGCGCAAGCACGGCTACGTGTTCGAGGTTCCCGGTGACGCCAAGGGCGTGGTCGAGCCGGTGCCGATCAAGGCGATGGGCCGCTTCGAACACGAGGCCGCGGTGACCGACCCGCGCACCGGGATCGTCTACATGACCGAGGACTGCGGCGACCCCGCCGACGGCTTCTATCGCTACCTCCCCGACAACCCGAGCAAACTGCACCAGGGCGGCAAGCTGCAGATGCTCGCCGTCCAGGGTCGCTCGAAGTACGACACGACCAGCGGGCAGAAGGTCGGCAGGAAGCTGCGCTGCGAGTGGGTGACGATCGACGACCCCGACCCCGACGATGCCGACCAGCGTCCCGACGCGGTCTTCCAGCAGGGCCGGGCCAAGGGCGCCGCCCAGTTCATCGGCCTGGAGGGCGCGAAGTGGAAGGCCGGCAGCTGCTACTTCGTCGCCTCCGAAGGCGGCGAGGAAGAACTCGGTCAGATCTGGCGCTACACCCCGAAGGGGATGAAGCACGGGATCCTCACCCTGCTCTACGAGTCAAAGAGCGACGGCAAACTGGAAGAACCGGACGCGATCGCGGTCAGCCCGCGCGGCGGCATCGTCGTCTGCGAGGACGGCGACGGCGGCGAAGTCGGCGGCGACAACTTCATCCGCGTGCTCTCGCCGGCCGGCAAGCTCGAAACCGTCGCCCGCAACGACACCCCGATGGACCTCGAGCAGTGGGAGGAAGAAGAGCCGGACACCTTCGGCCGCAGCGAGTGGTCGGGCGCCGTCTACAGCCCCGACGGCAAATGGCTCTTCGTCCACATCCAGTACCCCGGCAAGACCTTCGCGATCACCGGGCCCTGGGAGAAGGGCTGGCTCTAGGCCAGAGGCCAAGCGTTGGCCTTTCCGTAACAGAGGCTGAAGTACAAGCACGTACCATTACAGGCAATGAGGAAGCTCGTCGGTGTGGTCATCGTCGGATTTGTCGGCTTGGTCTCGCTGTTCCAGGCGGTGACAGCGATGCCAGAAGTTTTCGCCTTCATTGCGGATCAGATCTCGGCACTAAACGCATTACTGGACTATCAAGCGGAAGTGCTCGTCGGGGTCTCCGCCTTGGTCATCGCCTCATGGGCGTTCGACATGGAGAGGGCGAGGGCGGGAAAGCCGAGGGCGAAGGTCCTGGCCGTTGCGGTCCTCGGCACGTTCTCTTCACTCGCTCTGCTGGCGACCTCCTTTGATCGGCTCGATCCGGATTGGTGGCCGGAAATTGCCGTGGCACAGGGCACGGCCCTGGAGCAAAAGCATCATGCGGGTGCGATTCCGCAGGACAAATCTTCGGGCGAGGGTGGGATCGAGCATCCGAAAGGGGGGACCGAAAACGAGGGACCTACGACGCTTGCGACCGTGGGCTCCGAAACGGGAGCATCCAAGTCAAGCAAGGGATTCGATTCCGGAGCGGCAGGTGCCTGTACCTGCCCAGGTTCGAGATTCACTCCTGGGCCGACGCCAACCTCCGGAGGTGAAAGCGGAGGAGGCGGTCAGGTCGAAGAAGACTTCTTCGACGAAGGCGGAGCAATAGAACAAGAAGCGGCGGAAGAACAGCGCGAAGCCACCGAAGAAGCGGCGGAAGAACAGCGCGAAGCTGCCGAAGAAGCGCAGTGGGCCGCAGAAGAAGCTGCGATGGAAGCTGAAATGGGCTTCTGATCGCCCGCTTCAAACTCCCGCTTCCGTAAAGGCCAGCACCGCCAGCACCCGGCGGTGGTCCTCGCGGGTCGCGGGCAGGTCGAGCTTCCAGAAGATGTTGGAGACGTGCTTCTCGACCGCGCGGTCGCTGATCACCAACCGGCCGGCGATCCCGGAGTTGGAGCGGCCTTCGGCCATCAGCGCCAGGACCTCGCGCTCGCGCGGGCTGAGCTCGGCCAGCTTGCCCTCCTCGCTGCCGCCGAGCAGCTGCGAGACGGCCTCGGGGTCGAGCGCCATCCCGCCCTCGGCGACCCGGCGCAGGGCGGCGACGAACTCGCGCGGGTCGGCAACCCGGTCCTTCAGCAGGTAGCCGAGCCCGCCCTCGCCGTCGCGCAGCAGCTCGCTCGCGAACTGGCGCTCGACGTACTGGGAGAGGATCACGATCGGCAGCCCCGGGTAGCGCCGCCGCGCCTCCAGCGCCGCCCGCACGCCCTCGTCGCTGAACCCGGTGGCAGCCGCACGTCGAGCACGCAGACGTCGGGACGGGCCTCCGCGAGCGAGGCGAGGAAGGCGTCGGCGTCTGCGGTCGCCGAGAGCACCTCGCACTCGTGCGCCTCCAGCAGCCGGACCAGCCCCTCGCGCAGCAGCGCGTGGTCCTCGCAGATGCTCACCCGCACGGGATCTCCGCCCTGACGACCGTCGGCCCGCCCGCCGGGCTGGCGACGGCGAAGCTGCCGTCGAGCGCGGCCAGGCGCTTGCGCAGGCCGGCGAGGCCGGCGCCGTTCGGGTCGGCGCCGCCGCGGCCGCCGTCCTCGACGCTGACCGTTAGGCGCCCGTCAGCCACGGCCAGCCGCACCGAGGCGCGCTCGGCGCCGCTGTGCTTGGCGGCGTTGGTCAGCGCCTCGGCGACGACGAAGTAGGCGGCGCTCTGGACCGACGGCGGCACCTTGTCGACCGCGCCGACGAAGCTGACCGTGGCGGGGAGGGGGGAGCGGCCGACCAGGGCCTCGATCGCCGCGGTCAGGCCGCGCTCCTCGAGCAGCGCCGGGCGCAGCCCGCGCGAGAGGTCGCGCAGCTCGCCGAGCGCCGCCAGCGCTTCCGCCCGCGCCCGTTTCACCGTCTCCACCGCCGCGTCCGGGTTCCGCTCCAACTCCTCCTCGGCCATCCCCAGCTCCATCGCCAGGGCGACCAGCCGCGCCTGGGCGCCGTCGTGGAGGTCGCGCTCGATCCGCTCCAGCTGGTCCTGGGCGGCCTCGACCGCGCCGGCCCGCGAGGAGGAGAGGTCGGCGACCCGCGCCTTCAGCCGCTGCTCTTCGGTCGGGCCGAGGATGCGGGCGGCGAGCGCCGCGTGCGCCTTGACCAGACCGCGGTTGAGGAGCAGCGCCAGCGGCGCCAGGGCCAGTCCGATCGCGGTGTTGACGAAGGCGAGGCCTATTCCGTCGACCGTGTAGAGGCCCATGTTGAGGGTGCCGTACTGCTGGTCGGGGTCGGGGATCGCCCACCACCAGGCGGGGCAGAAGATCAGCGAGAGGACGACGACCGTCGCGGTCAGGCCGACGATCGCGAAGGCGAACCCGGCGACCGAGTTGAGGACGAGCCAGCCGAGCTCCTTCCAGGTCTGGGGATCGACGGTGACGCCGCGCAGCCGCTCCAGCAGGCCCGTGCCGCGCGGCTCCCGGTAGACGGCGGCGATCTCCTCACCGCGCACCCAGCCGGCCAGCTTGCGGTCGATCCAGGTGGTCCAGCGGAACAGGTACACCGACCCGTACCAGACCGCGGCGCCGACGACGAAGACGATCAGGGAGACGGTCAGGCTCAGCGCCGTGACCCAGACACAGAAGGCGAGCACGCTGGTCCCGAGCACCGCGAGCAGGTAGACGAGGTCGATCCCGACCCGGCGGGCCAGCGCCCTGGCGCGGGCGCCGAGCCCGGCCTCCTGCGCTTCGAGCTCGACGGTGGGCATGGCGGCGGTCTCTGCGGTCATCTCGTTCATGCCGATCATGATCGACCCGCGGCGGCCCCGCTGGAATGGGGCTGGCAGGCGTCCGTGAGTACGGGTAACCCCACCGTTAACCTGACGGCGCCCTGAACGAGCAGCCCAAACCCAGGCAGCGCAACGTCTTCGCGTCGGTCCTGCTCGCCGTCGTCTCGGTCGTCGCCCTGGTCCTCGGCGGGGCGGTGATCGGGCCGCTGATCGCCCTGGTCGGCTTCGTCTGGCTGGTCACCTACACGCTGCGCCGGGTCGGGGCGAACCCGCCGGAGCCGCCGCCGCGGCCGCAGCTCTCGCTGGCCTGGCTGCGCGAGCTTTGGGACTACCTGAGGCGGCTGATCGCCTGGGCGGCGCCGATCGTCCCCTTCGTCGCCCCGGCGATCACCTTCGTCGCCGTCACCTGGCCGCTGCCGAAGGAATCAGACGGGCTGCTGTTCCAGGAACAGGCTTCGCAGATCCTGCTGGTGCTGTTGATCGGGTTCGTGATCGAGGCCGGGGCGCTGCGCTGGCGCCGCCAGGCGGTCGACTGGCTGCTCAGCCTGGTCACCGTGCTGATCCTGCTCGCCGGGGAGATCTACGCCCTCACCGCCCTCTACGACAACAACCCCAACCACGCCGACATCATCGCCGGGGCGATGGCTGCCGGCGTGGTCGCGATCCTCACCGCGGCGATCCAGGGCGCCGCCGAGGAGCCGCCGGAGAAACCCGGCGCCGCTTGAAGCATTGAGCCGCCTCCGGCCGGCTCGATGTCACAGGCGGCGACCGACCGCGAGGAGGTACTCCATTTCGAAGCGGGCGTCGTCGGCGCCGCCGCGGTTGGCGCCGGCGAAGACCTCGTCGAGCGCCGCGTCCAGCTCCTCGAGCTTGCCCTCGCGCTCGGCGTGGGCGCGGACCGCGATCGTCGGGCCGTAGAGCGTCTTGACGTGCGCGGCGAAGTCGGCGGCGCGCGGGAAGGCGGTCACTTCGAGCACGTCGCGCTCCAGCCGGTCCCACTCGACCCGGTCGCCGATTATCTCCCGCAGATGTCCCTCGCCGCCCCAGAGCGGCGGCGGCTGCGCTCCCGGCGGCGGGGTCGGGGCGAACGGACCCATCGCCGCGAACAGCTCGCCGATCATCCCCTGCGGGGTCCAGTAGAGCAGCGCGATCGTGCCGCCCGGGCGGCAGACCCGGACCAACTCGTCGGCCGCGGCCTGGTGGCGCGGCGCGAACATCACCCCGATCGCGGACATGACGACGTCGAACGACGCGTCGGGGAACGGCAGCCGCTCGGCGTCGGCCTCGACCCACTCGAGCTCGACGCCCGCCGCCTCGGCGCGGGTGCGGCCCGCTTCGAGCAGCTCTGGGGTGAGATCGCTGGCCACGACCTCGGCGCCGCGCTGCGCGGCGGGGATCGACGCGTTGCCGGTGCCGGCGGCGACGTCGAGCACGCGCGCGCCGGGAGCGATCTCGCACGCCTCGACAAAGCGCGG
>Ga0081539_10003755_pt1 | contig 18028 bp, 15 predicted proteins | sample TabmetS4T2R2_FD_71023 | JGI IMG/M metagenome (GOLD analysis project Ga0081539, IMG submission 71023) | Tabebuia heterophylla rhizosphere microbial communities from the University of Puerto Rico - S4T2R2 | ecosystem: Host-associated > Plants > Roots > Rhizosphere ...
GGGCTAAGCAAAATCGAGTAGACAAGATGCAGAGGAAAGCGTAAAAACCACTAGTCCCGGCCACTCTCCATTGGCCGGTTTTGAAGTGACCATCTATGGCCGGTTTTCAGGTGACCACCGAGGAAGAACAACGTTATTGACGTCAAATGTTAACGTCAATTCATGTACACCAATTCATGTACACCAATTCATGCACACCAATTCATGCACACCAATTCATGCACCAATTCATGCGATTGACATATCATGAGATTAGTGTATCGTTTGGCCAGTTGATTTAAATTAATAACGAACCCGATGGGTTCAGTGACGAAACCCCACAAGTTTTTCTTGGCTGACCTCCTCCGGTCGCGATGCAGTTAAGTAAAAACCTGTTAATCTTGAATGGTGTTTGCAATTAGTTTTACGCATTAACTCTGCTGTCTCCTAGCTTCTTCAGTTCAGCATGAGGACCAGAATGCGACTTCACCGCGCAAGTTTGGCTCGCCGGTGCTTATCTCCCCCTCAGATGGACTAATGACTATTTGACGCCCAGCGAGAGATTGTGCTGCTTGCTTCAAATCCTTCGCACGCCACTCTTTCGCTAGCTAATAGTGCAGTTCGATCGACCGCGGATCTGCGATCAGGTCCAGGGTTGAATATAACTGCTTCGAGCACAGCACCGAGGGTGGGACAATGATTATTCCTGACAACAAGAGTGTCACTTTCGAGGCGCTCTGTGAGGCTATACAAGGTCTCATCACCGGCCTGGCCCCATCTCACATTTATCCTGCCACCATTGAGTTGTACCGGCAGGGCTCGCCAGCCGATGAAGTGTATTTCATCCATAAGGGGCTGGCGAAGCTCGTCAGAATGGAGGGGGAAGGTCACGAGTTGATTATTGATCTGCGCCCGCGAGGATGGTTGATAGGTACGGCCGCTGTCATTAGCAAACAGGAACAACCTGTTACCGCCACCACTCTCTCCGAGTGTGTTGTACAGCGTATACCGGCTGAGGTCTTCAACAGTCTATTGCGGACCAATCCACAATTCTCGCTGCATGTGCATCAGATGCACAGTCATGAGGCCATCGATCACATCACTCACATGGCCCGAAATAGTTGCCTGCCAGCCCAGGAGCGTCTTGCCGATTTACTCTGCGAACTTGCTCACGCACTCGAACTAAGTCCCTCATCAGGAGAAATCATTTTACGGCTGCCATTGAAAAATTGGGAACTGGCGCAATTGATCGCCGTCACGCCTGAATACTTGTGTCGTCTGCTGAAAAAGTTGCAGCAAGACGGAATAGTGCGCCAGAAGAAGGGCGTGATGATCATCAAGGACGTGGAAAAACTCTCACACTATGCCACTGACGTCTGTTGACCTAGTTCATGAGCGTGTTTGAACTAGTCCAATAACACGGCTGGACTGGTTCAGTGACAAGGCGCAATGAGCAAGGCAAAATGCTCCACCTGCAATGGGCACACAAACACGTATGCCCCAAATCAGCTTTTCGTGTTTCGGCGCCAAAAGCTTTCCTGACTGTAACTTCAAAAGGAGAACCACAATGAAGAACACGGAGGTAGCCCTCATCGAGCTGTTGACCGAGCTGCAACCAGAAGAGTTGGAGCCTCGGCTTGAGCTTCAGGTGTTGGTCGATCCACTTGCGGGTTTTAGCGATTCAGCAACCGACGTTAACTGTGGGCAAGGTGGGAACTGCAATATCAAACCCACTTAACCATTTACCGTGCTAATCGGATCAGCCTGGCGTAGCACATCTGCCAGTCGTGAGATTGGCGGATGTCTACCTCAGCCCGCCTCATAAAGTTTGTTATTGACCTAGTTCATGAGCGTGTTTGAACTAGTCCAATAACGATGCTGGATTAGTTCAATGACAAGGCGCAATGAGCAGGGCAAAATGCTGCACCTGCAAATAATAATGGGCATACAAACACATATGCCCGAGTTTAGCTTTTCGTGTTTCGGCGCCAAAAGCTTTCCTGACTGTAACCTCAAAAGGAGAACCACAATGAAGAACACGGAGGTAGCCCTTGAGTTGTTGACCGAGCTACAACCAGAAGAGTTGGAGCCTCGGCTTGAGCTTCAGGTGCTGGTCGATCCACTTGCGGGTTTTAGCGATTCGGCAGCTGAAGTGAACTGTCGTGATGGTGGAAACTGCAATATCAAACCCACTTAACAATACTGTTGCTGATCGGATCAGCCTGGCGTAGCACATCTGCCAGTCGCGAGGTTGGCAGATGTCTACTTTGGTTCATAAGAGCATACCGGGGCGGGAATAATGCAACCACTAATCAAGTTAAGTGATGATTGTAAATTTTATCCGTACGACAACGGGAGTGATCACGAAGAATTTATCATTCACTCGCCCGACGGCAGACAGTATCGAATTTCTCGCCTCATTAAAGACATCTTCCAGCAGCTGGATGGCGCAACGAGCCTGCAGCAGATAACACTAGACCTTAATAACCGTTCCATTAACATCTCAGAGGAACAGCTATGCAAGTTGGTGGAGAAAACCTATGGCAGGATGGGTATCTTCGAAAACTATGACGCAGCGAGTAAAGATCACGCCAATCGCCAAACTAAAGAAAAACACAGCGCCTTTTTATTGTATTGGAACCTCATTCCGCAAAAATATGTAGTCTGGCTGTCAAAACAGCTCGTCTTTCTCTATAACCAGTTCGCCGCGTTGTTGGGGATTTCCCTTATCTGCGTCACTCATTATCTTGTTTACGCTAAATATTCTTCATCCGAATTTCTTTCCAACGCTAGTTTCTTATGGGTATTGGTCTTATGTCTGATTAGTATTCTGGCCCACGAATTTGGCCACGCCGCAGCCGTTTCCCGGTACGGAGGTAAGCCAGGGGATATTGGGTTTGCGCTCTATCTCCTGATGCCCAGCTTTTATGCCGATGTTTCTGAGATCTGGCGTTTTCGTCGCCGGCAACGGATGGTGGTGGATATAGGTGGCGTCTATTTTCAGCAACTGATTTTCACGACTTTCGCGCTCATCGGCATCTTTACTTCAGCGCCCGAATTTTTTATCGCGTGCCGCTTGATTGATTTGATGGCGTTGCTGACGCTGAACCCTATTTTTCAGTTTGATGGTTACTGGTTACTGGTCGATTATCTGGCGCTCCCGAATCTCTACCGGCTCGCCCTCAATTACCTGAAATATTCCGTCAAGAACCTGTTTTCGCGTAAGAAGGAAATCATTGTATTGCCGCGAATGAGAAAGCACGTACAAGTGATGTTCCTCATTTATACCCTCGTCTGCAACTTGTTCCTGATCGCGATTGTGTGGCTGAGCATTAACTACCTGCAACGCACATTCGTACGTTTACCCGATGCCGTAAGTGCGATGTTCTCCTCAATGATATTCGGGCTCAAGACGCAGGATTTTTTTCTGTTCATAAATCGACTGCTTTCACTGTTCTTTATCTGCGCACTTCCCGCAACCGCCTTGCTGGGTTTGTGTAGATACGCAAACATGCTGGTCCAATACTTAATGACTAAGTTTCCGCGACGCGTCGAAGTCGGCAAGCTTTAAAGCCTCAAGCAGCAAAGGAGAAGCCATGAAGATCACGCTTATGCACCCGCCGCTGGATGACCCTACTCTCCCCTATCACTCAACAGCCTATCTAACGGGGCATCTGGCTCATAATGGTTTCACAGACGTGTCGATGCGGGATGTGAACGTCGAATTTGTGAACTACTGTATGGAGCCGCGAAGCGTCGAGAATTACTATTCCGACGCGGACCGGCTGATCAGACATTTCGAGAAAAAGCCGTCCCTTTCTTTTTCGGAGCAGGAAGAATACTACACTATCTGGGCCACCAGCCGGATGGAGCCGGATGACATTAGCGCCGCCGTAGCCTGCATGCGCGATAAAGAGGTTTTCCTCGATTTCCCCACTTACCTGAAAAACTTCAATACTATTGTCCGCTATTTTAATTTCCTCGGTTCGCTCTGTTATCCCTCAGAGATCAGCAACTTCAGGCAGTTGAGTCGGGCCAGGTACTCTATTTACAACCTCACCGACCTTAACAACTTCGACATGATTGACATGTCTTGTCGACCGTTCGCCCGCTTCTTCGAAGAACGATTGGCAAATGACCCGGAGTTTAACGACAGCGACTGTCTCGGGATCAGCATAGTTTACGACCACCAGCTTATTCATTCACTCTATCTGGCACGAGCTCTCAAGAAACGTTGGCCCGACAAACTCCTCCTCCTCGGCGGCACTTCCATCAGCCAGATGTACAAGCACATGAGAGACAAAACGCAGATGAAGAGATTCTTCAATTTGTGCGACGGGATCGTGGTGGGAGAGGGAGAAACAGCGATCTGCGAAATCGCAGCCGTCGAAGGCGACTTCAGCAAGAACAAGTTCATCCCCAACCTGATTACCTACGACCGTGAGCACGACGATCTGCGGCTGCCGCAATCTATTCATTACGAGAATGTCACTGGTTTGGGCACGCCTATCTACAAGCATCCGTGGCATCTGTATCTTTCGCCCGAGAAGGGAATCAATTACGCCCCCACCCGTGGCTGTTATTGGAATCGCTGTACGTTCTGTGACTACGGTTTGAACACAGACAAACCGACATCACCCTGGCGTGAAAGAAAAATCGACCAGGTTGTGGCAGATTTACAGCGTGCGTGCCTCGAGGAGCAGATCAAATATGTCTACTTTGCAGTGGATGTAATGGCTCCCGCTTATATCGAGCGCCTGTCGGACGCGATGCTGGATGCTGGCCTCGATATCCGGTGGAGCGCAGAAATGCGCATGGAGAAGATTTTCTCCGCCGCACGCTGCAAAAAGATGGCGCAAAGCGGCTGCGTGTGTATCTCTTTCGGTATGGAATCCGGCAACCAGCGCGTGCTCGATCTCATAGATAAAGGCACGAAAGTGCAGTATATGGGCGAGACGATGAAGAACTTTACCAACGCGGGGGTCGCCGTTCAGTTGATGGCTTTCACAGACTTTCCCACTGAGACTCCGGAGGAGAAAAAAGAGACTTTCGACTTCATTAAGGAATATGAGGACTACTGGTCTATAGGCGGCATGGGCACATTCCTTCTCACGGGCACATCGATGATTGCCAAAGATCCGGAGAGGTTTGGAATCAAGGTCATCGAGACGGCTGACGCAGACATTACGCGCGCACTCGCTTATCGCCTGGAAACCGGATCAGAGCGAAAAATACTGCTGACTGAAGATTGCGATGAGTCCTTTAACAGTGATGGCGGGGCCTTTCCACCAGTGCTGGGCCGGCCTTGGGCAGGCGGCACCGATACGCTGCATTCGATGATCTACTACGACCGGTATGGCAACAAGTTTTTCCGTGAAAATCCTTTGGACGATCAGATTGTCGATGGTCAGGTCCCGAACCCGGGAGAATTGCAGGAGGTCGAAGACGATGAGTCCCTGCTTGCTTGTAATGTTTTTGCACCCGGCAGGATCAACGAGTCGCCCTTCAACATCAACGACATTTTCAATAATCGCGACGCCTTCAAAAATCACGTAGCTAACCTGCTTCAGGTCCCTGTGGAGCCATGCTACTCGAATTTTGTGCGTTGGCGGTCCAACGTGCAGCCGGTGGAACAAGCCGCTGAGGTGCACTACTGGCTAACGACCAGTAATAAGTGCGTGAAGATAGAGAAACTTGTCTATCGCATCATCAGGCTCTCTGCTGAAAAACGTCTGCCGTTGAAGAGCATCTTTGCCGGTTTGAAACCCGAGCTTCAAGAAAGACTCCTGGCTTACTTCAAAGAGCTCGAAACGAGCGGGCTGCTGGTCTTCAATAATCCCGATCGTGTCGGCAGAGTCAGACGCAGAAATGTTCGCATTGATGAGAAGGCGATTTGCCGGTTAATCAAAGACATGCCTCCGCAAGGAAAACTTGTCGATACCGCTCCCGCTTTGTGAGTTGAGAATTGTTTCCGGAGATTTAATTTTCATAACGCAGCCCATACTCCACTGCTGTTTAGGGCCTTATCAAAACGAACTGCTTCGAGAAAGGAGGTAACCCATGTACGACTTAACCGCTGATTTGATGGCTGACCTGAATCCGGAAGAATTGGAGCCACGTCTGGAGCTTCAAATCTTCATCGACCCAATCAGCGCAATTTCACCTGAGATGGTCAATAACTGTTGTCGGGACGGTGGAAATTGCGCCTTCGCTTGCGACAACAACTGTCGGGATGCAGGAAACTGCAATACCGAGGCATCCTTCGTGCCTGGACGTATCAAATGACACCCGAGAGGCCATGTCGATCTGGTGTGTAACCTTGGCAATCAGCGGCCGCTGATAAAATCGGTGTAGGTCTATAGGTTTGCGATCTGGAATTGCGCGCCTCCCTGGGGTGCGGTGCCCTGGCACTGCTATGGCCTTACTCTTAAGGCCCGCACTCGAAGGAGACGCACAAGCTCAACGTGTCAGTACTTGCCATATAAGGATAGCAACATGCATTTTTCAGAATCGGCGAAACGTTGGGCCATCCTTGGAGGAACCTGGCTCCTCGGCATCATCTTTATGGCGGCTGCTTTCCTCAAAGCGCTGGACTTTGATGTTTTTCGGCAACAGATCGCGCGCTATCAGTTGCTGCCGGCAAACCTGGAATTAGCGGCTGCCGTCGGGCTCATCGGGTTGGAAGCAATCGTCGGCCTCGCTTGCCTGCTGAGTTTTCGTTTACGTCCGGCACTCTCGGTAATCATCGGCCTCTTGACGCTTTTTCTGGTCGCCACGCTCTTCCGCTGGAATTTGCTTCAGGAGGCTAATTGTGGTTGTTTTGGCTCTTTGCTAGTGGGTGGACCAAGCGCTTTGGTGTTGCATACCACGCTGTTTATCGCGCTTGCTACCGGTCTGCTGTTGATCTTGAGAAACACACTCGTCACATCTCCATCGAGAGGCGGGCGAGTCGTTGCCGGTGTGTTTGCTATGTTCCTGCTGCTCTTTGTAGCGCAACCTTTTTCCGGCAAACCTACGCTGTCGCAAGATGTATTTTCCCCAGACCAAACTCGTGTTTTCCTGAGTGCTACTTGCGATAAGTGTAAAAAGGAAGTGGATAAAGTAAAAGAGCTGGCGCGCAGTGCAGACGTGCCCCCGGTCCGTGTTTTCATTGGGGCTTCATACGAGTCGCAGATTGATGCTTTTTTCAAAGAGGGGAACTTTCACGTCGATTATACTCCCATGACGATCTCCCAACTCTCACGCGAAACATCGCAGGTCCCCAAAGTGCAGATTTTTCGGAAGGGCACTCTGGTCAAAGAGTGGCTTGGTGATGTGCCTCCCCTTGACGAGGTGAGAAGAGCATTGGCAACAGTGCCGAAGGAATGAACCAACCCCAGAGTTCATTAATCAAAACTCTTCTTCAGTCGCGGCGTTTTCTATCGGACGGATTATGCATTCAAGTACAATGCCGATTCCTCTCAGGCTCAAATGGCTCGGAAGGGAAACAGCGGAGGATTGCAGTCTCATTGCTCCTTTCCATCCGCTGATTCTTATCTCTCCTGTTCCTCGCGATCATCGTCTGGACTTTTGCTCGGGCCTGATTCCTTTGCCATTAAAAATCTGTCGCGTGTTTGATCTGCGCGAGAAACAGGCTGTAACTCCTGCAACTGGTACAGGTGATCTTGTGTTCGAAGCGCTCGAGTTGGCGGACAGGCCAGAGAGCACCGCGGCGCTCTATCAGTTCCATTTCGATGTCTATTTGCAAAACTCTGCCTTGAGGCAGGATCGGAAAACTTCAGACTATTGCTATCTCGAGCCGTTTCACCTGGCCGTATTGGAGCACAGATTCATTGTGCTGATACGTGCACTCCGAAATGGCCGGACGGTTGCCGGTGTGCTGCTGAGACGTCCTACCGCTGTCGAACTAAAGAGCTATCGAGAAGGTTTGCACTGCTCAGGTTCAATTGAAGAAACGGATCTTGCGATTGTAGATGTCGTGTCTCTGGATGCCTCCTCGGGAAGCATGTTACGAGCATTGGTCCAGCATGCCGCTCGGTGGGCGCGAGAGTCGGGCTACTCTTTTCTGTCTTCACTACCGGTCGCTGCTCTCATCACGGCGGAGCATGAAAACGAAGAAGACTACACCGTAGAAAGTGAGGCCATAACTGTCTGGCAGGACGGAGCGTCAGCGCTTCTCTACTGTGATATAAGGCGATGCTCGTATTTCGCGACTGACATTTATTACTACTCACTTTGCGGCAAAGAGCTGTCGCTCCATTATGTCGCCAATGTCCTGCCGCAACAGTCCGGGATTGTTCAACTGCTCAAGTCGACGACTCACATCGAAAAGAAAGTCTATACACGCCATCCCAAAGTGCGTGCCGCTCTTCTGGACGCCGGCATTGAATGCGAGTTGCTCAATTCGGCAGGTGTTCCGAGTGCGGCGCCTGGAAGACGAGTGGTGAGCGGCTGATGCAGTGGTTAATTTCAAACGCTGAGCCTGAAGCTGTAAATGCTCTCATTTTGGATGACGATCTACTCCAGGACGGCATCATGCGCGAGATAATGGACCATTTACCCTGGTACAAAAAAACACGCCACATGGATGCGATTTTGGCCGGTCACCTGATTCACATCATTAGGTCCGGATTCGAGCGTTCGTTTGTGTTAAGACAAATGGAGAGTCTCGATATTCCGATGGAAGTCGCCGAGCGATTTCTTCAGATCCTGGAGGTGCGGGAGCGCTGTCGTTTTGGCGAGCCGCGCTATTTTTATGCTCCCGTGCAGTTTATTTCTCCCCTCGGCAAAGGAGTGACTGTCCAGAGTTCTTATGGGAAGCGAACAATCGTTTCCGAGCCGCTGGCAGAGTGCCTGCGATTGTTGTCTCGCCCTATGCCGCGAGAGAAGTACCAGGAGGTGTTAACCGCGTATTTAGGTCGGAAGCAGCATGCGGAACAAGCCTGTCAAACCTTAGCTCGCCAGGGATTGCTGCTGAGCTGCGATTCAACGCAAACGCCGGTCAGGGATTATGGTGTGCTGCGCTGGAACCTGGAACTGGAAAGCCAGGGCAATTTACTCTCAGAGGCAGCCTGGGAAGAGCGGCTGAACTTTCTGGAAGAGAGTTTTCAAAGCTCTTACTTTCATTCGCACAATCATTACGTCACTACACCGATCGGGCTCTGCGGAAATCTCGATACAATCATAGCAGTTGGCGATGCAGCATACTTTGTGGACCTCTCTTTTAAGCTACAAAGATTTGCTCAACAGATACCCATCAGTCTGAGAGCGGCCAATTTATCTGCTTACTATTCTTACCAGGAGCTGCGCGTACAGTCTCCCACGCTCTTCGAGTGGGGATTAACGCTAGACGTGCGTAACACCGGCGATGCGTTGATCGAGGAGTTGCTCGCCCTTGTTGAGAGACGAGAGTTTTCTCAGGTCATTGAAGTCAGGCTACTAATTGGACGGGAATGGCCCGCCAGCCTGGGCCTGCTCAATGAATATGTGCGGCTTAAACTTTACTCGACAGACGATCTCGAGCTACCGCCATTGGAAACAATGCCCGCCGCGTTGCGCTATGTTGTCGAACAGTACTTACGGCCTCGTTGCCAACGCGAGGGATGCGGCGCCGGGCTGAGTCTTTATATTGACGGGCAGGGTTATGTCTCCAGTTGTTCGCTTGAAGGAGGCGTACCTCTCGGCCATATTGCCGATGGTCACCAAGCGGTTGAGCAAAACAGGAGGTCGCTTCGCTACAGTCGGACGGGTGCATGCCGCTTCGGCGTTAATCCAGACTCTGGCAGAGAGAGCGATTCTAACAGGGTTGGGCCAGTACTATTAACTCCAGAGAGCAGCACTCGCCTTCAGCGAGAATTTACCTGCGCCTAGCATGGGAAACAGGTTGATGATAGCCGGCTCCAGTTTTGATTACCTGACGCTTCCGTATTGCGGCTCACAAACGGCAGCGATCGCCAGACGCCTGTCTCATTACTATCATTGCATCTTCATTCCGTTTGTGGACAAGAGTCAAATCGAGCAACTGACTGCAGCGGGATTCTACTGCCGCGCGTCGACCGCTACGCAAGACCTAGCCCTCAAGAAGCTCGGCTCGATGGACGAAATGCTTTCAAAACTGCCCTCGAAACGGCGTAATGACATCAGGCAGGCCGTGAGAAAGGCCTCTGAACAGCAAATCGAAATCACTATCGAACCATTTCGTCAGAGGCCGGAACAGTTTCGAGACGTTTACAACTGGTACTTCGACGTCTATCGCGCATATGCCGCAACTCACTTTCCGAATAAATATAAGTACAACCTGATTGAAGAGTGGCACGAGGATTTACTGGGACGATTTCGCCTGACTCCCAGCGTTCTCGCGCTGGCCCACTGGCAGAAAAAGATCGTTGGGGCCTCGCTTCTGATCCATATTCCATGCAGGCAGTATGGTATGAACTCGTCATTCCGAATTGCGTTCCCGGAAGAGCAGGGAATTGGCGACGTGCTGCAAATGTCTACCCTCAACTCCGGTTCGGGGCCAGTTGGTAATATCAACACGTATCTTTATTTCCGTCTGATCGAATGGTGTATCACTCATGGCTATGCATACTTCTCTTTCGGGCGTGAGAATTTGATGTTGCCCCCAAACGAGTATCTAAATGTGATCGGATCCAAGCGGTCCTGGGGAACCACGACAGTGGTTGAGAACGATGCGGCAACTTTGGAATTTGTTCTCTGCAATCGAAAGGCTTTGCTGTACCTGGACTCTGACTATTTCCTGTTTTCCTGGGCGCCGAGTGTCTACCGGCTGATCTATTTTGCTAATGATGAAGTAATCCCCAAAAGTCTTTCCCAAACGCTGGAAACCGATTCGTACCTGGACAAAGAGGTCTATACTCGAAAGCGTTCAATCTTCTCTTATTTGGAAAAGAGAGCGGCGCGCTGGAAAAATGTTGTGATAGTCTTGTGTTCCGGAAACGGTAAAACAATAGAGTCTTTGGCTTGTCACTAAAGAAGGACAACCTGAAGTGCACAAACCCCTCACTATCGGCATTGTCGGCGGCATGAGTCCCGAGTCTACCGCTATCTATTACCAGCACATTGTTCGCCTTCATCAGTTCGAATTTCATGACCACAGTTATCCGCCGGTCGTCATCACGAGCGTCTCTTTTCAGCAATACATAGATTGGCAACATCAGGAGCAATGGCAGCAGATCGCTCTCGGGCTGGAACAGGAGTTCGGCAGACTGTCGGCAGCGGGCGCCGACTTTGCCGTACTGGCGACCAACACCATGCACAAGGTGTTGCCCTTAATCAATAGTCCCATTCCTGTTTTAAATATTTTAGAGGTTGTGGCCGACCACAGCAGACGAGAAGGAGTGGAGAGGGTCGCGCTGACGGGCACCAGGTTCACTATGGGCGATGGCTTCTATTCGCGCGGGTTGGAGAGCTACGGTCTCCAGGTGATCATTCCCAGTGAGTCGCAGCAGGATCAGATACACCACATTATTTATGATGAACTCATAGCGGGCGTCGTGAGTCCTGCTTCGATCGAACAGTTTGCCGGGATCACTCGAGATTTATTAGCGCGCGGAGCCCAGGCGATTCTACTCGGGTGCACAGAACTGGTCATGCTGGTCCAGGATAACCCCGCCGGGGTGAATACGATCGACAGCACCCGCCTTCACGCAGAGGCGGCCTGGAGGAAAGCCGTTGGGTTCAACGGCCGATAGGGGCAGAATGGCAGAGCCTGCAAATTTGTAATTTGTGCGACTTTTGACCCGGAATTGTCATTAATCGATCGGGCGGAACGAGTCTCGACCGATCAAGCATTTAAACTAGAATGCCGGCTGTGGCTGCTATCAAATTAGTAGAAAAGCTTGGGGCAATCACTCAGACTCACCAGCGAGAGGCTGGAGGACTGCTCGAGCGCGCCCAGCAAGGAGATGAAGAAGCTTTCACTCTGTTATTCGAACGTTACGCCAAGGCTGTTTTTAATTTTATCTATCGCATGGTCGGACAGAGCGACTTGGCCGAGGATCTAACCCAGGAGACTTTTGTGCGTGCGTACAAAAAACTCAAGGGTTTACGTCTTCAGGCCAATACGCAACTCTCGACGTGGCTCATCAGCATTGCCAAAAACGTGGCGCGTGAGTCGTTTCGTTCGCGGCAGGCGGACCAGAGAACCATCGGTCTCGAAGGGGTCGACAAGCTGGATTTAAGTCACGGAGATCCGAAACCCGATGAACAACTGTGGGACAAGGAATTTCAACGTATCGTACAACAAGGGCTCGAAACTCTTGACCCGGACAAACGTCTCGTCTTTGTCCTGAGAGTATTTCAACAGTGCAGCTATGAGGAGATTGCGACGATCACGGGATATTCCATGCCGAAGCTGAAAACTGATCTTTTCCGGGCGCGGGCAGAAATGAGGTCCTGGTTGCGTCCTTATCTGGAGCAGAGCCGTGAAATGTGAGGAATGCACATCGCTGCTTGAGGACCATCTATACAATCAGCTTGGCGCAGCAGACGAAGAGCGGCTGACAGACCACTTGAGCGACTGCAGCGAATGTGCTGGTGAGTACGCGCGGCTGCGCCGGGAGCAGGAACTGTATGCGTCTTGTGAATTGCAACTGGCGCCTGAGTTTTGGGCGGGCGTTCAGGCGAGAATCCGGAAAGAAAACGGCCCGCGAGTTTCTGGATTCGCCGGCCTGTTCAACTTTCGCTTCGATCAGGTTGTCGCAGTTGTTACCTGTCTTCTCGTCGTCGCGGGCCTAATCGGGTTGTGGCGCTATTTTGAAATGGGACGGAACCGCGCCGCGTCTGAAGTCAACAATGCTCCACAGATCAGCACGCTGGCAACGGCAGAAAAGAGCAATGCTGCTGCCGTCGCTGATTCAGGAAAGAGCCAGAGAGCTCTGGTCGATGAGGTAAAGATAAATACGCCACACTGGCGCGCGATTTTCCCGCGGCCTGTCAAACTCAGCCGTACTTCCAGGAGGAAGATCGAGAAACCTTTGTTTGCTGCAAATGCTGTGGTTGAGCGAGATCCAATGTTGTTGGCCCAGAGAAGTGTTCCTCGTGATCTCGACATTGTTAGCACACGTCATCTCGAACAAATCCAAATGCTGCTGCGCTCATTCGAAAATGGAAGGTTTTTGGCCCACTCGAATACGCTGGACCTCACTTATGAGATCGGGCTCTCCAGGAACCTGCTGGCGCGCAATGCCTTAGTGCGAGGTGACGCAGAGTTGGCAGGAAACATTCCCCTGACGAGATTGCTGGATCGATCCGAGCCATTTCTACTCGACATTGCAAACTTACGAAACAATTCTAACCAGAAAGAGATCCGTATGGTTAAAGAGAGCTTGACGAAAGCGCAAATCGTTGCTGCCCTGCAAGCCTTCTAAAGGTGTCTTGACTGCACCAAAATCATAAGGAGCATCATGAACATCCAAAATAAATCATCAGTTGGCAGGACCTTCATTACCTTCATTATGGCTGTGGCTCTGCTGCCGCTGATGCAGAGCACAGGAAGCGGTCAGAGGCGTTCCAGATCCGGTGATCCGGCGCAAACACCGAACGCTTCCGGTCCCGAAATGAAAGCCTTTCGCGATGGGAAAGAATTGCTCCTGGAGGAGAACTGGGTCAGAGCCGCCGAGAGGTTTAACGACTACATAACGGATTATCCCAAAGATGCCAACGTCGATGCCGCGCTCTATTGGTTGGCGTTTGCCTTGAAAAAGCAGGATCGGTTTCGCGAAGCCGAGCGGGCGTTGAACCGGTTAATAGCCGACTTTCCCGCCTCTACGTGGACAGATGACGCCAAGGCACTGCGGATCGAGATCGCTCCGCGACTCGGCAATACAGAGCTAATTGACAAGGAAGCGAATGCCTCGAGCAACGACGAAGCCAGACTGATTGCATTGCGCAACCTGTTTTTAAGTAATTCCGAACAGGCAGTAGCAATCACCGCAAATGTCTTCGCGGCGGGCTCTGGTGCAAGCGGCAGCTTCAAGGAATCAGCAGTCACGCTGTTGGGTCGTTATGGAGGAAAGCAGGCATGGCCTCTATTGATTGACATAGCACGGCGTGAATCAGACATCAGGCTTCGCAAGTCGGCCATTTACTGGTTAGGCAAAGAGGAAGATGCAAACACTCTGGCGGCCCTCAAAGACCTGGCACTGACGTCGTCTGACAGTGAAGTGGGACTCGCGGCCGTTTCGGCGATTCTGCAGCAGGGAAGTCCCCAGGCACTGGAGAGTCTGAGTGAGATCACAAACGCCGCCATCTCTCCCGCCGTGCGCAATCGTGCGGAGAGTTTATTACAAACAGGAACGGGCATCAGCAGCAAACCGAATACAGGCTCCTGGCTCTTAATAAAAGACAACAGGCAACTGCTGCTGTTTTCAAGCGGCCGGATTATCAAGCTGAGCGGGTCTGGTAATCTCACCTTCAAGCGTGATGGCCAAGTAATTGAAGTACCAAACGGGCTCAGGATTACAGTCAACGGAGAAGCTCCTTTTAAAGGAGGCCAAGTGCGCAAGGGTGAGACGGCCGACGTGATCGGCGGCGACATTGCTTCCCGTGAGCGCTTGATAAATGGAAACGAGACGGTGCGCCTCGTCGATCAAGGTCAGCGGACGATTTGGGAGTTGAGCCTGGCGCCGGTTGAAAGCGCGAATGTGTTTGAGAGTGGCAATTGGTTCACGATTAATGGAGAGTTTAATGTCAGTGGCGCCCAGTTAAAAGACTACTTTCTTTACGCAAAACCCGCTGGCGGTGTGAAGATGCGCTGAAGCCCAAGAGCAGAGGGGATGTATTATGGAATCGTTGCGGAAAGATCTAATTTACGCGGTTCGAACGTGGCTGAAATCTCCTTTGTTGATGGGAGTTGCGATTCTCGCAATGGCCTTGGGCATCGGTGCGAACACTGCCATCTTTTCCGTCGTCAACGCCATTTTGTTGCGCCCACTGCCATATCCGGATGCTGAGCGGCTGGTCAGAATCTGGGAAACCCAGCCCGACCTCGAAAAAGCTCCACTTGCCCCCGGCGACTTTCTCGATTGGAAACAACAGAACCAATCGTTTGAGCAAATGACCGCTTTCCGAAGCCAAAGCTTTAACTTCATAGAGGGCCAGGAGCCTGAGCGCATCCGTGGCGCTCGCGTCTCTGCCAATTTCTTTTCGGTGCTGGGCATTCAACCCGCGCTGGGACGCTCTTTCACAGAGGACGAAGATCAGCCCGGTCATAACAGGGTACTGGTCCTGAGTGATGAACTGTGGCACCGGCGTTTCGGCGCCGATCCGAACATCGTAGGCAAGACCACGCTCGTCAACGATCAGAGTTATACGATTATCGGTGTCATGCCGCGTGGTGCTACTTTTCCAGTAAAGCAGGCTGAAGTGTTTACCCCGAATGCTTTTAACGATGCGGAGAAAAAGACGCGGCGGGTAAGGTACATTTCCGGAATCGGACGTTTGAAGCCAAATGTCACACTGGCGCAAGCTCAGGCCGACATGTTAGTCCTCGATAAACGTTTGAATGAACAGTATGCGAGCAACAGCAAGGCCACAGTCATGCTGGTTCCACTAAAGGAGGAAGTGATCGGGAATATCCAGCGGCTGTTAACGATCCTCATGGTGAGTGTTATTTGCGTACTTTTAATCGCCTGCGGCAACATCGCGAACTTATTACTCGGGCGGGCCATAACGCGCCAGAAAGAGATTGCTATCCGCACTGCTCTCGGGGCCAGCCGAGGACGCATCATCCTTCAGATGTTAACCGAGAGCGTGTTGCTTTCGCTGATTGGTGGCGCACTGGGACTGCTATTGGCGTTGGGAAGCATTTACATGCTTCTTAATCTCAAGCCTGCAAACATTCCGCGTCTGACGGAGGTTCAGCTCGATGCTCGCAGCCTCGCGTTCACCTTTGCTCTTTCGCTTCTGACAGGAGTGTTGTTTGGATTATTTCCGGCTCTTCGTGTTTCGACTCCTGGTCTGGAGAATTCACTTAAAGAAGGAAGCAATCGCCAGTCACAAGGTCCTCTGCATAATCGATTGCGCAGTCTGCTGGTGGTTTCTCAGGTGGCAATGTCGCTGTTGCTTTTGATTGTCGCCGGTCTATTGATCAAGAGCTTCGTGCGCCTGAACAACGTTGACCTCGGTTTCGATCAGAATAATCTTCTGACTATGGAGATAACGCTGCCCCCGGCTAAATATGAAGATAGTCAAAGCCAGGTCGCGTTTTTCCAACAAGCTATCGAAGGAATTAAAACACTGCCGAAAGTGCAGAGTGTTGGAGCGATTAGCGATCTTCCTCTTCTCGGTGGTAATTCGACGGTCTTTCAGATAGAGGGCCGGCCTGTGGAGCAGGAAAAACCGCTCACAGAATTTCGCGGCATTAGTCCTGAGTATTTTCGCACGATGAAGATTCAACTCCTGAAAGGACGTTACTTCACGGACAGTGACAATAAGAATGCGCCGGGCGTGGTCATCGTTAATGAGACATTGGCGAAGCGCTTTTTCCCGGGCGAGGAACTGCTCGGTAAGCGAATTGGTCTAAGCAATCCGGTGGACTGGCGCGAGATTGTGGGTGTAGTGCGAGATGTCAGAGATTATGGCCCGGATACCGAGCCAAACCCGCAATGCTACGTGCCGTTTGTACAAAACGCGCCCGACTACATCGATATGACAAGTGCGGGCATGGCGTTGTTGGTGCGCGCGGACTCAGATCCGAAGAGTTTGACACCATCAATCAAGCAGCAGATACACACACTAGATAAAGCCCAGCCCATTCAGAATATACGAACAATGGAGCAAGTCTTTGGCGAGTCGATAGCGCAACGGCGTTTCAATATGCTTGTGCTTAGTCTGTTTGCTGGTTTGGCGTTGTTGCTGGCGGGGATCGGAGTTTACGGCGTGATTAACTACACCGTCACCCAGCGCACACATGAATTTGGTGTTCGTCTGGCGCTTGGCGCCCGCCCGAGTGACGTTAACAAACTGGTCCTGAGTCATGTAACCAAACTGACGGCCGCAGGCATTGTTCTTGGTCTTTTTGCAGCTTTCGCAACCAGCCGAACGCTATCCACTTTGCTTTGGGGAGTGACTGCCACGGATCCTGCCATTTTTATATCTACGTCACTGCTCATGGCAATGATCGCACTTCTGGCAAGTTATTACCCCGCTCGTAAGGCAACTAGGGTGAACCCCATCATCGCGCTCAAAGCTGAATAGAGCACCTCGCAGTGCAGCTTCTCAGGTCTTGACTTGCGCTGTCCATCGGCCCAGGCGCGGTTGGAGGGGTTCTCACGGAACGCAGCTCTCGAAACTCGTGCTTCGGTGGATTACTAGGTTCCCTCAACCGAGCGCAACAGAGTTGATTAATTCGATCTCTTGGGCCACTCACCCTCAAGGATTCATGACGGAATTTGAGGAGGTTAGGTAAATAAAAATCGTGTCTCAACTAAGTCTCAATTAGGTGCTAATAGTGTAGGTAGTGAAGAATGTGTAAAAAGCAAAGTGCTTCATTTTCTTAGCAAAAACACATACCTCGAAAAAACGCTGTAAACCCCATAAAAACGGTAACTACAAATAGAGAGTTCGAGTCACCCCTTCGGCACCAGCAATCTCAAAAAACCTCAGTAAAAACGCAGATTTTCTGAGTTTAGGAACAACTAAGGTACAAACACCTGTCGTTGGGAGCCTGCGACCCCAATTTCCATCAATGGAATGGTGCGTGAAACAAACCTTTCGTCACGTTCATTCCGTGTGAAATTCTGCGCTTGAGTTTGAGAGTGGTGGAAGGTTGATGCTTGCACCGCGGGAGCGACAATCTTACAGAAGCGTTTGCGCATTGCTATAAAGTCTGTGCGCGAGCTATTAATTAGCAGTCATCAGTTCGTAATGACCACCGCGAGAAGAATAACCCATTTTCTGTTAACTGGAGCTCGTGTCAAGAGTTGTGGAAATTCATTTAGCGCATCCTCGCTGATCTAGCTGACGTGCATTTGGTTCACGCGGCGATACCGAGCGCGTCCGTTTCGTTCTTTGACATCTTGTCTACTGG
>Ga0081539_10003756_pt1 | contig 18022 bp, 15 predicted proteins | sample TabmetS4T2R2_FD_71023 | JGI IMG/M metagenome (GOLD analysis project Ga0081539, IMG submission 71023) | Tabebuia heterophylla rhizosphere microbial communities from the University of Puerto Rico - S4T2R2 | ecosystem: Host-associated > Plants > Roots > Rhizosphere ...
TGGAGCCCGCGACGAAGCGGGAGTTCTTCCACGCCTCGAAGTACTCGGACATCGTCGGCGTCATGACCACCACGGCCGTGAACACGTCGGTGGCCTCGGGCGTCCACGCCTCGCCGGCCCGCTGCAGCTCCTTGGCGGTCTTCTCGAAGTCCCGCGTCGCGGCCTGGAGGAAGTCGGCGTCCGGCAGCGCCTCGCCGAAGGCCACCTTGCCGTCGCCGTCGAGGTCTGGCTCGACCCCCTTGGCCGTGAACTTCTCCTCCGTGCCGAAGATCGACGTCTCCGTGATGAAGAAGAAGTTGCCGGGCTGCTTGTAGCGCTTGCCGGCGGCGGTCTCGATCGTGAACGGCACCGCGGTCTCGGGATCGCTCGCGTCGCCGCCCGCATCGAGGATCACGTCGAAGTCGGCCAGCTCCGGAACGCCGGCGACGACGCCCTCCATCTCCTCGTAGGCGGGATTGGCGGCGCGGAAGTCGGTCTGCAGCCGCCCGACGATCGACGCGACCTCCTCGCGATGGTCGGCCAGGAGCCTGTCGTAGTCGAACTCGACGCCCTCGGCCAGCGCGTGGTAGCGCTCGGCGCGCTCGCGGAGCTTGGCCGTCTCGGCGACGAGGCGGTCGGTGTGCTCGGCCAGGTAGTCCTTGACCGCGCCGTAGTCCGCCGAGCGCTGCTGCGTCGTGGTGGTCGCGCTGCCGGCGGAGCCCTCGTCGTCCGAGCCGCAGGCGGCGAGCAGCAGGGTGGCGGCGACGGCCAACGGGGCCGCCGCCCGCAGGGGGGACTGGCGAAGTGGCATGGTTCCTCGGTCGAAGCAGGCGAAGAGTTCGGGTGCCCTAAGGGCGAGTTCGGGCACCCTAACATGCGCGGCTCAGTCGCGGAGCGCGGCCTCCGCGTCTGCGTAGAACGGCCCGAGGCTCCCGTCGAGCGCCGCCAGCGCGAGCAGCCGCTGCACGTGGACCGGTGCGCGCACGGCCCGCAGGGTGACGCCGTTCGCGTCGGCCCACTCGCGCATCCGGAAGAGGATGTTGAGGCCCAGCGAGTCGACGAAGGTCAGCTCGTGCAGGTCGAGGACGAGCAGCGAGCGTGGCTCGAGCACCTCGGTGAGCGCCCGCTCGAGCTGATCTGCGGTGCCGGCGTCGAGCTCGCCGGCGAGCCGGACGATCAGCGCCGACGAGGAGCCGTCGGTCTCGATCTGCAGTTTGGGAGGCTGGGGCGTGGGCATGGCGATGGCACGACGGACGCCTCCCAGCGCCGGCGCAGTCTGCCAGAGCGATCGGGCCCGGCGCTAGTCGTCTAGTGGTCCAGATCCTCGCCGCGCACCAGCCGCGTGACGGTGACGATCGCCATGAGCGTCATGATCGCGAGGCTCGAGAGGCACCACTGGCACGTCGCGTTGATCACCGTGACCGACTCGATCGTCAGGTAGACGCTGAAGCCGAAGCCGATGACCGCGACCAGCGCCGCGGCCGTGCGGGCGAGCTCGCCGCGCAGCCAGTTCGCGAAGAGCAGCGTGATGTAGGACAGCAGTCCGAGCAGCGCCACCGGGATTCCGACGAGCTTTGATTGGTCGGACGCCTGGACCTTCTCGCATCCGTGGGAGCCGCCCGCGCAGATCGGGCTGATGTCCGCGTAGTGCACGTACGTGAGGTAGCCCGCGACGCCGATCCCCAGCAGGCTGAGGATCAGCGACGCGATGCGCAGCGGGCCGTCCGTCAACCCTTGGCCTCCGCCAGGGCCTCCTTGATCGGCTCGCGGAAGTCGTCGACGGTCAGCGTCCGCGTCTCGATCTTGGAGAGCTCGCCGTCGGTGGGGCCGACCAGGAACGTCGGCGTGGAATCGATGCTCGCCTTGTTGGCCGCCGCCTGCGACGCCTGGATCGAGCTCGACACCTGCGCCGAGTCGCGGCCGTCCAGCGCCTTCTGGGCGTCGAGGCCGTCCACGCCCTCGGCGATCCGCTTGAGGAACGCCTCGTCCGCGTAGCCCGTGTTCTCGTCGCCCTGGTTGGCGTAGAAGTTCTCGACGAACTGGAACATCTTGCCCTGCGCCGCCGCCGCCCACGCCACGCGCGCGCCGCGCTCGGAGTCGGCGCCGATGAACGTCAGCGTCCGCAGGACGAGCTTCGCCTGACCGGTCTTGACGTAGTCGTTCACCACGTCGGGAAGCCCGTCGGTGCTGAACCGCTGGCAGAACGGGCACTGCAGGTCGACGTACTCCTCGATCGTCACCGGCGCGTCCTTGTCGCCGAGGACGTTGCCCTCCTGCGGGATGCCGGTGAACAGCGTGTTGGCCTGCGCCGTGCCCTCCTCCGCGGACGGCTCGTCGCTGCCGGACTGGCTGATGACCACCGCTGCGACGATCACGACGACCGCGACGGCGAGGACGCCCCCGAGCAGGGCGAGCCGCCGCTTGCGGGCGGCCGCCTGGGCCTCCCGACGCTCGGCCGCCTCGCGCTGCTGGCGTGCCTTCGCCTTGGCCTCCGCGCGCGAGCTCATGCGGGCTGCGCCTCCGGGGAGGCGATGTCGGCGCTGAAGGAGAAGCGGGTGGGCGCGACCGGCCCAACCGGCTTCTCCAGGTCGTATCCGTGCACGTGCACCTCGTCGGACTGGGCGTTCATCGCAGAGGACATGGGCGAGGAGGCCAGGCTAGTGGGCGCGAGGCCGCGTGCAGCATCGAACCCGTGTTTGCGCGGGGCCCTCCCGCCAAGGTAGCGTCACCGCGGACCCATTTCGAGGTGTGGAGCCGGAGACCGTGACAGCGACGACGCGCCTGGTCGGCCGCGACGGTGAGCTGGCCGCGCTTGACGCCGTCCTCGACGAGACCCTCGAGGGCCGGCACGAGATCGTCCTGCTGGCCGGCGAGGCCGGCATCGGCAAGACGAGCCTCGCGCGCGAGCTCGCCGCGCGAGCGCGCCGTCGCGGCGCGACGGTCGTCTGGGGAGCCGGCTGGGACGGGGGCGGCGCGCCCGTGCTCTGGCCGTGGAGTCAGGTCGTCCGGGAGCTCATCCGCACCGTCTCGCCAGAGCAGCTCCGCGACGACCTCGGACCCGGCGCTCCGTGGCTCGCGACCGTGTCGCCCGACGTGCGCGCCGCGCTCGGCGACGTCCCCGAGCCGCCCCCGACGGAGGGCGAGCACGCCCGCTTCCACCTCTTCGACGCCCTTGCCCGGTTCCTCGCCGCGAGCGCCGCGCGCACGCCGCTCGTCGTCGTGCTCGACGACCTCCCGTGGATGGACGAGCCGTCGCTGCGGGCGCTCGAGCTCATCACCCGCACGCTCCACGACGTTCCGCTCCTCGTGGCCGGGACCTACCGGGACGACGAGGCGCGCCGCCGGGACGACCTCACGGCGGTGCTCGGCAGCCTGCGCCGCACCGCCCGCTCGGTGCCCCTGCGCGGCCTGAGCGTCGAGGCCGTCGGCGAGCTCGTGGCCCAGCACTCCGGCGGCGCGCCCCGCCCCCAGCTCGCACGCAAGGTCCACGACGTGAGCGCCGGCAACCCGTTCTTCGCCGACGAGCTGCTGCGCCTCATGCTCGTCGACGGCGCGCTCGCCGCCGACGGGGGATCGCTGCCGCTGCCGGCCGGCGTCGCCGAGACGATCCGCCGCCGGCTCGCGCCGCTGGACCTCCAGACCGCGCGGATCCTCACCGTCGCTGCGGTCATCGGCGGCGAGTTCCGCCTCGGGACTCTCGCCGCCGCGGCCGGCGTCGAGCTGAGCACGGCCGTCGCCGCGGTCGACGATGCGGCCCGCGCAGGCCTCGTGGAGGGCCCGCCGGGCGGGCGGCGCGCAAGCTTCTCGCACGCGCTCGTGCGCGAGACGCTCCTCGCCGACCTTGCGCCGGGCGAGCGCAGCGCGCTGCACGCCGACGTCGCCCGCGCTCTGCGCGATCGCTACGGCGAGAGCGTCGAGGAGCACCTGCCCGAGCTGGCCTTCCACGTGCTCGAGGCCGTCCCGCACGTTCCCGCCGAGGAGGCGCTGCGCTACGCGCTGGACGCCGGCCACCATGCGGTCGCCCGCTTCGACTACGCGGAAGGCGCGCGGCTGTTCGACCGGGCGGCCGACCTGCGCGACGTCCTCGGCCCGGACGACGTGCGCGACGCGGACGTCTTCCAGGCGCTCGGCGAGGCGCGCATGCGCGCGGGCGACATCGCGGGCGGCCGTTCGGCGCTCGCGCGCGCGGCCGCCGCGGCGCGGCGCCTGGGCGATCCGATGCGCGTCGCGCTCGCGGCGCTCGCGTACGCCCCCTGGGGCTACTCGCCCGGGGTGGTGGAGGAGGACGTCGTCGATCTGCTGGCCGAGGCGGTCGACGTGCTCGACGACGCCGGCGGCAACGTCCGGGTGGACTCCCTGCGCGCGCGGCTGCGGGCACGGCTCGCGAGCTCGCTGTACTGGTCGCCGGAGACGCAGCGCCGCGAGCGGCTCGTCGAGGAGGCGACCACGCTCGCCCGCAGCCTGCGCTCCCGCGTCCGCGACTCGGACGTGCACATCGCGGACGAGACGCTCGCGTACGTCCTGGGGCAGGGCTTCGTCGCCACGTGGGGGCCGGACACGAGCGAGCGGGGCTCCGCGACGGCAGAGGAGCTGCTCGCGCTGTGCGAGCGCACGAGCGACCTGGAGCGCGAGCTCAACACCCGCTCCTGGCTCGTGACGCTCCTCTCCGAGCTCGGCGATCTCCCCGGCGCCCGGCGCCACGCCGACGCGTACGCCGAGCTCGCGGCGCGCCTCCGGCAGCCCCGGACCCTGTTCTACGTCCCGCTGCACGAGGGCATGACCGCCATCCTCGAGGGGCGCTGGGAGGACGCGGAGCGCTGCGCGATGGAGGCCGGCGAGCTGGGCGCGCAGGCGCCCGGGACGCTCGCGCCGCTCCTCGCCACCGCGCAGCTGGGGATCGCGCGGGTCGAGCAGGACCGCGGAGCCGAGATCGAGGAGGCGGTGCGCGCGTTCGCCGCCCGCCACCCCGCGATGCCGGCGTGGCGTGCGGCGCTCGTCGTCGTCCTGACCCAGGCGGGACGGACGGCGGAGGCGCGCGACGAGCTCGAGCGCCTCGCGGCGCAGGACTTCGCCGACCTTCCACGCGACACGCTCTGGCTCCCGGCGATGTGGTTCCTGGCGCGCGCGGCGTTCGAGCTGGAGGACGCGCCGCGGGCGGGACGGCTGCGCGAGCTGCTCGAGCCCTACGCGACGCGCAACGCCGTCTCCCCGGAGGCCGCCGTGCTCGGCCCTGTCAGCCTCGCGCTCGGCATGCTCGCGGCCACGACGGGCGACGAGACGGCGGCGCTCGCGCACGTCGCCACGGCGCGGCGCATCGCGGCGCGCCACGGCGCGAGGCCGGCGCTCGCCCGTGCGGCGCTGCTGGAGGCACGGCTCCGTCGCGAGAGCGAGCCGGCACGCGCCCGGACGCTCGCGACGGAGGCCGAGAGCCGCGCCGAGGAGCTGGGGCTGACGGCGCTGCGCGACCGCGCCTCGGACCTGCGCAAGGACCTCGCCGAGGAGACGAGACCCTCGCCGGCGCCGCGGTTCGCGCGCGCGGGCCGCGCGGCGGTGCTGCGGCGGGAGGGCGACGTCTGGGCGGTGGGCATGGAGGGCGCGCTCTTCCGCGTTCGGGACGCCAAGGGCCTCGCGCACCTCGCCCAGCTCCTCGCGCGGCCCGGCGAGGAGCTGCACGCGCTCGATCTCGTCGCGCAGGCCGAGGGCGCCGTGGGCGCCCGGGCCGTCGCCGGAGGCGTCGCCGGCGAGCTCGACGTCCGCCACGGCGGGCAGGCCGACGTGGGACCCGTCCTCGACGCGGAAGCCAAGCGCTCGTACCGCGACCGCCTGGAGGAGCTGCAGTCCGAGATCGAGGAGGCGGAGGCCTTCAACGATCCCGAGCGCGCGGCGCGGGCGCGGGAGGAGCTCTCCTGGCTCGCCGACCAGCTCAGCGGCGCCGTCGGCCTGGGCGGCCGCGACCGCCGCACGGGGTCGGACGCGGAGCGGGCGCGCGTGAACGTGACGCGCGCGATCCGCGCCGCGCTGCGGCGCGTCGAGGAGCGCGACGCGGACCTCGGGCGCATCCTGCAGGCGACCGTCAGGACGGGCACCTTCTGCTCGTACGAGCCCGATCCGAGCGAGCCGCTGCAATGGACGGTGACACCGTAGAGCGCTTCGACGCGGTCGTCGTCGGCACGGGCTTCGGTGGTTCCGTCGCCGCGGCGCGCCTGGCGCAGGCCGGCCACGCCGTCCTCGCCCTCGAGCGTGGCAAGGCGTGGCCGCCGGGCAGCTTCCCGCGGACGCCGTGGGAGCTCGGCCGTGCCACCTGGGACCCGAGCGAGGGCCTCTACGGCCTCTACGACATCTGGTCCTTCCACCGCCTGGACTCCGTGGTCAGCTCCGGCCTCGGCGGCGGCTCGCTCATCTACGCGAACGTCATCCTGCGCCGCCCGGACGCGTGGTACGCCGACGACGGCGACGAGCGCTGGCCTATCGGCCCGGAGGACCTCGAGGAGCACATCGAGGTCGTGCGAGGCGAGCTCGGCGCCAGGCCGTACCCGTGGGCGGACACCACGCCGAAGACGTCTCGCTTCCGCGAAGCGGCCGAGAGCACGGGCTGGGGCTGGCGCGAGCTCGACCTCGCCGTGAGCTTCTCGGCGACGCCCGACGGCGAGCCCGAGGCGGGCGTCGCGCTCGAGGGTCCGCGCACGCTGCACGGCATCCAGCGCAGCACGTGCCGGCGCTGCGGCGAGTGCGACGTCGGCTGCAACTTCGGATCGAAGAACACGCTGGACCACACGTACCTCACCACGGCGCGCGCCGCCGGCGCCGAGGTGCGGACGCTGTGCGACGTCGTGTCGCTCGAGCCGGTCGACGGCGGGGACGGGAGCGCCGGCTGGCTCGTGCGCTACCGCGTGCACGACGCCGCAAGGACGGGACACGTCACAGAGCCCTCCGACGGCCCGGCGCAGCGCGAGGCGATCGCCACGCGCGTGATCCTCGCGGCGGGCACGTTCGGCACGCAGCTCCTCCTGCGCCGCAACGCGAACCGCCTCCCCGGCCTCAGCCCCACGCTGGGCGACGGGGTCTCGGCGAACGGGGACCTGCTGACGTTCGCGGCGCGCTGCGACCCGGCGCGCCCCCTGCAGCCGCACGACGGCCCGGTGATCACCACCGCCATCGAGCACATCGACGGCACCGGCGGCTTCTACCTGCAGGACGCGGGGTTCCCTGCCATCGGCGAGTGGCTGTGGCACGCGGTCGGCGCCGCCGAGGACCTGTGGCGCGACAGGCGCGAGATCCTCGAGCTCCTGCTGCGCGGGTTCCACAAGGAGCGTGACACGAACCTCTCCGCGGAGCTCGCGCACCTGGCGGGCCGCGGCATGACGTCGGCGTGCCTCATGCCCCTGCTCGGCATGGGCCGCGACGTCGCCGACGGGCGCCTGGGCCTCGACGGCAAGCGGCGCCTCACCTGCGACTGGGCGATCGACCGGTCCCAGCCGTTCTTCAAGGAGCTGCTGGGCGCCGCGCGGGACATCGCCGACGCGCTCGGCGGCGAGCTGTGGGACACGGCGATCGGCGAGCTCGACCGGATCGTCACCGTGCACCCGCTCGGCGGCTGCCGCATGGGCGCCGACGCGACGCTGGGCGTCGTCGACGGGTGGGGCGCGGTCCACGGGTGCGAGGGCCTCTACGTCTGTGACGGCTCGGTCATGCCGGCGGCCGTGGGCGCCAACCCGTCGCTGACGATCGCGGCGTTCGCGGAGCGCACCGCCGCGGGGATCATCGCGGGGGCTTAGCCGCGACCGCCGCCTCGTCCACGTCGCAGCCCCAGCCCGGCCCGTCAGGGATCTCGACGTATCCGTCGCGCACGACCGGCGACCGGGTCACGAGGTCTGCCTGCCAGGGCACGTCGTCGACCTCCAGCTCGAGGATCCGCAGGTTCGGGGCGGCGGCCGCGAAGTGCAGGCTCATGTACGTCGCGAGGTGGCCGTAGAAGTTGTGCGGCGCGACGTTGACCTCGAAGGCGTCGGCGAGCGACGCGACGCGCAGGGACTCCCACAACCCGTTCCACGGCACGTCGACGATGACGACGTCCACCGCGCGCGCCTGCAGGTAGGGCCGGTAGCCGAGCACGCCGTAGAGCGCCTCGCAGGACGCGATCGGCGTCGCGACGCGCGACCGCGCGTCGGCGAGCGCGGCAGGCTCGTGCAGGTCGACCTCCAGCCACGCGAGGCCGAGGTCCTCCAGCGCGCGGGCGAAGCGCACGATGCCCTCGCCGCGGACGGAGAAGTTCAGGTCGAGCATGAGGTCGACGTCGGGCCCCGCGCCGGCCCGCAGCGCCTCGAGCTGGGCGCGCGCCGCGGCGATGACGTCGTCGCTCGCCAGCCGGGCGTGCTCGAGGCCGGGCGCGAAGCCCGGATTGGCGAGCGCCGGCCCAGACGGGCCATAGAGGACGGGGTTGGTCTTCGCCGCCGTGAACCCCCGGTCGCGGACCTCGCGCCCGAGCGCCTCCCAGCCCTCGATGCCGTCCAGCGCGGGCGTGCCGAACGCCTCGCCGCGGGTTGCGCGGAAGGAGCCGCAGTGCGACCAGTACGCCCGCACCCGGTCGCGCACGGGCCCGCCGAACAGCGCGCAGGCCGGGACGCCGGCCGCCTTGCCCGCGAGGTCGATGCACGCGTTCTCGATCGCCCCGACGGCCTGTGCGGCGACGCCGCCCGGCGCCATCCGGGTCAGCGCCCGAAGGTCGGACGAGAGCCGCGCGAAGGCGCGCGGGTCGCGCCCCAGCACGTGCTCGGCCAGCGCCTCGATGACGCCGGTCAGCCCCGGGCTCCACGTCGCCTGGCTGTACTCCGACCAGCCGACGCGGCCCTCGTCGGTCTCCAGGCGCAGGTAGGAGATGGTGCGCCAACCGCCGTCGGCGTGCAGCGTGCGCAGGTCGGTCACCCGCATCAGGCGGGCGCCTCCTCGCCGGGCGCGACGACGCCGCTCTCGTAGGCGAGGACCACCGCCTGCACGCGGTCGCGCACCCCGAGCTTCATGAGGATCCGGGTGACGTGCGTCTTGACGGTCGTCTCGCCCACGAACAGCTCGGAGGCGATCTCCGCGTTGGAGCGGCCGCGCGCGATGAGCCGGAACACCTCCAGCTCGCGCGGCGTCAGCTCGGCGATCGCGGGCGGGGGCTCGCGGCGGGCGGGCGACGTGCGCGCGAACTCCTGGATCAGCCGCCGGGTCGCCGACGGCGCGAGCAGCGCCTCGCCGTTCGCCACGAGCCGGATGCCGTCCGCGAGCTGCTCGGCGGGGACGTCCTTGAGCAGGAACCCGCTCGCGCCGGCGCGCAGCGCGTCGTAGACGTACTCGTCGAGGTCGAAGGTCGTCAGCATGAGCACCCGCGCGGGCGGATCGGCGCCGGCGCGGATGATCCGCCGCGTCGCCTCGATCCCGTCCATCTCCGGCATGCGGATGTCCATGAGCACGACGTCGGGCCGCAGCCGCGCCGCGCTGTCGACGGCCTGCGCGCCGTCCGAGCACTCGCCCACGACCTCGATGTCGGGCTCGGCGCCGAGGATCATCCGGAAGCCGGCCCGGATGAGCTGCTGATCGTCGACGAGCAGGACCTTGATCATGCCGTCACCGCGAGCGCGGGAATGGGAAGGCGAGCGCGGACCGCGAAGCCGCCGTCGGGCGCGGGGCCTGCCTGCACGCTCCCGCCGTAGAGCGAGACGCGCTCGCGCATGCCGACGATCCCGTGGCCGCCGCCCGCCCGCTGCAGCGCGGGATCGGCGTGCATCCCGGCCCCGTCGTCGGTGATCTCCAGCACGACCTCCCTCTCGTCGTAGCGAATCGTCACGCCGGCACGAGCCGGTCCGGCGTGCTTGAGCGCGTTCGTCAGCGCCTCCTGCACGATGCGGTATCCGGTGAGCTCGACGCCGGCAGGCAGGGCGACCGGCTCGCCCTCGATGCGCAGCGCGGCCTCCAGCCCCGCCTCACGAGCACGCTCGACGAGCTCGCTCACGCGCGCGAGGGTCGGTGGACCGTCGAGGGGGTCGATCTCCGTGCGGTGCACCGTGCCCGACAGATAGCGCAACTCGGCGAGCGCCTCCCGACCGGTGTCGGCGATGAGGCGCGCAGCCTGCGCCGCCGCGTCCGGATCGGTGCCCAGCACGCGCCGCGCCGCGCCGGCCTGCACGACGATCGCCGAGAGGTTGTGGGCGAGCACGTCGTGCAGCTCGCGCGCGATGCGAGCACGCTCGCGCGCGATCGCACGCTCGCGCTCGCGCTCGCGTGCCTCCTCGGCGCGCACGGTCTCCTCCGCGAGGCGGTGCGTGAGCGACCGGTGCGACCGCAGGAGGCGACCGCCGAGCCAGGGCAGGAAGACGAAGAACAGCGCGGGGAACACCACGTCGCTCGGATCTGCGATCGCGGACGCGACGACCACCACGAGCACGGCGCAGGCCACCCACGGAACCGAGCCGCGGTCAGCATGCGCCCCGACCAGGTAGCTCGCGGCGACCACGGTCAGCACCACGCTGAGCTGGCCACCCTCTCCGCGCAGGAGGAGGAGGATGGCGAGGCATCCGGCGTACGACAGCGTCGAGGCGAGCAGGGGCGCACGGCGCCGCCCGAGCAGTGCCAGGGCCGTGGCTGCCGCGATCAGTCCGACCGCCCAGTGCGGCCACCTGTAGTCGCGCGTCGAGGTCTCGACCTCGCCGACCACGAGGAGGAGCCCGACGATCAGCCCGAGGAGGCCGTCGCCGGAGCGCAGGCGCTCGATCACGCCGCGACCTCCGATCCGCGCAGCGGCAGCACGGCCTCGACCACGCGGGCGTCCCCCACGCGCGACACGCGCACGTGTCCGCCGTAGAGCTCGGCGCGCGCTCGGATCGACGCGAGCAGCGCCGCGTCGGCGTCGCTTGCATGCGTCACCGGCCGGTCGTCGGCGATGCGCAGCGCGATGCGGCCCCGCTCGGCGCCGACGTTCACCTCGATCTCCCCGGCGCCCGCAGCCTCCGCTGCCTCGACCGCGCGCCGGGCGATCCAGTACGCCGCCAGATCCACCCCCGCGCTCAGATGCGCGGGCGTTCCGTGGAGCACGACGATCACCTCCGCCGTGCCGTCGCCGCGTCGGCGCTGCAGCGTCGCGATGTCCGCGACGCCGGGCTGCGGCTGCAGCGTAGGCCCGTCGTGGTCGTGGCGCAGCACGCCGAGCAGCCGGCGCAGCTCGTCGAGCGCGCCGCGCCCGGTCTCCTCGATGACGCGCAGAGCCTCGCGCGCGGTTGCATCCTCGCCGATCGCGATCACGCGGTGCACCGCCTCCGCCTGCACGACGAGCGCGCTGACGTCGTTGGCGAGCACCGTCTGGAGCTCCGCCGCGATCCGCGCGCGCTCGTCCTCCACCGCAAGTGCGGCGCGCCGCTCGTCGTCGGCGGCCAACTCCTGCTCGGCCGCCGCCAGCTCGTCGCGCACGCTGCGATGCACATGCAGCGCCCGGCCCACCAGCACGGGCGGCAGGCACAGGCCGAGGCCCCACAGGAGGTCCACCGGAACGCTCTCGCCCGCCCACTGCGCCAGCGCCAGTGACGCGCTCACGTACAGGAGCACCGCGAGCGCGACGGTCGTGCGGCCGCGCGTGTACCGGCCGACGGTGTACAGGAGCGCGAAGAGCACCGCGAAGGCCGAGTCGAAGTACCGCATCAGGCCGCCGTCCAGCGGCGTCTGCAGCGTGACGACGGCCGCGAAGACGACGCACGGGACCTCCGGCCGGCGGGTGCGCCAGGCGAGCGATGCGAGTAACACCGCGCCCGTGACCGCGGTCGCGACGCGGTCGGTGCCTCGCGGGTCGCGCGTCAGCAGCTCTACGACGAACCACACCGAGAGGCCCGCGGCGAACGCCAGGTCGACCCACCGCGCGTCGAGGCTTCGCAGCCGCTCGCCGAACGCCATGCGCGCACGGTAGAGACCACGGGCCACCCCGTCGTCCTACCTGAGAAGGACGACCCGAGGAGGACGGCGCATCACCCGCCCGATGGATGCCGGTGCGCCAGAACATCGCCCGCAGGAGCCACGCAGGATCACCGGCGCGGGCGACGACACCAGCGCGCCGCGGATCGAGGCTTCCACCAACAACGACGGCACCGCCACAGGGGTGGCGCCGCACGCAAGGAGGCCCCCATGGCACACGCCGGACTCATCCTCGACAACCCCGTCAGCGGCGAGCGCTTCGAGTTCCGCCGCACCGCCGCCGACACCAACGGCGAGCTGCTCGAGTTCGACCTCACGCTGGCCGCCGACGGCCACGTCCCGGGTGCACACGTGCATCCCGAGCAGGAGGAGCGCTTCGTCGTCCACTCCGGCCGGGTGCAGTTCCGCCTCGGCATGCAGAAGATCGTGGCGGGGCCCGGCGACACGGTCGTCGTTCCCAAGGGCAAGGTCCACGCGTTCAAGAACGTCGGCGGCGAGGAGGCGAAGATCCGTGTCCAGGTCACGCCGGCGCTCGACATGGAGACGCTCTTCGAGACCACCGTCGCGCTGGCCGAGGAGGGGGCGACCAACCGCAAGGGGATGCCCAAGCCCGTGCACCTGGCGCTCTTCGTCCGCCGCTTCCGCCGCGAGGTGCGGGCGCCGTTCCCGCCCGCGCCGATCGTGAGCGCGCTGCTCGCCCCGCTCGCCTGGGTCGGGACCCGCCGCGGACACGCCGAGCGCTACGGCACGCCCGTGCCGGCGGTCAACGCCTCGCCGGTCGCGGTCTGACCGCCTCGAACGCCGAGCCGGGAACGCGCTTGAGCTGATCGAGGTCCTCGTCGTCCCACCTGCTGTCCGCCGTGCCGCTGACGAACCACGGCGAGCCGTTGTCAGCGACGATGAGGCCGTAGCGCTTGAGCGCGCGCAGGATGACTCGCGCCTGTCCGTGGAAGCCACGGATCGAGTAGGACGCCTTCAGGCGCAGCCGCAGTCCCATGGGCGGCAGGCGCGGGTCGCCCGAGTCGGAGGCGAAGTGCCGGGCCGGCGCGCGGAACGCGCGCCGGCTCCGGGGGACCGTGACGCGCAGCGCGTGACGGATCGCCCCGCCGATCGCCTCGTCCGCCCGCGCAAGGCCCGGTGCGATCGGCAGGCCTGCGGCATCGGCCGACGTCCACCCGCGCGGCCGCAGGGCGCCGGTGCGCAGGTCGAAGCGCGCCCCCGAGCCCGCCTTCCAGCCGTCGCCGGCGCGCTCGGCCGCGAACAGCTCGTACAGCCGGCATCGCTCCTGCTGGACCACGAGCACGTGGCGGTCCGAGCCGCCCTCGACCCGCACGTCGAGCGGGATCGGATAGGGCCCGGGATCGGACTCGTCAGCGTAGGTGAAGCTGACGGGCACGAGCGGCTGCGTCGCCGGCACGACGGTGAGCGGGAAGCCGTAGTCGCCCGTGCGCCCCGAGCCGAAGTCGGGATGCAGGTCGGCGGCGCGCCCGATCGATCGCACGTAGTCGGCGCTGCGCGGGTCCCGCGGCCACCGCGAGACGTCCTGGTTCCACGCGTTGCCATCCGGGAACACGGGGCATCCGCCGATCGTCGGCGACGCGGCGAGCGCAGGCGCGGCGAGCACGAGCGCGCCGGCGAGCGCGGCCAGCATCGCGCTACCCCGCAGCATGGACCCAGACCATAGACACGCCCGGGCGTGGGATGCTCCGCACGACATGGGCGGCGTGCGCTTCCACGAGGTCCTCGAAGGGTGGATCGGCGAGCGGGAGCTCGACGTCAACCAAGGCGTCGTCACCGGGAGGCGCGAGAAGACGCCGCTCCGGATGGAGCTGGCGATCGACGTGCCCGACGTCGACGCCGTGCTGCGCGACCCCGGCACGACGGCGACAGCCCGTGGCTCGGTCGAGAGCCCGCTGCTCGGCGGGCGGTGCGAGGTGCTCGACGGCAGCACGTTCAACCTGCTCACGCCACAGTCCGAGGCGCGCAGCTCGCGCATGCTCTACCGCCTGTTCGTGAACGACGCTGGCGGCGCGCCCGTCACGGTCAGCGGCTTCAAGGTCGTTCACGACGATCCCGGATGGGACGTCTGGTCGGACACGACCTCGCTGCACACCCGCCTTCTGCGCGGGCATCTCGACCGGGAGGCGGAGGACGGCGCGGGGGCGAGCGAGGTGCTGGCCGCGGGCATCGTGGAGATCTCCCTCCCGACGTTCCTCAAGCTCGTGGCGGGGATGACGGGCGCGGTCGGCGACCGCATCCGCTTCGGGCGCGCCTTCCTCGGCACGCTCTGGGACATCTACTCCGGCCGCGCGGGCAGCATCCAGGACTCCTTCGCCGACCCGACGCCGGACGTCGACGAGGAGCCGCCCTGGTTCGCGCGGCTGCGCGAGCGCGGCGTGCATGGGGAGGTTCTGCCGTTCCGCGCCGGGGACGGCCTCCCGCTCAAGCTCACCCACTACCGCGGCGACACGGAGCCCACGAAGGGCCCGGTGCTGCTCGTCGCCGGCACCGGTGTGCGCGGCGCGATCTTCGCCAGCGCGCCGCAGCCGCGCACGATGGTCGACGAGCTCGTCGGCGCCGGCTACGACGTCTGGGTGGAGGATTGGCGCGCCTCCATCGACTTCCCGCCGCTGCGCTACACGCTCGACCAGGCCGCGGTGTTCGACCACCCGGCGGCGATCCGCGAGGTTCGCTCCCGGACCGGCGCGAAGAGCATCAAGGCGCTCGTGCACTGCCAGGGTTCGACGAGCTTCACGATGACGGCGCTCGCAGGCCTCGCCGACGACGTCCGCACGGTCGCGTCGAACGCCGTCTCGCTGCATCCGGTGGTGACGAGGCTGTCGCGAATGAAGCTCTCGCTCCTCACGCCGGTCGCCTCGCGCATCTTCGATGGCGCCGACCCGCAGTGGGCGGTGCGCGCTCCGACGCCGCTGCGCAAGGCGCTCGCCGCGTGGGTGGGTCTGGTGCGCAGGGACTGCGACGAGCCCGCCTGCGCCATGTCGACGTACATCTACGGCTACGGGCGCGACGTCCTGTGGCGTCACGCGAACCTCGACACGGCCACCCATCACTGGGTCGCGCGCGAGTTCGGCTACGTCCCGTTCTCGTTCTTCCGGCAGATCCTCGCGTCGGTCCGTGCCGGGCATCTCGTGCCCGCGGACCGCCTCCCGGCGCTGCCCGCCTCGTTCACCGACGCCTCCCCGCCAAGGGGGCAGCTCTGGACCTTCCTCGCCGGCGAGCGCAACGTCTGCTTCACCCCCGAGAGCCAGCGCCGCAGCCATGCGTGGTTCCGCCAGCGCAGCTCCCAGGACCACGGGCTCGAGCTGCTCCCGGGCTACAGCCACCTCGACGTGTTCTTCGGCCGGCGCGCGCCGGAGGAGACGTTCCCGCGCATCCTGAGCGGCCTGGAGCGCGAGCCCGTTCCGTCCGGTTGAACGGACGTTCGACGCGGTGTCACGCCTGACGGGCGATGACACCGCTTGCGACCGAGAACCCCGCCGCCGGCACCTTCGTCTTCGCCGACCTCGCCGGCTATACCGCCCTGACCGCACGGTGGGGCGATGAGATCGCGGCCGAGGTCGCGATCGCCCTCGCCGACGTCGCGGGCGAGCTCGCCGCCGAGCACGGCGGCCGGCTCGTCAAGTCCATGGGCGACAGCGTGATGCTGCGCACCCCCACCGCCGCCGCAGGCGTGCGGCTCGGCATCGCGCTGGCCCAGGCCGCCCCCGCCCTGCGCGCCCGCGTCGGCATCCACTGCGGCACGGCGGTGGAGCACGCGGGGGACTACTTCGGCCTTGCGGTCAACCTCGCGGCGCGGCTCTCCGCCCAGGCCGCGCCCGGCGAGGTGCTGGTCAGCGAGCCGACCTGGCGGGCCGCGGGCATGCACGGATGCGGTGCCCCGGCCCGCGCGGTCGCGCTCGGACCATGGGTGCTGGGCGACGCGCCGCAGCCCGTCGATGTCCTGGCCGTGGAGAAGCCGTGCCGGAGGGCGTCATGAGCACCCCGCTCATCGACGGCGCGCCCACGGCGCGCCCCGGGCTGACCGGCGTCGTGGTCTTCAGCGAGCAGCGGCTCGTCGCGGAGGGCCTGCAGGCGCTGCTGCGCACGGCCGGCGGCTTCACGGTCCCCGCCGTCGCCGGCTCGCTCGCCGACCTCGTCGACGCGGTCCGGCGCATGGAGCCGTCGGTCGTGCTCCTCGACGCCGGCGCGGGCGGTCCCGCCGGCGTGCGCGCGGTCCTCGCGCTGCGGCCGATGCGCCCAGGCGTCCGGCTCGTCGTCCTCTCCGACTCGCTCGAGCCGCGGATCGCCGGCCTGGTGGCCGCCGGCCACGCCGACGCGCTGCTCCCGAAGGCGGAGGCGTCGGGTCGCGCGACCGTCCAGGCGATCCGGGACGTGCTGTGCGGCCGCAACGTGCTCGCCGGCTGGAGCCCGCGCACCGCGCCGGCGAGCCGCTCGAGCCTCGGGCGCCTGTCGGCCCGCCAGCGCGAGGTGCTGCGGCTCGTGGTCGCCGGCTACTCGAACGCGCAGATCGCCGAGGAGCTCGTGATCAGTATCAACACGGTGAAGTTCCACGTCCGCTCGGTGTTCCGGGAGATGGACATCCGCTCGCGCGTCGACGCGGCGCGGCGCTTCGGGGCCCTGGCCGCCGGCGTCACCGCACCCTCATGATCCGTCGAGCCCGTTGAGGGTGTCGACGACCCTGAACACGTCGCCCTGCTGGTAGAAGTTCACGGCCACCAGGTTGGGGAGGTGACCACGGATCCGCTGGCACTCCTGCGCCCGGCGCAGGAGCGGGCCGTACGCGTTGACCGTCGTGGCGTCGCGCTCGAGGGGGATCGGATCCGTGCTGATCCAGTGGTTGAGCAGGAACAGCGGCGCACCGCTCGCCGGGCCGCGGTTGGGGACGCAGCTCGCCGCCAGCTCGCTCGGCGTCGTCAACAGCGTGGTCTTCCCGAACTGGTACGGCGTCTCCTCGACGAGCTTCTCGTACGCGAGCCGGTACCACGGCGCCGCGCCGGCATGGTTCTCGGCGAGGAGCACGAGCCGGCGGTCGGCGTCGATCATCTCCTGCAGCGTCGGCCACGTCGCGTCGTCGAACCCGCGGAACGCGTAGCGCGCCAGGCCGGCGTCCTCGATCGCCTTCACGAAGTCGGCCGGCGTCACGTAGTCCTGGTTGACGACGACCACGACCTCGCCCGGATGCGTGACCAGGAACTCCTTGAGCTCGTCCAGGACACCGCCGAGAGGCGTGGCCCCGAGCTCGCAGAACGTATGGCAGAGGTACATGCCGCGCTCGCCCTCCCCGCTGAAGCCCAGCCTGTCGCGCAGCCGTAGCGCGGCCTGCACGCTGCTCTCGCTTGCGCCGTCCTGCTGGATCGCCTCGCGCAGCGCGGCGGTGCTGCCGAACTCCGTCCGGAACTTCCCGTTGGAGAGCTTGTCCGCGTAGTGCGTGTCGAGCAGCAGACCTCGGATCCCGTCCTCGAGCTGGCCGGCGATCGACCGCTCCTGCTCGGCCGAGAACCAGCCCGGCAGCGGCGCCGACATCGAGTTGTGGGTCGCCGGGAGGGCGATCTCGTCCAACCGCCGATCGCAGAGCGCGCGGCTGCCGTTGCACTTGCTGGCCGCGGCGCTCGGCGCCTCGACGCCGCCCGAGGCGAGGAAGATCGTCGTCGCGGCCGCGACGATCGCGAGCGCCGCGGCCACCACCGCCACGCGGCGCAGGCGTCCCGGCTCGGCGGGCTCCTCCTCCTCCTCGACCTCGCGCGCGCGCCGGGGCGGTCGGTAGATGAGGCGCAGGATCGCCTGCGTGCCCTCGTGCACCAGGTAGACGCCGCCGATCGTCGCGACGACGTGCAGTGCCGCCATCGGCTCCACCACGATCAGGACGCCGAGGGCGACCAGGGCGAGCGCGCGCACCACCCGAAGCCACGTGGTCCGCGGCTCGGCCGTGACGATGCGCCGGGCCCGCTCCAGCGGCCGTTCCAGCAAATCGGGATCGATGAGCGAGCCGGCGGCAGCCGCAAGGACGGCGCCCGAGCCGGCCAGGATCCAGCCGACCGAGCGCAGATCCCCCAGGAAGCCGGACCACACGGCTGCGGCGGCCGCC
>Ga0081539_10003757_pt1 | contig 18021 bp, 12 predicted proteins | sample TabmetS4T2R2_FD_71023 | JGI IMG/M metagenome (GOLD analysis project Ga0081539, IMG submission 71023) | Tabebuia heterophylla rhizosphere microbial communities from the University of Puerto Rico - S4T2R2 | ecosystem: Host-associated > Plants > Roots > Rhizosphere ...
ACGGCCGGGGCGTGCGCCATCCGGACCTTACCCACGATCTGGGTCCACATGTGCAGGGTGTCGCGGGTGTCGGCCCAATCCGCCACCCGGAGTCGCGGCCACTGCTCGATATCTCCCACCGGCCAAGCGTGCCACGAGCTCAGGCGTCCGGGTCCCGCCGGTAGCCGACGCCGCTTGGCCGACAGGGTCCCGGGGCGTCGCCGCGGCGTACCGTCCGGGTGGCGGGGTCGAGGGCCAGGTCGGCCACCCGCAGCTCGGTGGGGAGTCGCGGGCGAAGGCGTCCCGCTCCCGCTGACCGGAGGGAGGGCATCGTCGAGATCACCGAGGGCTCCGGCACCTGGACCGTCGCGGCCGCCGGCTATCTCCTGCAGGTACGCGTTCCGCAGCTGGTCGCCGTCCTCGCCGATCCGGACGGCCGGATCTGGTCCCGGCTGAGCCTGCTCGCGTCGGTCGACCGCGTCGACGTGCCGGACGAGACCTACGGCACGCCGCGGGTCTCGGTGCGGCGGGGGCCGGCCGTCGCTACAACAGATCGCACCCCGGTCTACGTCGTTACCGCAGCCGCGCGTTGTCGACGAATGCGCCGCGCCAGCCTCCAGCCGCCCCACAGCGCCAGCGCCCACGGCGCGATCAGGCACAGGCCGACGATCACGAGCTGTACGCTCCAGAGCAGTCCGGCCGCGCTCGTCGCGAGCCCGCGGCGCAGCGACGCCCACAGCCCTTGGTCCGCTTCGACGATCCCTTCGGGGTCCGCGAGGATCACGTCGACCCGCGCCCGCGCGAGTTGACCGGCCGGCACCTGCGCGTTCTTGCTCGTCTGGTGCACGCGCACGGTGCCGAGCGACTTGAGCTGCTCGATCACCCCCGCCGACTTGTTCAGCGGCAGGTCGAAGCTCAGCCGCGCGGTCGTGCGGCCGCTTGCTTCCTTCGACACGTTCGCGTCGAGCGCCCGGCCACCCGCGTCGGTCACTGCTTTCGTAGCAGACGCAACCGATTCCTCGACGTGCGTCGTCGCGATGCCGAGGTTCGTCGCCTCGCGTGGCGAGAGCTGGTCGGCCGGCTGGAGCGACAGCTTGTACTGCACCTTGCTCTCCAGCGTGTTGGACGCGTCGGCGCTGACGGTGACGTTCGTCGCGATCGCGTCGCCCGCGGCCGCGAGCGCGGTCTCGACCGTACCGGCATCCGTGCGCCGCACCTCGAAGTCGAGCCACGCGCTCGTCGGCTGGCCGGACTGTTGCTCGAGCTTCGAGACGATGATGCGCGCCTTGGCCTTGTGCGCGGCGGCCAGGACGGCTTCATACGCATTCGGAACATCCGCGGCCGCGACGCTTCGCGTCGTCACCTGCCGCGGCGCGGCGCTGGCGACCGAGACGATCTGTACTGCGAACCCGCGCTTGGCCGAGGTGACGTTGTTCGTGTCGGTGTTCTGCGTCGAATCGAGCCGCATCACCTCGCCCGTGCCGCGCACGTCGTTCAGGACCGCATCCGCATCGGCGGTCTTCAGCTCGAAGCTCACCGTCGCGGTGCCCTGCTGCTGGTCGGCTTGCTGGCGGGTCATGTTGCTGGAGATCACGCGCCCGCCGGCGGCGAGCACGCGGTCGATCACCGTTCGGTACGCGGCTTCGACGTCGTCGACCGCGACGTTGAGGTTCGTCGTCACGCGCGGCGACACGTTCGCGAGGTTGTAGAACGACACCGTCAGCCGCGTCGGCCCGCGCTCGACGCGCGAGCCGGGGGCGGGCGTCGCGTTGTTCGGGGTGGTCGTCTGCCGCTGCACGTCCAGCCGCGCGACCTTGCCGAGTTGCTTCATCCGGTCCATCACTTCGCCCGCGCGCTCGGGCGCGACTTCCGCGACGACTTTCGCCGCGAGCTGACCCGCGTCGAACTGTTTCAACTGGCTCTCGACGATCCGCCCCTTGGCATCGTCGATGGCCTTGGTCGCGTCGTCGCGGGCCTTGGTCACGTCCTCGGTCTCGACGCCCATGTCCGCGGTCTCGCTCTCGCGCACGGCCGCGGAAACGTCGATGCCCTTCTCGTTGAGGACCACGGTCAGCGTCGCGAGCGCCACCTGGTTCTTGAGCGAGCTGAGCTGGCTCTGCGCTTGTTCCGCGCGCTGACGCCACTGCCCCGCCTCGCGCTCGGCCGCCACCTTGTCCTTCACCTCGCCGGTCTTGCTCTGGCTCAGCTCGCCGAGGCGTTCCTGCATGGTCTTGGCCGTGTCGAGCTGTTGTTGAAGGTCGAAGATCTGCTTGGTGACTTCCTCGGCCGCGAGGTTCTGCCGCTTCAGCTCGCCGAGCGGGCGGAGCTTCGTGACGAGCTCGTCCGTGCGCTCCGGCGGCACGCGTAGCGTGAGCGTGCCGCGGATCTTGCCGTTGACGAGTTTTTCGGAGTTGATCGCACCGACGTACCCGCCGGTCTCGGCGACGAGGCGCTTGATCTGATTGAACGCGACGTCGAAGCTTTCGACTTCGAACTCCATGACGCCCGTGCGGATGATCGCCCGGCCGGCGACGCCGGGGTCGGCGGGTTGGGCGGCACTACGGGCTCCAGGTTGTGTTGATGGCGATGTAGTCGGGCCAAAACCAGTGCCTTCTTGCGACTCTTCGTATCCGGTGTCGAGATACTTGAGTTGAGGAACTGGAGGAGTACCGTTCTGGTTTAGGTCTTCAATGGTTGAGATCGATACTATGCCATCATCCAATGCGTAGCCGAGCTTCCCCGCGCCGCCGACGTCATTGAGAACTGTGTTGAGCGCCTTGCCGAACTCCACATTCCGCAACCGCTGCGTCACGGGCGTCGAGCGATCGACGCCCGCCGCCTCCAGCGCTTTCCAGTTCACGAAGATGTTCGACTGGGTGATGTCGCGGAGGAAGTCGACGACGTCGCCGAACGGCACGGTAGCGAAGTTAATCTCAGGCAAGACGCGACCGAGTTGTGCGGAGGTCTGGACATCTGCCGTGATCTCACTGCGTTCCGCAACGACGTGTTTCTCGTGCGTTTCGGGCAGATCGGGCCAGTTGTCCGGGTAGCGGAGGATGTCGTTGTACGGAATCTTCTGTTCTTCACCCCTCGCGACTTGCGTGTTGAAGTTGCGGTCAAACTGTTCTCTGTACTTGCGCTGCTCGAGGAACAGCGCCTTGTCCTCGATCAGCGGACGAACACCGATTGCGTAGTCGTTCTTCGGATCGATCACGAGGATCTGGTCCACGACGCCGAGGGCTTCGGAGTACTTGCCCTGCTCGACGTACTGGCGGGTGGTGCGGACCAGATCACTGACGGCGCGGCGCTTCGATTCGTTCTCCGGGCTGAGCCTGGTCCTCAGGCGCTCGGCAGCGTCAGCTTTCGCACGGGCGATCTCGACTGCGTGCTGGTCTTGCAGCTTCTTATCCGTCGTCTCTGCATCCGCGTCGCCGTCAAGGCCCTTGGCCAAACCGGGTCGGGCGCGATCGACCCGCGACAGACCTCGGTCGGCAATTCCATCTCCATCCGCGTCGACGACTTTGACGCCGTTCGTTCCGGGCGCCTTCAGATTCGGAAACGCTACCGTTTCGCGCTCGCGCTGGACGGCGAACGCCTTCTCAAGCTCGTTACGGTTCGCGCTGTTCACGTTGATCCGGACATCGCTGGAGGATGATGCCGCCGGAGGTGGCGACCCGGGCGCGATGGGGGAGGGCACGCCATCGCTTCTCGGTCCTGCCGAAGCAGATTTGTTCGCGTCAACGTTGTCGCGCTGGCCGCTCCGGAAAGATCGGAACGGATTCTGCTCGACGTTGGTGTGGCCTTCGCCGTACAAAACGTTCTGGCCGTCTTCGTCGTGATTGTTGGGTGACTGGTTGAGCTTGAATCCGGTCGCGACCGCGGTATTGCTCGGCTGGGGATTGGAGTAGCTGTACGACAGGTTGTGCTGTGCGCCGGCGGTGTTGTTCCAGTTGGACCAGTTCAGCTTGGTGTTTGCCCCGCCGCCGAAGTCCCATTTCTCGGCGTTGCTGCTGGGGGCGACGAAGGGTTGCGTGGTCGGACCGCTCGTAACAGCGATGACGAAGTCTTGCGTCCGCGCGGCGAACGGGTCGGTAGCCGTCGCGCCCGTGCCCCAGGTGGCGATCGTGCGAGGGTAGAGCCCCTTGTTGTCATTGCCGTAAAGCAAGATCGCCTGACCGATCTGACGGAGGTTGGATGCCGCGCGGACGTGCTGCGGGGTGTCGCGGTGGAGGAACGCCAGCGGGCTGTCGCCGTGCATGAGTTGCGTGCCAACGTAACCGGTGGTGGCGAGGAGCATCACCGCCGCCGCGCTGGCGGCGGCGCCGGTGACCCAGGGGTGGACACGCGGGATCTTCAGCTCGCTAAGCCGCAAGCGGCGGCGCGGCGGGGTGACCGGCGATTCGCGGAGCCGCGCGATCAGGCGGTCCTCGAACTCGACAGGGGGCCGCGCGTCGGCGAACAGCGAGTCGAGCCGGTCGGCAAACTTCTCATCGGGATCAACGTTCATCTGCACATCCTCGAAGACAGTTTGGAGCCGCAGATGAACGCGGATGAACGCGGATAAAGAAAAGCATTGAAACCACAGGTTGCACAGATTTCACGGATTCAGTCTGAGTGCTGCCTTCAATCTGTGTCATCCGTAGTTCCTCTGTTCTGCATTGAATCCGTGTCATCCGCGTTCATCCGCGGCTTCCCCACCTTCCTGCTTCCATCGCTTCGCGCAGCAGCTTGATGCCCCGCTGGAGCAGCCCTCGGACTGATCCAACGGTGACGCCGGTTTGCTGGGCGATCGATTCGACATCCGCGCCGGCGAGGTAACGAAGCGCCAGCACCTCGCGGTACTCGCTGGGGAGCGATCGCAGCGCGGCCAGCACACGCCTCCGTTCGTCGTCGCGCTCCGCGGACTCGCTCGGCGTTGCGGCGCGATCTTTGATCGTTTCCACCGCACGCGCCGGCGCGGGTGCGGCGCCCGTCCAGATGGCGGCCCAGCGCTTCTTTCTCGCGTCGTAGCGCGCGGCGTCGATCACCACGCGGTGGGCGATGCTCGCGAGCCAGCCAGGGAACTTCGTCGCGTCCTGAAGGTCGCGCAGGCGCTTCCAGGCGAGCAGGAACGTTTCCTGCGCGAGATCCTCGGCGCGGTGCGGGTCGCCGGTTTCCAGGTAGAGTCGCGCGAAGAGCGATCGACCGGTCAACCGGACGACTTCTTCGAACGCCGCGCGGTCGCCGGCGCGGCTGGACTGGACCAGCGCGGTCAGTTGGTCCGCGGGGTTGTTCGAAGCGTCCTCGTCGGACATAGCGATTGCGGCTCGCAACAGGGTAGACGATGACCACCGGGACGCGGCGCGCGGAAAATGTCGCGCGACATCCGAAGCCCACCCGGCGCGTCGCCGTGCGCGACGCTCTGGGTGGGCGTGTCCGCGCGCGGTGATAGACTGTGCGGACGTGAGCGAGATCGTCCTGACCACCTTCAACGCCCGCTACGCGCACGCGTCGTTCGGGTTGCGTTACCTGATGGCGAACCTGCCGCCGGCGCCGCGCGAGCGCGCGAAGATCATCGAGTTCGAGGTCAACCAGCGGCCGACCGACGCGATCGAGAAGATTTTGGCCCACGACCCGAAGATCGTCGGCGTGGGCGTGTACATCTGGAACGCGACGCAAAGCGCGCAACTTGTCGCGGAGCTGAAGCGCGTGCGGCCGGACGTGACCGTCGTCATCGGTGGACCGGAAGTCAGCTACGAGGTCGAGCAGCAGCAGATCTGTCGCGACGCGGATTACGTGATCACCGGCGAAGGCGATCTCGCATTCGCGGAGTTGTGCGAAGCCTTGCTGAACGGGAAGCGCCCGCTGATGAAGGTCATCCACGCGGAACTCCCGGTCTTCGAGACGGCCCGGCAGGAGAAAAATAGCTCCCGTCCCTATTTTTCTCCCCCGGCGGGAGCGACCGGGGGCGCGGAAATAAATAGGGACGGGAGCTATTTATTTCCTGAGCTTCGGCTGCCGTACGACTTGTACTCCGAGGAGGACGTCGCGCACCGCGTGATCTACGTCGAGGCCTCGCGCGGGTGTCCGTTCAAGTGCGAGTTCTGCCTGTCGTCGCTCGACGTGCCGGTGCGGAACGTGCCGCTCGACCGCTTCCTCGGCGAGATGCAGAAGCTGCTCGACCGCGGCGTGCGGCAGTTCAAGTTCGTCGACCGAACGTTCAACCTGAACCTCAACATCGGCCGATCGATCCTGGAGTTTTTCCTGGAGCGTTACCGGCCGGGAATGTTCCTGCACTTCGAGATGATCCCGGACCGGCTGCCCGAGGCGTTGCGCGCGCCGATCGCGAAGTTCCCGCCGGGCGCGCTTCAGTTCGAAGTGGGCATCCAGACGTTCAACGAGGACGTCGCGCAGCTCATCTCGCGGCGGCAGGACAACGCGAAGGTGGAGGAGAACCTCCGCTGGCTGCGCGAGCACACGGACGTGCACGTGCACACGGACTTGATCGCGGGATTGCCTGGTGAAGATTTAGGTAGCTTCGCGCGCGGCTTCGACCGGCTCGTCGCGCTGCGGCCGCAGGAGATCCAGGTCGGCATCCTCAAGCGCCTGCGCGGCACGCCGATCGTGCGACACGATCGTGAGTGGGAGATGGTGTACAGCCCGTACCCGCCGTACGAGGTATTGAAAACGAAGCTGATCGATTTCGGCACGATGCAGCGACTGCGGCGGTTCTCGCGGTACTGGGACCTGGTCGCCAACAGCGGGAACTTTATCGAGACGACGCCGATGATCTGGGGAGACGCGTCGCCGTTCGAATCGTTCATGCGGTTCAGCGATTGGTTGTACGAACGATCATCGCAGCGCACGCACGGGATTGCGCTGGAGAAGCTGTCGGAGATGGTGTTCGAGTACCTCGTTTCGTCGCTAAGCCGCGAGCGGCGGAAGGTTGCCGAAGTGGCATGGCGCGACTATTCGCGCGGGGCGCGTCGCGACGTTCCCGAGTTCCTGCGACCCTACATCACGGAACGTCTTGACCGCTCGCGCGGCGCGACGGCGCTTCCCAAACGGCAATCCAGACATCTTGCGTCAATGGACTCACGCGAAGGAGCTTCACCTCGATGACTCATCCGATCGTCCTCGTCCTCTTCGGCGTCTTCGTCGGCGTGTTCAGCGGGATCATGGGCCTGGGCGGCGGCGCGGTCATGATCCCGATCATGGTGCTGCTGCTGGGCCTCTCCCAGACGCAGGCGCACGGCATGAGCCTGGCGGTGATGATCCCGCCGGTCACGCTGCCCGCGGTGATCGCCTACTATAGGAAGGGCGCGCTCACGCAGCGCGACATCGGGATGGCGCTCCTGATCGCGCTGGGGTTCGCCTGCGGCTCGTTCTTCGGCGGGTGGTTCGCGGCGTCGCTCCCGAAGGACACGCTCAAGCTCGTCTTCGGGTTTGTGCTCGTCTACGTCGCCGGTTACACGATCTTCAGTTGGTTCGGCTCGCAACACCTGCTGCGCACGGTCGTCCTCGCGGGCGTGCTGGTCGTAATCACCGGCGCGATCTTCTTCGCGACCAAGCTCGTCACTGACGCGCGGATCGCACCGTGAAAGGTCTGTGAAAAAGTCGCGCGGCGTGGTCGGTTGACCGACCACGCCGCGCGAACATGGAACAAAGGAATCGTCCCCTTCCCGAACGCTCGCAGCAGTGGCTTACAGCTTCACGCCCAGGCCCAGACCGTACACGAACGCGCCCGAGTCCAGACCTTCGTTGAGGTTGAACTCGTACTGCGCGATCCCGTAGACGTAGGTCGTGTTGTTCAGGAAGTACTTCAGGCCCACTTCCGGGCCCGCGCTCCAGCCGTCCTCGGCGATCTCGCTGCCGAACTGGTAGCCGATGTTCCCGCCGGCGAACGGCACGAACTTGCCGATGTCGAAGTGGAAGTCGGCGAACACGCCGATGTTGTACAGGTGTTCCGACCCGCCGTCACCGATGGTGACGCTCGGCCGCAAGCCCAGCTCGAGCTGGTCGGCGACGAAGTAGCCGATGCCCGCGGTGGCCGACGCGCTGAACGTTCGGAAGTCCTTGTCGTTCGAGCCGGAGCCGCTGAGGGTCAGGTCCCAATCCTGCTGCTTGAACGGCGCGTGCGCCCAGTCGGGAAGCACGAGCAGGCCCAAGACGGCGACGGTCACTGCAACCGATTTTCGCAACATAACCAGATGCTCCTTCTGCACTCTCCCGTTTCTCCTCGATCCCTCGGGACCGCCGCCGCGCGGGCTGGCACATCGCGAGCCGGTACGCCCGGCTACAGGCAATGCGGAGCGCGGCGAATGTCGAGTGTGTCGGTCCTCTAACCGAACCGACAAATGAAAAGGCTATGGGATAGTCCCGCCGGTTGTGAACGGGGAATTTGTGTCACGCTTGCGGGCGGCAACGACGGTAACGTGGATTTGCTCAAACGCCCGCGCCGACGCCGCTTACGACGTGTTGGACCGCGTTCTGGAAGATCCGGAGACCTCGCCCGGTCGTTTCCGTCATGTTGAGACCGGATCGTGATTGCGCGGCCCAAGAGGGGTGCTGCTGAGCCGCCAGGTATCGCTCCGGGTGTGGCATCAGCCCGAAGACCAGCCCGCTCGAATCGCAGATCCCGGCGATGTCGTCGATGCTGCCGTTGGGGTTATGCGGGAACTCGCCTTTCTCTGCTGAACCATCAGCTCGGGCATAAGTCAGGGCAACTTGGTCGTTGTCCCACAGGCTCCGACGAACCATGTCGTCGGCCGGCACGAACTTGCCCTCGCCGTGGGCGATCGGCAGCTCCAGCGGCTCCAAACCTGCGGTCCAAATGCACTTGCTCGATCGACTGATTAAGTGCACCCAGACGTCGGTGAACCGCCCGCTGTCGTTGTGCGCAAGCGTGCACGTCTGGCGCCCGCTCGGCTCATTGCCAGGCAGCAGGCCCGCTTTCACCAGGACTTGGAACCCGTTGCACACGCCGATCACCGGTTTCCCCGCGGAAAGGAAATCGGCCAATGCGTCTTTCAAGTGATGCGAAAGCTGGTTCGCGAGGATGCGACCCGCCGCGATGTCGTCGCCATAACTGAACCCGCCGGGAATGGCCAAGACTTGATAATCCGCGAGCCGGCGCGGGTCTTCGAGCAGCCGGTTGAGGTGCAGGGACACGGACGTCGCGCCGGCCAGCTCGAAGGCGTGAGCGGTTTCACCGTCGCAGTTGGTACCGGCGGTGCGGAGGATGAGGGCTCGCGGGCTGATAGAACCTCGAACACTACGAATCACTTGCCAACAGTCAAGTGATCGGCGAGGTGTGCCGTGTTCGGGGTTGAGACGGGAATTTCTGTCATGCCTTAGCGCGGAAAGAGACGAAGAATAGATGACTTTCGCCGCTACGGCTGCTACACTGTCCACAACTAATAGTGGACCGGCTGGAAGATTAGCCCTAGCTGCAGGGCATCACGTATGGCAGCGGCTGATGAAATTCCGGAATGGAGTCCGGCGCCCAATCGGGCTCGCTGTTCGCTGCGCTTGACGACCGAGGCCCTCACGCGAGGGTTTTCACAACCGCTGCAAAGGCGGCTATCCGAATTCCGGAATTGGTTCGAACGAGAGTTCGGACCAACGGATTTGCTAACGCCGTACACTTCCCAGTTACCGGAAGACGCGCAAGACTGGTTGATCAAGCACGACCCACAGCGGTACTTCGACGGTCTACCAATGTTTGTCATCGCTTACTTTTCTGCGCTCGCCCGTGAGCACGCAGGTCAAGGTCGGTTAGATGATGCTCCAGAATTCGTAATCGAGTTGTTTTGCCGTAACCGGCGAAAGCTCACCGACGAACTCTGATCGCTCACTTAGCTGGTCGGGCCTCCGCAGCGGGCGGGTGGTCGCCGTCCTTTCGGTCCGAAGTGCCATCAACTTTGTCGGCTTCACGCTCCGGACTTACTGAGCGGCGCCGCAAATCACCCGCCGAGGTGTCTCCCGCACCCCACTCCATCAACTGCCGCCGACCACTCGTACCGGCACGACGAAGGACTTCGATTTCCGATTCGGAGACCACATCATCGACGAGGGGCTTCAATTTCGGGTGATACCCCGTTGCGACAAAGAGCTGGTCATACTCGTCGGCGACCGTTTGCGAGTTTGCATCAGTCAACTGAACGGGAATCACCACCAACTTGAACTTCAGTCGGTTGCGATACAGGTGCCGGGCGAGTACTTCCTCGAAGACCGAGTCCAAGCTGTCGGGCACGCCTCTTCGCACCATCTGTTTTGCGATCTGCGCGGCGTTCATTGCGGCTTCGTTCCTCTCCTTACGCCCCTTCGAAATCGACGTGACTGTCTCGATCAGCGGCTCTTGCAGACGAACGAATACGGCTTCGGTACCGTTTCCGGCGTGCATCGAGCGATCCCGGTTTGGGAAGTCGGCTTGAATCAGATCCGGCAGGATACCCTCGGCGACGATCGCTGCCTCAATGACTGACTTCTTGGTTCTCCGGCCACCCCCTTTTCCAGGTTCCTTAGTCAAGTTGCCGGCTGCGCGATTGAGCAACCGGACGATGGGCGAAAACACCATCCTGTTGAAAGCATATTCGCCGCGGGCCATTGGAGCTCCTTCCCCGACCAGTCGTCAGGAATACCGTAACGAAGCGTAACGATGGTGTGAATTAGTTTCCAGATGGCATGGCTGGTAGCAAGATAGATAGTGGCCTTGCGAGCCTCAATACCCCGCTCAGGAACCGCACATCCTCGCAAATTTGAGCCATGTAGCGGGCGCGCTATCTATCTGTCGCGCGATATTTTAATTTATGACAATATTTTGACTAACACTGAGTTAGCACACTCTTGACCAGAATGCTGCCCACTTGTAACACTCCAGCGTAGTGCTCGCCCCCATAATCCCCTCCCTAAAGCCGAGAAGCTCCGCTACTACGGAGCTTCTCAGCAGATCTGTGGCCTTGCGATCGACACCCGTCGAGCGTCGATCCCAATCCTAGGCTCGGGATCATCTCGTCTCACGGCCCGGTCGTCAAGCCACGACACGCAACTTCAAAGGAGGTCTGCAATGAAGCGTGTCATTTCTATCGTTGCCGCAATCTTCGCGGCGGTCGTTGGATCGAAGCTGGTCACAACGCCGGACGTCGGCGAGTGGGTCAGCAGTGTCGGTCAACTCTTCAACCACGTCGGGCACCAACTCGATAGCCTCGGCGAAGGGATCGGCGCTCGCGAACTGCTGGCCAAGCAGGACGACGCGCGCCTCCAGGCCGAAGCGATCGGCCGCGCGGTTCGCTCGTCCAACGCCGACCTCGTCGCCGCGTTGGAGCGCGACGCCGATGCGCTCGTCGAGGCCAAGTGCTCGCTGACCTCCCAAGCCGCGACGACGACCACGCGCGCCAGCGGCGGCTTCGTGGTCTCCATTGGTGATCGGCCGTACTTCGCGGTCCCGCTTAGCGAGGTCGGCCCCGGCAGCGGAAGGTGACTGGTTCGTGCCCGAAACCACGCGCCCTGCGCGCGAGGCGCCCGCCGGTTCCGATCTCGGACCGGCGGGCGTCCTCGTTTTGGCCACTCCACGCGGACGGCTCGGAACCAGACGCGCCGCGCCACGGGGCAAGGCATTGTCCGACCGCGCCCGCCGGCGCACACTCCTTTCCTGAAATGACCGCCCCTCCCACCGTACCCGTGCTCAGCGAACGGAGCGACGTCGAGCTGTTGGACGAGTTCGCCCGTTCGCGCTCGGACGCGGCGTTCGGCGAGATCGTCGCGCGGTACGTGAACCTGGTCCACTCCGCCGCCCTGCGACACGCGCATGACCCCCACGTCGCCGAGGACGTGACGCAGGCGGTGTTCCTCATCTTCAGCCAGCGCGCCGCGACGTTACGTGAAGGGACGATCCTGGCCGGTTGGTTTCTCCTGACCGCGCGGAACGTGGCGCGCAACGCGCTGCGACAGGAGTCACGTCTCAAACGCCGCGAGCAAAGGGCCGCCGCAATGCAATCGGAACTCGATCCGGCGTTGCCGCCGGACGCGAAGCTCGTCGTCCCGCTGCTGGACGACGCGCTGGCGAAACTCGGTGAGGTCGATCGCAACGTCATCCTCCAGCGCTTCTACCTGGCCAAGAGCCATCGAGACGTCGGGGTCGCGCTGGGGATGAGCGAGGAAGCGGCGACCAAGCGCGCGAACCGCGCCCTGGCGAAGCTCAGACAACTGCTCGAGCGATCGGGTGTGACCGCGGCCGAGGCGACGCTCGCCAGCGCGCTGCCGCTGATGGCTGCCAAGAGCGCGTCGCCGGCGCTGGTGTCGGCGATCCACGCGACGGTCGCCGCCGCCGGCGCATCGTCGCCGGGCGTCGCGGCGCTGGCGCAGGCCGCGGCCAAGCCCGCGGTCAGTTGGCTGGCCGTGTGGATCAGCAGCTTCGCGGCGGCGGCGGTCATAGGTGGCGTCGTCTACAAGACGGTGATGTACCTGCACCGCGACGCCGGCGCGCCGACCGCGGTCGCGATCGCGACGCCCGCGGCAGGGCAGCGCACGATGACGCTGCTGGTCAAGGACCCCAAGACCGATGCGCCGGTCACCGGCGCCAAGATCGACGTGCAGGCCTCCACCCCGCGCGGCGGGGGGACCGGGCCCTGGGTCGCCGCCCGGAGCGACAACGACGGCCGGCTGACCTTCCGCGTGCCCGACGAGTTCAGTTGGATGCGCGCCACGATCAGCGCGCCCGGCCGCGCGGCGATGACGATCACCTGGAACAACTACGAGCTGCGCGGCGGGCTTCCGCCCGTCTTCGAAATCCCGCTCGAGACCGGCACCGCGATCGGTGGGATCGTCAAGGACTCCGAAGGCAAGCCGGTCTCCGGCGCGCGCGTCAGCGTCTATCGCCGCAGCAACCGCGACGGTGACACGCCCGGGTTCACCATGGCCGACGACAAGGTCTACACCGACGCCGAAGGCTGCTGGCGGTTCGACGGCGCGCCGTCCGACTTGGCGGACGTCTACGTGAACGTCGAGCACCCGACCCTGCGCGCCGCCACGGTGTCCAGTGACAGCTCGCCGGAGAAACTGAAGGCGCTGACAGCCGTGACGACGGTTTCGATCGGCAAGGGCGTCGCCGGCGTGATCACCGACGAAGCCGGGAATCCCGTCGCCGGCGCGAACGTCCTGGCCGGGTACAGCATCTACAGCACCGGCACGCAGAACATGGCCACCGACGGCGAGGGCCGGTTCAACTTCGACTCGGTCGGCCCGCACGACAGGCTCACGATCACGGCAAGGGGCTACGGGCCGGAGATGGTGGACCTGCCCGACAACCGCGAACCGCGCCCGATGCAGATCAAGCTTCAGCCCGCACGAACCCTCGTGGCCGACGTCGCTTGGCCGGACGGAACGCCGGTCGTTGGCGCGAGCGTGTCGTTACACATGTGGCGAAACCGACAGGTGATCAAATGGTCGACCAAGTCCGACCAGCACGGACGGTTCACCTGGAATGACGCGCCGGCCGACCCGGTCACGTTCACGATCTCCTCCAAGAAGCCGAGCGCTCAGCGCACGGCTGTCCTCACCGCCGCGGGCGAGCAGCAGTCGGCCAAGGTTCAGTTCTTCCCGCCCGTCAACGCGAGCGGCACGGTCGTCGACGCCGACACCAAGGAGCCGATCAAGCAGTTCGTGATGACCTACGGGATCCAGTGGACCGGCCAGAACTCGCCCAGTTTCCAGACGCAAAGCGCCCGCACGATCGCCGACGGCAAGTACCAGGCGACCCTCACCCAGGTGGACGACGGCGCCCAGCTCAAGGTCGAGGCCGACGGCTACCTGCCGACCGTCTCGCGGATGATCCAGCCGGGCGAAGGGAACGTCACGATCAACTTCGAGTTGAAGAAGGGCAGCGGCCCGACGGGTACGCTGGTCGACGCCGAGGGGAACCCCGTTCGTGACGCCAAGGTCTACCTCGTCCCCGACGGCAAGTACTTTTATTTCAGCAACCAGAATCACTCGGTCAACGACGACATCGGCCAGTCGGTCACCGACAAGGCCGGGCAGTTCAAGTTCCGGCCGGTCGAGCGCGGCTACCAGGTGATCGCGATGACCGACACGGGCATGGCCCGCGTGACGTCGAAGCAGTTTGCGGAAAGCTCGACGATCAAGCTCCAGCCGTTCGGGCGGATCGAGGGAACCATCCGCATCGGCACCAAGCCGGCGGCGAACGTCACGGTGGCGGCGCAACTGTTCCAGATGGTCGACGACAACCAAGGGCGCATCCATATCGAGCGATCGGGCACCAGCGATGCCGACGGTCATTTCGTCGTCGAGAAGGTGCCGCCGAGAAAGGTACAACTCTTCCGCCTCGTGCCGGTGACCTCGAACTCCACCGCGTACCAATCGCTGGGCGACTACCAAGTGGAGCCTGGTAAGACGCTGAGCGTGGCCTGCGGGGGCGCCGGGCGGCCGGTCGTCGGTAAGCTCACGGCGCCGCCGGGCTCGAGCCAGCCCATGGACTTCCAACGCAACCCCGCGTTCTTCAACGCGCGCCCGAAACAGCCGGAGGGTCTGGCTGGGCTGATCTCCCGCGTCGCGGGAAGTCAGGGCCAAGCCGAGCAGAAAAGCATTCTGTTCCAGGTAGAGGCCGACGGCACGATCCGCGCCGAAGACGTCCCGCCGGGCGAATACGTCATCGACGGCAACGTCCAGGAGCCGTACGACCAGAGCGGCCGCGCGCCGAAGCTGCTGGCGCGACTCAACCGGGCGTTCACGGTGCCGGCCGAGCCGAAGTGCCCCACCGACGAGCCGCTGGACCTGGGCACGATCCAACTGAAAGCGCCCTGACGCCAAATTGCGTTGACTCCCCCGCTGCGCTCGCACAATAATCGGCCCTCGCGACAGGCCTCGCGACGAGCCGTCCCCACCAGCGCATGCGCACCGAGGGAGTTTCATGACCACCACCAATGTGAGCGACATCAAGGAAAACGCCGACATCGACCGCGACGCACCGCAGCCCGAGATCCACGTCGAAGAACGCAAGCTCAAGCTGAAGGACTTCCTCAAAACCCTGGTGAAGGTCAACGGATCGGACCTGCATCTCCAGTCCGGCAGCGCGCCAATGATCCGCGTGGACGGCCGCGCGCGGTTCCTGGACTGCACCCCGCCCGACGACGACCTGATGGACGAGTACGTCCGCGACATCGTCCACGACCCCGACAAGATGAGCCTCCTGGAGCAGAAGGGCGCGGTCGACGTCGCCTTCACCACGCCCGAGGTGTCGGCCCGCTTCCGCACGAACGTCTTCCACAGCCGCACGAAGTACGCGATCGTGATGCGGCGGATCATCACCAAGATCCCCAACTTCGAAGACCTGAACCTCCCGTCCCAGGTCGAGGGGCTGGCCGACTTCCACCGCGGGATCGTGGTGGTGGCGGGGACGACCGGCTCAGGCAAATCGACGACGCTGGCGGCGATCATCGGCAAGATCAACCGCACCCGATCCGAGCGGATCATCACCGTCGAGGACCCGATCGAATACCAGCACGAAAACGCCAAGGCGCTGGTGTCGCAGGTCGAGGTCGGCACGGACAGCGAGAGCTACGAGTACGCGCTGCGCGCGATGATGCGCCAAGATCCGGACACGATCCTGATCGGCGAGATCCGCGACCCGTTCTCGCTGGGCACCGCGCTCAAGGCCGCTGACACCGGGCACCTGGTCTTCACGACGATCCACGCGACCAACGCGTGGACGAGCGTGCAGCGCATCGTGTCGCTGTTCGACCCGAACATGAAGGAACTCCAGCAGCAGCAGTTGGCGCTGAACCTCAACGCCATCGTCTGCCAGCGCCTGGCCAAGAAGCGCGAGGGCAAGGGTCGCATCCCGGTCATCGAGATCATGATGGCCACGCCGATCGTGCGCAAGTACATCCTGGACGGCGAGTTCGACAAACTGAAGAGCGCGATCGGCAACAAGGAGGCCGGCAGCCAGAGCTTCGACCAACACCTGACCGACCTGTTCACGAGGCAGGTAATCGACGTGAATGAAGCGACGCGGCTGGCGAGCAACGTGGACGCGCTGAAGCTGGCGCTGCGCGGGATCGGGAACAGCGATACGCGGTTGACGAGGTGAAACCGCGAACCGGGCGCATCGAATCACGTAATGCACGATGAAAGCCCACGGCCCGGCCGTGGGCTTCGCATGACGACCGGATCCCCGCAGAATGGGGTACGAGCATGATGCTCCGCGCCAAACTGATGTCGGTGTTCATGGCGCTGGTCGCCCAGCTCCCGCTGCGACAGCAACCCGCGCCACCCGCCCCGCCGCAACCGGCGCAGACGTTTTGGGTCCAGACCGACAACACCCCGCGCGCGAACATCGCCGGCGTGGTTTTGCCCGCGCGCGGCACGCCCAAGGGCACGCTCTTCGTCTGCCACGGCTACGGGCGGCGCAAGGAAGGCATGTACGGGTTGAACTGGATCCGCGAACAGCTCGGCTGGAACATCGTGCTGTTCGACTTCCGCGAGCACGGGCAATCGAGCAAGTCCATCCACCTCTGCTCGCTTGGATACAACGAGATTTGGGACGTCAAGGCCGTCGTCGATCACGCCGAGCAGCAAGGGCTCGCCAAGCCCTACGCGATCTACGGCGTGAGCATGGGCGCCTCGACGGGCGTGCGCTGGGCGGCGCAGGACCCGCGGATCAAGGGCGTCCTCGCGCTCTCGCCCTACCGCAGCGGCCTCGACGCGTGCCGCCTGTTCCTGTGGCGAAAGTTCCACCTCGTCTTCGACAGCACCGACCTTCACGCCGGGCTCAAGGCGATGCTCTCCGCGGTGGACCTGCCGACCGACGTCGCGGCCCGCAACGACTTGCGCCTGTGGATCCTCTGCGGCGAGAACGACTGGTGGCCGGTCTCGCACGAGCAATCGATCCTTGATGGCAGTCCGTCACCGCCGAGCTTCAAGAAGTTGTTCGTCATCCCCGGCGGCAACCACGGCAACCTGTGGGCCTGGAAGGGCAACAGCACGATCCCGGCGCACGATCAGATCGTGCGAGATTTCCTCCGGGCGTGCCGCGCGAACTGAGTCGCGAACTCACAAATCACAACGTCGCAAGTCACAAAGAAGCTCCAACTGCCAAGGAAATGTGAAAGCTCCAAAACACGTGTTTGGAGCTTTAGCGCTCTTGGCTTCATTGGAGCTTCTTTGTGATTTGTGATTTGTGATTTGTGATTTCATCCCCTTGCGACGTCCACACTCCGTCCACACGGCGAAATTCAGTCACCGTCGTCGTCCGAAACGCATTCCCGTCCCACGCGCGGACTTCGATCGCCACGCGGTCCGGATCCAGCGTGATCCAGTTGTACGCGTTCGGCTCCCCCCCGCGCAGGCGGCCGCTGGTCGCGGTGCCGGCTTGGATGCTCAGGATCGATCGTCGCGTCGCCTCGTGATGTGCGCGGACGTCGCCGCTGTAGCCCATGTGCAGGTGACCGGCGAGCAGCACGTCCACGCCGCACGATTCGAGCACCTCCAGCGCGCGCGCTGCGTTGTGCACGATCCCGTGCACGCGCTCTCCCGGCGGCGGGATGAACGGGTGATGCGTGACGACGACCTTCATGCGGCCGCTCTCGGGCGTCGCGTTCAACCGCGATTGAAGGTCACGTAACTGTTCCTCGCTGATCCGCCCGTCCTTCCAGAAGCCGTTGATCGATAACGTGAGCGGCCGCGCGGTGTTGATTCCCAGGACTGTGAGTTCTTCGTCTTCGAACGTCGGCCGCAGATCGGTGGTGATGAACCGCGCGTAGTTTTTCAGCGGCGCGAAGAAGCGCGCGACGACGTTGTACAGCGGGACGTCGTGGTTCCCAGGCACGACGAGCTTCGGCGCGTCGAACCGCGCGATCATCTCGGCCGCCGCGCGGTATTGCGACGCCCGGGCGCGTTGCGTGAGGTCGCCGCTGAGCACGAGCAGCGTCGGGGCGCGCGCGTTGACGTCCGCGACGAGGGCATCGACGATTCTCGCGTCGCGAATCGTCCCGAAGTGAACGTCGGAGATGTGGGCGATCGTGCGCATTCTCCTTCTCCCTGGCAGGG
>Ga0081539_10003758_pt1 | contig 18019 bp, 22 predicted proteins | sample TabmetS4T2R2_FD_71023 | JGI IMG/M metagenome (GOLD analysis project Ga0081539, IMG submission 71023) | Tabebuia heterophylla rhizosphere microbial communities from the University of Puerto Rico - S4T2R2 | ecosystem: Host-associated > Plants > Roots > Rhizosphere ...
CATAACTACAGGATGCTATGACCCCTCTATCGCTGCTGCCGCCAACTGCCACGGGTTTACCTTTTAAGGTGGAATTTTTCAGGTACTCCACACTTACGAAAAAGGCATCCAGGTCGAAATGTGCAATATTTCGATAAAGAGTTTTCATTAGTACTTACTTTCCCCGCACAAAGATTACTAATATTTTTAGTATTTACATACGGATTTTTTTAGTGTTGATTATCAGGAAATAACGTCGGCGATACTGGATACCGAATAAGTTCAAAATAAGTGGGAATAAAAAGGCTGCCCTTTAAGACAGCCCTGAAAAACTAAAAATAAAAGTTTACGTTGTGAAAATAGAGAGGGTGCGATAACAAGAAAATTCATTCAGCGATGAAAATAATTCATTTGCCGAATTTTCCTTCCGTTAACAAAAAGGATTGTAGATTTATTCTTAATAGCTTTAATTAAATTGAATATTCTTACATAGGATCAGTAACATTATGAACATCCATCAAAAATCCAAAACGCTTATGAGAAAACAGATTACACAAAACCGAACTACAAAGCATAAAAACTTTAATCGTGAATATTATCTTGCTTTGCAACTTTATCTAATCAACAAAAGAGAAAATAAAAGAGTGCCAACACTTCCTGCAGGTGATTTTAGAAGATATGCTGCAAATCAAAAAGTAAATAAACATCAAAAATATCGCAGTCAATATTATTTCCCCTCGTTCAGTGACTTCATAAAAAGATTGGCTTATTGAATAAAGAAAAAAAGCTGCTTCAAATGCTCTCCATTAAGAACCTGATTGGCCGAATCGAATAGCAATAAAAAAGCAGACTTTGTTCAAAACAAAAGTCTGCTTGCAAGGGCTCGTGAAGAATATATCGTCAATTGTTATCAAAGAATGTACCGATAAAAAGGCGCTCCATAATAAGAGTGCCTTTTGATTCAAATAGAACATAAAGCTCATTGACATATGCACAAACACGATGCCACATACAGAAGAACTTCCCTTCAAATAAGCGAAGTCAATATGCCTTTCATAGAAATCAAAACGACCCAATTTTTATACAAGATACCCAATTATCAGATTTCAAAAAAGTGATTCGAGCAGGAAATAAGGCACCATACCTCCTTTCATCAAGGATCCCGAATTATTATTCAATCACAATGTGGCTAACTGTGGAGTTATGAACAGTCTTTGTGGAAATCCTGTCCTGCTGCGGCTTTCAGTATCTTAGTGGTATAGGTTTTGTCACATAAATTAAAAGAAATACCTCTTTTCAAAGTCTTGTTTCGAAAGAGTGTACTCTAAATAGTTAACCCTTTAATTGTTCCAGATGAGTGACGCCGATTTAAAAAAGCAAATGAACGATTTACAGTTGCGTATTGAAAAGGAAGAAGCAAATTACAAAACCGCAATAATATCGCATGTAAACTACAATATTTTAAAAGAGATGAGAAGTAACATTCGCAAATTGAAAAATGACTTGCAAGACCTAATGAAGAAAAAAGAAGGAGGAAAGAATAGGTTCGCATCGCAATAAGATGGGAATGAATTTTTTTTGTGTGAAAAAAGTTTGTCAAGTGAAAACTTGAAAACAATAACTTTATCCCTTTAAGGGTTTAGGGTTGAAAAAGGGGACTGGTTTCTACCAGTCTCTTGTTTTTTAAACAAAGGATAATTATGGTATTTGTTTTGTGATAGTTTGGGATTAATTTCTGAACAATACGGAGCCCTGGTACAAAAGCCGTGGGTTTTATTTTTTTTACGATTCTTCTTTATTAGGTTCCGCATTACGCTCTATTCTGCACCTCATTGCAACGAAATAATATATCTTTAGACTTGCTTAAGAATTCATCTTTTAACCTTTACCAATGTCAAAACAAGGAGCAATAGTAGTCGTCGAAGATGATTTGGATGACCAGGAAATATTACAGGGTGTAATAGGTGAATTAAGTATTCCTAATGAGCTAAAGTTTTTTACAAATTGTATTGATGCCTTCACATTTTTGAAAACAACAGAACAACAACCTTTTCTTATTCTCTGTGATATTAATTTGCCTATCACTACAGGGATTGAATTTAAAGCGCAAATTGATAGCGATCCCGAACTTCGAAAGAAAAGTATTCCATTTGTTTTCTTGTCAACAGCGGCAGACAAAGACACGGTTAATGAAGCGTATCTTCAATTAACGGTTCAGGGATTCTTTAAAAAAAGTTATAACATAGCGGAATACAAAAATATTATTCGGGCGATAATGGATTATTGGATATTATGTAAGCATCCTAACAGCATTTAACCTTTTGGCAAACATTAAGCTTGACTTTAAAAAGTGAAGAAAGCACCTGAAAATTCAGATGCCTTCACAGTTAAACAGACAATTAAATCTATAATAGAATAGTTGCAAAGTATGTGTGGCAAATGCTGTGCCTTTCTGTTCTACATTAATGTTTTTTTTACAAAACAAAACTCCCACGCGTTTTGCCTTGCTTGTGTTATAAATTTAGAATTTGGATGCGGTAAGAAATAAATCGGGATTTCTTCTTTCTCTGCTATGTAAAATCCTTTTGCGGTAAACAATGTTTTTTTGTTTGAAGGAATATCTAATGTCTCTACAGAAGAACACAAATTATTTCTTAAAAAATAGTCACGTAGTTTATTAGAAAATCCGATTATTCTTTTGGGTTTGGTAATAAGTAACAACTGTTGAAACAATGGTGTCGAGAGAGCAAGGTCTGCTACGGAAATTTGTTCTTCTTTATCGGAGCGAAAAAAACAAAAATTGGTTTGCACACAATTTTCTATTTCTTCCTCACTTAAATAGTGCTTCAACTGGTTGTAAATTCTTTGTAATGAGCCAAGGTCTTTTTTGTTGTACAAATCTTCAAAACTCTCTATCGGAATTTCTATCTGTGGCTCATAAATAACATTATCAGCTGCACCCCAGTTAAAGCCAACGATCAAGTTACTGTCTAATTTTAATTTTGTCGAAGAGACGGAATAATACCACTTATAATTGTTTTGATCTGCGAATCTTTTTATTTCCGATTTATCAAAAGCAATTTTTGTATCTGTAAAAAGTTGTTGAATGTCTGTTATCATTTATAATTACGTTTACTGCTGTAAAGTCATTTTCCTGCTATCCAGTACCTCGATATATTCTTTAGTTCTGTCAATAAGTTTGGAGAAGTAAGGCATAGAGCAAATAATTATTTCTTTAAAAAAATCATCTGCGTATCCATTCTGTAATTCAGTTAATAAAATGCGCGGATCACTTCTTATAAAATTCGTTTTAGAAATATCCTCTTTCGTCGTTTTCCGCAGATTGACAAAATGAGCATAATTTGTATCATGTTTACTTTCCCCTGTGAATGAAAAGCCATCATTAAAAATATCGCGGAAGGTGTTTGCACAATGAAAATGGAATGATGGCGGAATACTGAGTTGATATTTTATACAATCTACTTTGTAACATAATTCTTCCAACTTTGCGCTGTTCAAAACCTTTGATATACCAAACTCTGCAGAGACAATATAAAGTTCAGCAGTCGTTAATAGAATAGGACAAATAACAAAAGGATAGCACTCATCTATGGCGTTATGTAGCGCGGAAGAAATTTTTCTCTGCAAAAGATGTGGCATTGCATAAAGAAGCTGGTTACATCCATGTCGAATGTCAGAATCATGAACTTCGCCAGTTTGAAGATTTAATTCACTTCCTTTAAGGCAAGTTTCATGTTCTGATAGAAAGCCTAATCTGCTTTCGAAGCATTCATTTGAAAATTCATCAACAAGTTTAAGTGCAGTTCTGGAAGAAAATCTGGAATGATATTGGTCAGTATTAATGTCAGGTAAAAAAATCCATTTAACATTTGGGTTTCTATATTTGCACTCGACGAGCAAATCTACTGTTAAATGGATTGGGGCATCAAAATCAAACGGATAAAACGCATCTGCGCTAATATCAGCTGAAAAATCTTTTTCTTCTTTATTATCATACCGTCTATAAGTGTAGTCAAAATCTACTGTGAATCCTTTGTCAACGAGAATTTTGGCTGCGTCAAATTCAAGCGGAACACTCGATGACAACAAGCGATCTTTCCATTTTGAATTACTACTCATCAAACAAGTTTAACAATTTTATCTTTATTTTATTCAAAGTGTCTTTTTAGATATTTCTTTTGCTGCCGAGATTTTGCTTTTGTGAATTCGTTTTGCAGAGCGACTTTGTTCAATCTGCTCCCAACAAGTCCCATCTTCAAATGGGATTTGTTGTTTTATTTTTCTTCGCTGCTGCTTGCTTTGCTCTTGTGAAATTGATGTTTCAAAAATAAAAAACTGTCAAAGCCTGCTTTAATTTTCTTTATCTCACTTGTGATTTTTTCTGCTGATAATTCTTCTGGATTGTATATTAATTCTGCATAATAATATCTGCCTCTTATTTCAAAAGTATATTCTTCATCAGCCTGCACAGATTTTAAAAGAAACATGAGTGTATATTTTTTAAGTCTTATTGCATGCCATGCTAAAACAGCAGGATTTTCATAATCGGGAGCGAAATAATATCCTCTTAATTTATCGGGTAAGTTGGTTGAGTTGTTCATGTTCATTGGTGATTTAAATTTATTACCACGTTTTTATTACGTTTATTTACTTCATTCAAAATATCCAATTCTATATCCTTTAATAATAATAATATTTCATCATCATAAAACTTAATCTTCTTTTTTTCTTTACTATTTGGATGTCCTTCTCCCGACAAAAAATATAGCTTGAAAACATTGGGACATAATAATGATTGCTGACTATTTTTGTCGCGTTTCAGTTTACTCATATTTGTGTCTGAAATAACAACCGTTCTCGAAGTAATTGTTTCGGAAATACCAACACGTAAGTCCTTAATATTTTTTGTTCCGGTAGTTTTTGATTGTCTAAGTCGTTCTACTGTGCTTCTAATTGCAGGCAAATTTTGATAATATTCTCTTTTATAACCTAAATCTGTTTTTACATCTAAATAAGAAACCATTGTTGGGTTATCATCGTCAATGATGATGGCAATATCAGGAAATAATTTTGAACCTTTCTTATCAGGTCGAATTGGATAATTAACCATGAAACAAAGTGGCAAAGAGGGAAATTTCTTTTTAAAATGGTCACTTAGATAATGTGCAAACAGGTCCTCTATAGAGGAAACGCTGTGTTTACGGGCACGAAAAACGTTGCCGTTTTTGTCGTAAGGTTTTATAACATCTTTGGCATTTTCATAATGCTCTATAATTTTTTCAAATAGCTCTTGGGTTGTCATAATAATTTAGGCATATATGTAGTCAGGACACAAAAAAATTAAACTGCATTTTCTTCGATTGCATCATTTAATTCCAATTCACTATTCCAAACCCAATCAGGTAATCTTCTTGGTAAAATTTTCCATCGACCATTTTCGTCTTTTTTCATTTGAAATTGTATCTGTTTATTATCCTCGTCTGTCGTGTCTATTATATAAATAATTCCATCAGTACCAAAGGAAACTTGAAAATCGAATTCTTTATTTCCCGAGTCTGTGTCAATTATTTTCTTAAAAGTTCCGTTCATAATTTTCTTTTAAAAATAAAAATAAACCCAAAAATAAAATCTGGGTTATTGGTAATTTTCAATTATGAAAGATAAAAAGAAAAAGAGAGAAAGAATGTCAATCGAAGAATTGACTAAAGGTGTTGAGGAACTTCAAAAAAGAAAGGTCTTAATCCAAATGGTAAGGAAGAATTTGAAAGGGTTTTAAAAAATGCTGTTAAACAACATGAGACAAAGTGATTTCAAACATTGGTCTTGCCTGTCTTTCTCATTGTGATTTATTACTACATCCGGAATACTTTTATCAATTGTGTTGTATCCTCTGCATTCATCCGTAACTAACACAGAAGCATCTTTTACTATTGATTCTTCAACGAATGGCTTTATAGTTTCTCTGCTCGTATCTTCAACAACTTTTGCAATAATAGCGCCGCCTCTTTTCATAACACCGATAACAGGGTTTTGTCTTGCTTTTGCCTTGTGATTCAGGAACTTTTTTATCAGCGTGCCTATTCTTATTAAGTCCTCCTATGAAGCATTCGTCCCCTTCAATCAAGCCTGTTAACGGTTCTATCGTTTTATTAGCCATGAGTATTTTTATTTGATGTGCCATGCGTAATGCAGTCTTATAACAGATGCCTATTTGTCTTTCCAATTCTTTTGCAGCAACGCCGTTGCGGGTTGTTGTTTGTAAATAAATCGCAAGAAACCAATAAGTGAGCGGTGTAGTGCTTTTTTCAAATATTGTTCCTTTAGTTGGATATAGTTGAAATCCACAACAAGGGCATTGGTACGAATGTCTGTCATTTACTCTTTGAAACGGTTTATCGTTTTCACATTTTGGGCAAACTAAATTGTTTCAACGCAGTTGAAAAATTTTATCTAAACAAGCATCGTCGTTGGGGTAAGCAGCCTTGAATTGGTTTATTGTGAATTTTTTCATTTCTCTCAATTGTTACACTAAGATAAGATGAAAAATGATACAACACAACTTTTATATTAAAATATTCCACATCTTTTTTAGAATATTATTCCATATTTATTATCTTTATGCCCATCAACGAAATAGCCCCCGCGCGCCAACGGGAGCTATCTCAATTTTTTTACAGCTAAATAGTTGAAACATGGCGAATTTAAACACACTTTTTGATTTTTCAAAATTCGACAAAAGAAAAACAGCATCTCAACAAGAGTTTGAGGAACAAAACAAACAGCTATTAATTGATTACAAAAATGAAGTTCCTGAATCATTTAAAAAATTGCATCAAAGAGTTTTGGCAGCTATTGAACCTATAGACCAAGACAAAAATTTATGCGCAGTAGTAATGAGCGGTTACTTGACGGGATTCTTTAAAAGAAAATATCCGCATTATTGCGGCAAAGCAACCAAACAAAGATTTAAACTGTGCATTTCTAACACCAATGTTTATATTAAAAAATTGGATGAAAAGAGTAAACTACCATCGAACATACCCACAGACGAATCTTTGAAAATTCATTTTCAATTAACCGATTCAACAGACAAGGAATGCAATATTTTTCTAGGGTACACGGTTAGCGAAGATTGGTCAATACTTACAGGAACTTACGCTTTATGTATCGAAGGAGAAGAGAAGATATGGATTTCCGATTTAAGTGGTTTGGATAGCGATAATTTGTCTCCTGTTGTTACCATGAAACCAACTCCGATTGCTCCTAAAGTTAAAGAGGGAGCAAAAAGAAAAAAGATACAAAACGAATAAATATTTATCACCCAACTTAAACACTTCATGCCTATGTTACATGTCAACTGCAAAATGATTGAGTTAGCTCGACACACGAGAGGGGTTACTCAAAGTGAGTTAGCTCAATCATTAAATATTACACAATCAAATTTGTCAAAAATTGAACGAGGGGATTTAAATGTTACAGAAGCAACTGTAAATCAAATTGCCTCACTTTTAGATTTTCCTGTTTCGTTTTTTTGCCAAAGTGAAGTAAGAACCCCTATTTCTAATATTTATTTCAGAAAGAGAGCTTCAATAAATCAAAAGAGTTTGGATAAAATTATCGGAGATGTAAAAATAATTCTGAAATGTATTGATTACCTATTAGAAGAAATTGATATAACGGAATATCCAAAATACAAATTTGATTTGTCTGAAGGATGGACACCTGAAAGCGTGGCTATCAGAATGAGAGAAATTATTAAAATACCATCAGGAGCAATCCGCGAACCCATAAAATATTTAGAGGAATTAGGAATTATTGTCTATATGTATGATAGTAAGGAACAAAAATTTGATGGCTTAACGGCGTATACGGATAACGGAGTGCCAGTTATATTTATCAATAAGCATCTACCCAATGATAGAATAAAGTTTACGTTGGGACATGAACTTTGCCATTTGGTTTGCCACATTCCATGCGACATTGAACCGTGGAGAGATTATGAAGCAGAAGCAAATAGATTCCCCGGTGAATTTTTCATGCCTACAAAAGAATGTGTTTCAGATTTAAGAAGGTTATCGTTCCCCAATTTGACAACATTGAAAGCATATTGGGGTTTATCGAAAGCAGCAATAATTTATAAAGCAAAAGCAATGGGATATATCAACGAGAAGACGTATAAATATATGATTATTGAATTGACAAGGCGCGGTGAAAGAAAAAACGAAACAGGATTTGTTGAAATAGACCAACCATCAATTTTAAATCAAGTATTGAATCTTCTATATAATGAGTTGGAATATACAGATGAAGAAATTGCTGAAAAATTGAAAATAAATGTTTCAGATTTTCATAGGTTGTTTAAACCACAAAATGAATCAACAGTAAGAGTTAAAAAACTGAAAGCTGCCATATAACAAAAAAACCCTGCATGGTAGTAACATGCAGGGAGTGTGAACAGCCACGCACTTTAAATGTTGGCTATTCTTTCATTTTAATCCATACGATTATGAGCAAGTCGCGCTCTGTAAATCGCAGTGCTATTAGCGGTAAATTCGTAACCAAGACTTACGCCGCAAAGCACCCTAAAACCACAGTTAAAGAAACTGTGAAGAAAGGTAGATAATTGCAAAGTTATTTATCTTTTATTTTACCTCACCTAACTTTAAGGTGAGGTTTTTTATTATTGCTATCTTGTGTCCTGACTACATATATGCCATAATTTATTCTTCCGCAACCATACTTACTTTATCATTTTCCTTATAAAGCTTTTTGATTTTAGCAGTTTTGGTTTTTGTTTTTGGTTTGGTTGTATGTTGTTTTGTTTTTCTTGTTGTATTTTTTGCAGCAGAACACTTGCAGGTTCATCGTTTTCGTTTTGTGGCACAAGTTCTCCTCGAAATGCTTTTGCTAAAATGCTTTGCGTCAATTTATCAACCCATGCTTTTGCTTTTTGGTAACGTGCTTCTATTGTATCTGCGTAAGCAAATAGTTCTTCTACTTTGCGAACGATTTCCTTTTGTTCTTCGAGAGGTGGTAAGGGAACCAGTAAGTTTTTGAACATCGGTAAATCAATTCTTAATCTCGTTACGCCAAATGCCAAACCAAACATTATTTCTTTCGAAACAGGTGAGTTAAAGAAATACATTAAGTACTTATTTATCACACGCTCATTATTAACAGTCATACGAATGACGTCAGGTGTTACCATTGCCGGGCCCAGTCCTGTTGGATAAATCGTGCAAGTACCGGGTGGATCACCAAGTTTTGTTATTAACAGCTCTTCTCCAAAAACTGAATAAGATTTAAATAACTGATGCCATTTATCCTTATCCATAAAGGCGGGCTTGTGAGTTAGATATTTGCCTTCACCAATATGGCGCAAAAAAACAATTGGTATTCCTTGACCTCTAAAGTCTCGTGCTTTAAATATAGTGCCAAATGGACCTGCTCCTATTGAATTGCTTTCCTTTGAAGAAAGTTTTTTATTTTCAATCCACTCCCACGTTGAAGGCAACTCAAATGGACTGTCGTGAATTTGTTTAGTATTTGGGTTAGTGTGAGACGTATTTTTTTCTCTCCACTCTTTCGTTAACTCTCCTCTTACAGCAGCAGCTAAAACACTTTGTCTAAAACTCTTTAACAGCGCTGGTATTTTTTCAAGTCGTGTTTTGCAGTTGTTTATTCTTGTAAGGATTACATCTAACTTCGCTACAATTCTTTTTTGCTCGGTAAGCGGTGGTAAAGGAATTTGTAAATCTTTTAAAAGAGTTTGACTAATGTTTGGTTGTGCTCCGCCTGCACCTGCTTCAATTAAATCTTGTCTTTTAAAAAATAAATACCAGTACAAAAATCTTATGTCGTTATTCTTATTTTCAAATATTCCACATATAGCTTGATTTGTAGCAGCACCAATATTTAGCATCGCCAATTTTCCAATAGTAGCACCATACAAAGCGATAAGCAGAGTTCCTTTAGGGAAAATCTTAGCACTCGAATTTTTAATTGCCTCTTGAGAAATTTTTTCCTCGGTGTCGCTGATAAAATTATAATTTAACTCACCTGACTTAACCCAAGGAATTGTTCCTTTATAATATTCCCTATTTGTTCTGCTTGGCGTGCCGCCGCTTGTTGTTTTGAAAACATCTCCTAATTTCACTTCGCTCCATCCTTTTGGTAATTCATTCTCCATCTCTTCAATTACTTTTTATTTATTTACTGTTCAAAAGTTTTTTCAATGTTGCAGCATCGGGTAAAATGCCTTTCATTTCTTTCGGGACTTCACTGCTTAATCTATAAGTGGCTACTCCCATTGCTTTGTTTATGTTCTTAAATGAATATTCCACTACAGCATTGTTTTTCTCTTTACACAGGATAATGCCAATACTTGGATTTTCATGCGGCAGTTTTATTTTATCATCAAGCAGATTAAGATAAAAATTAAGCTTTCCTGCATACTCCGGTTTAAAGCGCCCCCGTTTTAATTCAAACGCAACAAGGCATTGCAGAAGACGATTGTAAAAAAGCAGGTCTGCAGAGTATTCTTTTTCTTCAAGTTCTAACTTAAACTGGTTGCCGATAAAAGCAAAGCCTTTGCCAAGACTCAAAATAAATTTTTTGATGTTCGCTACAATCGCCGATTCAAAAACTCTTTCATCTTCCGTATCATCCAACTGCATAAAATCGAAAAGGTATTCATCTTTAAACATATCGAATGCAGTAGCCTTGATGGTAGCCGGTAAAGTAGTGGCAAAATTGCTCGGCATCTTTCCCCGCTTTGTAAATGTTTTTGCGTCTATGTGATACGCAAGTGATTCTACACTCAACATTTGTGTGGCTGCAAACTGCATGTAAAAGAAACGTTCTTCAAATCGTTTACATTTATTCAGCAAGAGCATGTGATGTGTAAAAGTTACAGAGAAGAAATAGTTTAACTGCTCCTGTGTTAAACCTGTTATTTTTTTAGATTTTTCAATTTGTGCCGTTGACAACGGCACATTTGTTTTTTTATTTTTCAATTGGACAGTTGATGACTGTCTAATTAGCTTTTGCAATTGCGCAGTTGACGATTGCGTAATTAACTTTTTCATTTGGGCAGTTGACGACTGCCCAATTAATTTTTGAATTTGGACAGTTGATAACTGTCCAAATAGCAAGACTGCATATTCATCCGCAAACTGACGCATATTTTTCAGATTACTTTCTGAAAAGCCGCGAAGCCCGGGAAGTTCAGCCTGAAGGTCTGCGGCAATTTGTTGCAACACTTTAGTGCCCCATTTTTCTTTTTTAATTTTTTCTGACAATCTTTTCCCGATAGATAAGTAAAGCAACAATTGTTCGCGGTTTGCCAATCGCGCCGCCTGCACCCGGCTTTTGATGATGCTCTGCTTAAGCTCGGCAATAAAACTTATATAAGAATGTTCAAGATTTTTTTTCATGCCTCATCCTCGTTCCTTCTCCTTGAGGAGAAGGAGGTCAAGCTTTTATTTTTTCAAATCAGTTTTAGTAGTAACACGTGAATTGCAGAATAAAGAATCATCAGCACGAAGAGTGCGACGCAACGATGTTCAATCAATGTTACTGCGGCTTGGTACATAAAAATTATTCTCCATATTGTCTGAACCGCGATTTCCATGATTGAAGGATTAACTTGATTAGTGTTTCATGGTAATCCCTTAATCCTTTAATCATAGTTCAGACTCAAGCAAGTTTAAAATTTCTTTCAACTCATCTACTACAAATTCCAGTTCTGTTATTGCTTCGCCTGCAATTGCTGAAGGCTCGGGCAAATTATCTGCATCGTCGAGCGTTTCATCTTTAAGCCAATTAATATCGAGCTTGTAATCTCTTTCTTTTATTTCAGAAATATGAAACCTGCGAAAACGTCCGTCCATGCCAAGGTCTTTGCGCTGGCTTTGCCCATTGGGGTCTTTGCCATAACATTTTTCAAATTCTTCAAAATGTTTTGCAGTAAGCGGACGGTCTTTTTTTGTGATGCCCTCTACATTGCTTCTCGCATCGAATATCCAAACATTCTCCGTAGGCAATCCTTTTTGAAAGAAAATAACATTTGCTTTTACACCCTGCGCATAAGGGGTAAACGTACCACGCGGCAAACGCAAAATGGTGTGCAGGTTACAATCCTGCATAAGAATTTTAAACACCTCGGCGGCTTTATCTTCAAACAACACATTATCGGGCAACACAACGGCAGCCCTGCCACCCGGCTTTAACGCACTTAAATAATGCTGCACAAAATTCAACTGCTTGCTGCTGGTGGCAATAGTAAAATCATCTCTTTCGGGAGCCTGATTTGCACCCTTTGTTCCAAAAGGCGGATTGGTTAAAATGCAATCGTACTTTTTACCATCAAAAGGTTCGTATATGGTATCGCCGATTTTTATTTCTGTTGTAACGCCATGCAAAAACAAGTTCATCATGGCAAGCCGTGCAGGTCGCGGCACAAGCTCGTAACCATAGTAGGTTTTTGTTTTTATACGTTTTGCATCATCGCGATCAAGAGCGCCGCCCTGCGTTTCGTGCATAAGCCAATCATACGCAAGTACAAGAAAACCGCCTGTGCCGCATGCAGGGTCGCATATCGTAAAATCTTTTCGCACTCTCGGGTCGGGCTTCATTACGCGAATAATACTTTTGATTAATTCTCTTGGAGTAAAATATTGTCCTGCGCCTTTCTTGCCTTCGTTGGCGCTTTTCTCAAGCAAGCCTTCAAACGCCTGACCTTTTACATCTACATCCATTGAACTCCAGTCTTCTTCGTCAATCATGTTGATAAGCCGTTTGAGATTTACAGGGTTGGTGATGCGCGGCATTGCCTGTGTAAAAATTTTTCCAAGTATTCCTTTTTCTTCACGCAGCTTGCGCAATATTTCTGTGTAATGGTCTGTAAGGTCGGTGCCGCTTAATGTTTTTAAACTGTTCCAGTTGTAGTTCTTGTCAACCTCAATATCTTTTTCATCTGCCATTTTTAAAAACAGCAAGTAGGTAAGCTGTTCAATATAATCGCCGTAGTCAACTCCATCGTGGCGAAGCGTGTGACAAAAGCCCCAAAGTTTGTTTACAATATCAGCCATGAAATTATTTATGATTTATGATGTACGATTTATGATTTGCAAATTTGGAGTAAGAATTTTTATTTGAGATTTTATGAGCCGAACGTCAGTCCGCTATTAAACTTTCGTTGCGTCGCACTTTGTACTGTATCGCTTTATTCATCAACGCAGATTTGAAGTCACTACAGTTTATTCAAGCTCGCTATAAAAGACTTCCAACAATTTTTTCAATTGTTGTCCTTGCTCAAAGGATAAAAGATATTCCATCTTCATTAAATAAATTGCTTCCTCTATGTTGCGAACTTCAGGCAAAACGCTTCTCAACGAAATTGTTCCTGTTTGCTGAATGTAATTCGTTATAGCCTTGCGTTCTGCTAACAATGGGAATAGGTTGAGAAATGAAAGTATAACTGTATTTTCAATTCGGAATCGTTGAAAAAATTTTGCTTCAGTATCTAAAGCCATATCTATTGATTCTTCTGGGAGACTAAAGAAATGTTTTGCCCAAGGAGAATTTAATTGTTGTGTCTTCGCAATCGCATTCCAACTTGTTGTGGTAAATAAGTCATTTTACGCCGCAATTAATTCATTAATATTTGACAATAATACTTCTGGATTTTCGGGAAACAATTTTTTGAACTTGTGCCATCCGCCTCGTTGTTCAAATACAGGCAATTCCTCAAAATCATTTTTTTCTATCGTCAGGTTCTGAATAAGATGTTCTCTTATGTATGCAACCCATGCTGACTGTTCGGATGTAAGAGTCTTGCTCATAAAAATTTTTTGAATGGCATTATCCACTCTTTCAGAAACTTCAAGTACAGGCTCATTTTTCGCAACGTGTTTGATGATGGAAATAATATCAGGCAAATGTTTTTTATAAACAACGCTTGCTGCTCTTTTTAAATTTTCTTCGGGAAAATGATGATGCATAAGTTCTGTTCGCAACTGTTTTAAAACTTCTGTACGCCATTCTTTAGGACGTTCCAAAATAATTTTCATCGCTTCAATCTTATCTCTGTTGTCGTTTACAAAGGTTGCAAACGCTTCCAGATATTCAACAGGTTGCAAATATTTTGCACCTGCTTCAAAAAGTATTTGAGAGCTTACCTCATCTTTTACGGTATGTGCAACATAAAAATATGTTTTTGCCCTTTTATAATTGGTAAGCAGCTTTTGAAAATCTTTATTGTTCAAAGTTCTCATTACAGAAACAAAGTTTTTCTTAATGTTCTCCCTGAAATTATTTGCAAAACTTCCAATGTCACCATCTTGTATAAAAGCAGCAAACTGTGTTCTCGCTTCACTGCTCATGTTTCTTTCAATTCGCCGAAGGCGCTTGATAAAAATGTTTAGATTGTAATCTCTTTCTTCATTATCATTTATTCTTCTTATTACTTCTTCAACCGGGATTACGTCATTTTTTATTTCTTCAAAATCGAAATTGCTCACATCTTTAAAGTAACTAATGAGCGTGCCGTCGAAGCAATCAAAGACAATAAATTTTGTTTTATGAATATCGGTACATAATCTTGTTCCGCGACCCAGCATTTGCTCCCACAATATTCTCGACTTAACCGGACGAAGAAAAACGATATATTCCAAAGCAGGAATATCAACGCCGGTTGAAAGCATATCAACAGTAACAACAATTTTTGGTTCGGGACGGTTTCTGAATTTTCTTATTTTCTCAAGAGGTCTGTCAACATTTGCATTGCCGGTAATCTTTGCGACAAAATCATCACCGCGATTGAAAACTTCTTTGCAGATTGAAACAAGATTGTCTGCATGAGAGCGTTGGTTAATATCGTTTTGAGCAAAGATTAAAGTCTTTGGAAATCTTCCGTTTTCTTTTTCAAATGCAAGCGCATATTTCGCAATCTCCTCAACAATCTTTTTGTTGCTGTCTGGTGATGTTATCTTTTTTTCAATATCAGTTGCATCAAAAGCGCGTTCATCTTCCAAGCCCTCAATTCTCAACTGACCACTTTCCGTATCAAGCTTACCAACCTGTTCACCTTCTTTTAGAAACACACCTTTTATTCTAACGTTCGATTTAATTTTTATTGCATCATAATCTACAAGGTAGCCGTCGAGCACGGCATCCGTTACAGTGTAACGGAAAACAGGGTCGCCGAAATAACTCACCGTATGCATTGCGGGAGTTGCGGTTAAACCGATTTTGATAGCATCAAAATATTCAAGTACGTAGCGCCAAACATTCGATTCTTTGGAAGTGTAGCCGCGATGACATTCATCTGCGATAATCACATCAAACGCATGAATAGGAATATCTAATTTATCTGCGTCTGATTCATCATCATTATCGTTATCATCGTTATCAAAAATGGCATCTTTACCAAGCAGGTTGATAGCCATTCGTTGAATAGTCGAAACATAAATAAAAGTTTTTGTAGCATCGGGTTTGGTAAGATATTCATTGGGCAACACGCTCACATCAAACTTTTCACCTTCTTCTAAATCTTCTTTCTTAAAACGTTGACTATATAATTCATATTCCTGATTCAGCTTATTGCCTGTAGGCGTTTCAAAAGCAGCAAAGGCGCTTGCAGCCTGTGCAGCCAAAGCCTTGCGGTCAACAAGAAATAGAATCCGTTTTGCAGTTTTTGACTTCAGCAAACGGTAAATCATGTTTACTGAAGTAAAAGTTTTGCCGGTGCCCGTTGCCATCGCAATCAGCATTTTTCTTTTACCGTTTATTATGGCTTCTTCGACTGCAGTGATTCCATTCTTTTGATAAGGACGCAAGTAAGGATTATCAATTGGCGTTTGAAGCAACCAGTTAAATGCTTGCTCAACATCTCTGTTGAAGAATTCCCATAAAGCATGCGGCGAATAAAAATCTTCAAGAGACCTGCTTGTGTTTTTTGCATTGCGAACATCGAGAAAGAAAACCTGTTCACCATTTGAAGAAAACAAAAAAGGAATCATGTATCCACCCCAACGACCGACGTTATGAACAACGCCCTTTGCATAACGCTTTGCTTGTTCCAAGACATTTTGCGCACCTATGCCATATTTCTTTGCTTCGATAATGGCTAACAGTTTCCCATTAACAAACAAAGCATAATCAGCGGGACCGTTTGCTGTCGGATATTCTTCAACTGCATGATTGGAAAGCAACGAAGTATTTAATCCAAGATGGTATGGAATAATTTCCCAATTTAGTCTTCGCAGTTTTGAATCAATTCTTTTCTTTCTTGTAATGTATTCAGGCTCGTTAGACATGTTTAGGATCTCTTAATAATTTCTTTGCTTCACAAGGGCAATATAGAAAAAAGATTTGAGTGTACTACTCGCAAATTTGATAAATTCCCAATACTCTGTTTGATCTGTTCAATAACACTATTTTAAACTGCTCACTAAAATCATTTTTTTTCATTGCATGATTGGTTGAATATTTTGTAAATATCTTTTGAGTGAATCACTTTGGTAGAAGCAGAACAAACAAAATTAATTCAAGTGCAAGATTTGTTTTTTATCCTCAAGACTTTGAAAATAATTCTTTGTATAATTTATATAATCATCGGGAGTTTGTAAAGAAAAAGGTACATAATGTTCGTTGTCATTTTCATCTCTCATAAGTTGCCCTATCTCTCTTTTGAAAGTATAAAGGTTTTACAATATCGCCGTCAATATAACAACATAACTCGGCTTTGCCTTCTATGTATAATTTATACAAAAATTCTTTGTTAATGGAATTAAGATCAGCAACAGACGTAACACTAAATTTTTGAATAAATTCTCCTATTGTTGCATTATTAGAAACAAGCTCAAGCAAAATATTTTTTTTTTAACGAAGCCAGGGAACAAACAAGTAACTATAATATCCTTGTCATAATTAAATTCAACTTTATGCTGATTTAGATACGTGCCTAAGTGATTTATCATGTATTCACGAATCAAAAGACGAAGCGATTTCATGCAATATAATTGAGTAAGAAAGTTATTTTAAATGGAGGAATAGAAGTTATTCAATCGGGAGTATTTTTTATGCGATTGGGAGTATTTTAAAATATCTCTTGTCCATTTGAAGTATAAGCAATAATAATGGCTAAGAATATAGCTTGTAGAACAAAACGCAGGAATCGCCTGTAGGAAGCAAATAGCCTTATCACTTTTTAGTAAAAAATCTTATCTTAACTTAACCATTATCCTGAATCATGCAAGTGCATGAATAAAAGAAAAATTGTATGAGTGTTCAATTCTTTTTTTCTGATGGAAAAAAATTAATTTTTCAAAAAGTAGAAAGAAACCAATACAGGGGAGTATTGTTACCAGGAAGTGAAATTATGCAAAGCCGCACACCGGCTGCAGTTATTATCACGCAGGAATTACAACATCGTCTTTTCCAATTCAACTACCGCCTGTTAGAAATTTTTTCAAAAATAAAATTTACAATTAATGAGAGTACTGGGCTACGACTTGAAGCACTTTTAACGGGAGAAATGCATGTTTCCGTTAACGGGGAAAAAAGAAAATTTAAAGCGGGAGAATATCGCATCACTGATGTGCCTCTTTTTAAAATTTTGTTTAAAAAGAATACATCCTGTCGCATTTTTATAACTCATTATTCCGCCGATTTGCTTCAGCAATTGGGCGTCGAAGTAGCTCCGCATGCGCCTCAGCGGATGCCCGATATGATGCCTAATCTGATTAATGAGATGCTTACTAATCCGTATTCTGAAGATCTGAGAAATTTTTACTATGAAAACTGTATTCGGGAATTACTATTCCTGCATTTGTCCCAAGATAAAAATTTTGTACAGGGAGAGTTAATGAATAAAGATATCGCCACGATTTATAAAGCCGACTCCATTATAGCTGCGAACCTGCAGAAACATTATACTATTGAAGAGCTTTCCCGTATGTCAGTGTAGATTTCGATGATACTGACCAGTTCATTTCGTGGCAAATTGACCACCTTA
>Ga0081539_10003759_pt1 | contig 18004 bp, 13 predicted proteins | sample TabmetS4T2R2_FD_71023 | JGI IMG/M metagenome (GOLD analysis project Ga0081539, IMG submission 71023) | Tabebuia heterophylla rhizosphere microbial communities from the University of Puerto Rico - S4T2R2 | ecosystem: Host-associated > Plants > Roots > Rhizosphere ...
CTCCTTCTCGCCGAAAATTTCAGCGCCCTTTTTGTAGCGAAATTCATTCAAACTGACGCGAATTGGCGAATCCGTTTCGCGTGAGGCCTCTCCAAGAATGGCGGGCAGTTCAGCAGCGGAGGCGCCGGTGCGGGCAAACATGGACCATCTCCTTGCTCGAACGATACGTTTCGCTTCGGCGGTGGCCTTCGAAAGTTCGGAATGCAACGCCGCCGTTGCATTCCCGGAAAATGCACCCGCGATCGGGGCCATTTTCTTCATCGATGGCCGGTGGTCCATTGTCCCAAAGGACAGGAGCGGCAAATCGAGGCTTCGGGGAAGATGCGTCAATATGACTGCCAAGATCGCCACCGTCGGAGCAAGAGGAGCTTTTGGTCCGCGGCACCGGGTGCTAGCTTGGGTTGAGCTCTCTCTTGTCCCGGCGTCATGACCAGGATCATTTCGTTCAAAGGACTGATTGTCGGCTTTCTTGCCTTGCTCGCTCCGGCCTGTCTGTCAGCGCAGGAGAAGCGACCGCATTCAGTTCTGGTGCTCGATCAGTCCGATTTGCGCGGCCCGTTCCACTATCAGCTTTGGTCGGGGTTGCGTGGCGTGTTGGACGGCCGCGCCGGCATGCGTGTCACGATCTACGGCGAGAACCTGGACCTGCCGCGCTTCGGCGGAGACGCCTATACGGAAAGCCTGAAGCGACATCTCAAGGAAAAATACCGGGACCGGCCGATTGACGTCATCGTGGCAATGGGCAGGGGAATGCTCGAGCACACGTTGCGCTGGCGCACGGAATTGTGGCCGGGCACGCCTGTCATATTTGCCATGCTGGATGAGACGGACCTGGGGAAGCTCGAGGGGCAAGGGGAAGTCACGGGTGTTGTGCTTGAGAATTCGCTGGCGGGCGCGATCAAGGCCGCACGCGCGGTGGTGTCGGACCTCGACAGTGTAGCCCTTGTGGGGGACGCCTGGGACCGGCAGGCTCTGTTCAGCCATTGGAATGAGGAAATTCCCGCAGCAACGTCCGGACTGAAGGTCATCGACATCGTCGGGCAAAAAATGTCCGACATCCGCAAGCGGGTCGCCGAATTGCCGGAGCGGAGCGCCATTATCTATACGGGCGTGTTCTCCGATGGTGAAGGCACCTTCTATCCCGCGGCGACTGCGCTCCGCATCATTGCCGAAAAAGCCAACCGCCCGATCGTCGTCGCAGCCGAGCCGCTATTGGCCGCTGGCGGGATCGGCGGATACGTCCTCGTCGCGACGGAGATCGGCGCTGCAGCCGCGAAAATCGTGGTGCGCATTCTCGACGGCGAGCGCGCCGGAGATATTCCTCCGGTAAGGGGTGGCGCGAAGCTGCTCTTCAGCTGGCCGCAGATGCAGCGCTGGAGCGTCAGTGAGTCCAGCCTGCCCGAAGGCAGCGAGATCCGTTTCCGCGAACCGACGCTCTTCGAGCAGTACCGCTGGCAGAGCTTGGCGGTCGCAGCCGCGCTGCTGATTCAGGCGGGGCTGATCGTGTTTCTGCTGCACGAGCGTCATTTACGGCGCGATGCGGAGGTGGAATCGCGAAAGCGGATGTCGGAGCTCGCTCACGTCAACCGCAATGCAACAGCCGGCGAGTTGTCATCTTCGATCGCCCATGAACTCAACCAGCCGCTGGGATCGATCCTCACCAACGCCGAGACTGCCGAGCTGATCCTCAAGTCCGAGCATCCCGACCTCGGCGAGGTCAGGGAGATTCTCGCCGACATCAAGCGCGACGACCAGCGTGCCGGCGAGGTAATCCGCCGCCTGCGCAACTATCTGAAGCGGACGCCGTTCGAGACCAGGGACATCGATCTGAACGAGATCGTGGGCGAGGCCTTCAGATTCCTTTCGGTACAGGCCTCGGCACGCAACGTCGCGCTTTACCTGCAGACCGCGCCGGGAAAGCTGCACGTCAGTGGTGACCCGGTTCAGCTGCAGCAGGTCATCCTCAATCTGGTCGTCAACAGCATGGACGCGATGGCGCAAATGCCCTACGGCCGCACGGTCATCGGCCGTACCGAACTGAACGGCGGATCGACCGTGGAAATTTCGATTTCGGATTCCGGCCCCGGGATCCCGCCGGACAAGCTGACCCAGGTGTTCGACCCGTTCTTCACCACCAAGGAACAGGGCATGGGTATAGGACTTTCCATTGCGCGCACCATCATCCTGGCTCACAAGGGGCGGATCTGGGCCGAGAACCTGAGCAGCGGCGGCGCGGCATTTCATGTTGCCCTGCCGCTGGCGGCATAGGAGGTCAGCTTGTCGGGCCGAGTCTATGTCGTGGACGACGATGCGTCCTTCCGGACCGCAATTGAGCGGCGGCTGAAGCTTGCGGGTTATCAGGTCGCGACCTATCCGTCTGCCCAGCAATTGCTCGATTGCCCGCCCGATGAGAACGAACCCGGCTGCCTCCTGCTGGACGTGCGCATCCCCGGGCTCAGCGGTCCGGAGCTGCAGGGCCGTCTCAACGAACTCGGCTCCACGCTGCCGATCGTTTTCCTGACCGGATACGCAGATACACCCACCACGGTGCGCACCATCAAGGCGGGGGCGGAAGACTTTCTCACCAAGCCCGTCGAATCGGAGCAGTTGCTCGGCGCCATCGAGCGGGCAATGGCGCGGCATGCGACGGTCCGCGGGATACACAAGCGGCTGGAAGAAATGCGCGCGCTGGTGGCGGCGCTGACGCCGCGGGAGCGGCAGGTGTTCGGTCTGGTCGTGCGCGGCAGGCTCAACAAGCAGATCGCGCATGAACTGGGCACGACGGAACGAACCATCAAGGCACATCGTCACCAGGTCATGGAAAAGCTGAAGGTGCAATCGCTGGCGGAGCTTGTGACGCTGGCGCAGCGGCTCGGTCTGCTCGACTGATGGGCCGTTCCGGTCTTCAGCGCCGGCGAGGCCCCGCGAAGTTCCGGGCTGTCCCCAGGGACAATATGACGGTTTCTTGGCAAAGCGTATGCTAAACGGCATATGTAAATGCGGCGTACCCCCTGTAGGCAGCTAGGCCCTGCCGCTGGGAACTATCGGAACGTCTGCCCATTTTGCAGGTTGGCGCATCTAGCCGTGAACACGCCGACCATTCTGAAATGACTTGAAGGCCGAGAACCTTGCTGCACCACAAAGTCGTTTTTGTCGTTGATGACGACCCCTCCATGCTCAAGGGCATGCGCCGGCTGCTCAAGCAGCACGGCTATGAAGCCGTTCCGTTCGAAACGGGGAGGGCCCTGCGGGATCACGGCTGCTTCGATCAGGCTCTTTGCATCGTGCTCGACATCAACCTCAGTGACGGATCGGGTATCGAGCTGCGCCACCAACTAGCGGATCAGGGCGTGCAGGTTCCGGTGATCTACATCACCGGCAACGACAGCGATGCGACGCGGATGGCGGCGCTGGCCTCCGGCTGCCTAGCCTATCTCACCAAGCCGTTTTCCGCGCGCTCCCTGATCGACCCGATCGAAAGGGTCGCTGCCGCCGCATAGCTGAGCGGGCGCCCTTCCTTCATTCGTCGATCTTTTGTTCAAAGACTTGCGCCGGGGCGCCCTTGCGCACAGCTGCAAATGTTTCCAGCGGCAGCGCCGTGGTGACGGCCAGCATGTTGGTGTCGACGACTTCCACCACGAGAGCCTTGCCGGCCTCCATCTCACGCAGCAGCGCAGCATTGGCGGCGTCACCCGCGATGCAGGTATTGGTCAGGCAGAAGGTGAAGGGAACCTTGCGGGAAGGCCCCTGGTCGACGGTGAGCTTGACGCCCGGCGGAACGAAGAGCCCGACCGGCAGGAATAGCTGCAGCCGCGCGCCGCCGTCTCCCTCGCGCTCGGTCACGTAGACGCGCACGGCCGTCTGACCGGTGTCGAAAGTCCCGCTGATCGCGGTGCGGCAAACCATTTTGGCGCCACCCGGCTTGAAGCAGAGCTTTTGCCAGTCGCCATATTTGATGGCCCGCGCCTCGCGCTGCCCGCGCGCGACGAGTTCGTCCGCCGCCGGCTTTGCCGCCGGTTGCGCAAGCGCCGGTGCAGCCGCAGGCAAGGCGAGGGTGATGATGAGAACATGCAGCCGTCGTGAATATCGCATGGCGCCTCACTTGAGGTTGTCGAGGAAAGCGCCGACCAGCGGCGACCAAATCGGGACCGCATCCGCCGTATCGACAAAGAAATGCCCGTCGCTGCCATGCGGCGGAAACAGATGGTATTCGGCATTGGCGCCGGCGGCGGTGAAGGCCGCGTACATCCGCTTCGACAACTCGGGCCCGAAATATGTGTCGTTTTCGATGTACATCATGAGAACCGGCATGCGGGAGGTGCGGCCGAATTCGCCGATCGCTTCCACGAGCCTGTCCGGCGCGCAATTATTGTTCGGCTTGCCGTCGACCCGGCCGCCGCGCCCGGCCGCGAACGTGATGATCGCTTTCACCGTCGGTGGGCTTCTGCTCGACAGGGCGATCGAACCCCAGCCGCCGGCTGATTGGCCGATGACAATGACGTTGTTCGGGACGATCCGCTTCAGCGTGCTCATGTAGTCGATGATCCAGAGGCTGAGCTGGGCATAGGCCAGCCCCGCATCGCGGAAGTTGGGGTTGCTGCATTTGCCGACCTTGGCGAAGAACACGCTGAAAAGACCGGCCTCCGGCGATTCGATTGCTGCCGCGCCGTAGCCCGGACCGGCCGGCGCCACCACCATGTAGCCGCGCCGTGCGAACCACATCGCGGCATCGCGAAACTCGACCAGCGGAAAGAAGATGCGCTGCGCCGGGTCCATCGACACGCCGTGGTTCATGATGGCGAGCGGGAAGGGGCCGTCGCCAACCGGCCGCACCACATAGGCAATGGTCGGCACCGGAAGGGGCAGCGCCCACACCTCCTCCTGCAGCTGTGTCTGGTCGTCTGCAGCTGCCGCTAGCGTGGACGTCATGATGCTGGCGAGCATGATCAGGAATTGGCGCAGGCGCATGCCGGATGTCCACGTTGCAAACCCGGCGCAGATCTTTGCGGCCGGATGCCAATCTCAGGGCCGAATTTCCGGGAACCGATTGATTCAGATCAATCCCGCCCGGGCTCGGCACGGCGTCTATTGGCCGGATGAGCTCCGAAGCATCCGCCATGCGCGTCACGTCGATGCCGCGCGAGCAAACCTTGTTGGTGGCGCTGCTGCTTACCGTTCCGGTGGCCGCATTGCTACTCGTGCTGTTGCTCTTCCTGGCAGGACGCACGATTGAAGCCGCTGCGCCACGCTGAATGGGAACCTCCGTGAAAGCGAACGCAATGAGATTTTTTCCGCCCGCACAATGGTTCGCCGAGTATCGTGCCGGCTGGCTCCGCCACGACGTCATTGCCGGCGTGACGCTCGCCGCCTACGCCATTCCCGTCTCGCTGGCCTATGCGGCGCTCGCCGGGCTGCCGGCGCAGATCGGCGTCTATGGCTATATGCTTGGCGGGATCGGCTACGCGCTGCTCGGCTCGTCGCGACAGCTTGCGGTCGGTCCGACTTCGGCGATCTCGTTGATGATCGCCGCCACCGTCGGCACACTCGCCGCAGGTGATGCGGTCCGCTATGCGCAAATCGCCAGCCTTGCAGCGTTCGCCGTCGCTGTGCTCTGTCTGCTCGCCTGGATTTTCCGGCTCAGCATGTTGGTGCGCCTGATCAGCGACAGCATCCTGGTCGGCTTCAAAGCCGGCGCCGGGCTCACCATCATCATGACGCAGTTGCCGAGCCTGTTCGGCGTTGCCGGCGGGGGACGCAATTTCTTTGACCGCCTGATCACGCTGCTGGGTCAATTGGGCGCCATCCACTGGATCGTGCTGGCGGTGGGACTTGGTGCGATCATGCTGCTCGTGCTCGGCGAGCGCATGTTACCCGGCAGGCCGGTCGGACTTGCCGTCGTCATCTTGTCGATCCTTGTGGCGACGATGTTCGGCCTGCCTGGATTGGGCATTCCCGTCACCGGCGAAATTCCGAGCGGACTGCCGAGCCTTGCCGTTCCGACCTTCGGTCTCCTGGATTTCGACGAGCTGTTCCCGCTTGCCGCGGGCATCGTGCTGCTGGCCTATGTCGAGGGCGTGTCCGCGGCGCGAAGCTTTGCCGCCGTGCACGGCTATCCGCTCGACGTGCGGCAGGAATTTTTGGGACTTGGCGCGGCCAATCTTGCGGTGTCGCTTGGCCACGGCTATCCCGTCGCGGGCGGATTGTCGCAATCCGCTGTCAACGACCAGGCCGGTGCAAAAACGCCGCTGGCGCTCATCATTTGCTCGGTCACGCTCGCCGTCTGCCTGCTGTTCCTGACGGGATTGCTTACCAATCTGCCAAAGGCGGTGCTGGCGGCGATCGTCTTGACCGCGGTCTACAAGCTGGTCGATGTCGCAGCACTCCTGCGCATGTGGCGGATCAGCCGGATCGACTTTTTTGCCGCCGCGATTGCGCTGTTCTCCGTACTGCTGCTCGGCATCCTGCAGGGCATTCTGCTGGCGGCACTCGCCTCGATCTTCCTGCTGCTGGCGCGGGCCTCGCAGCCGAACATTGCCTTTCTCGGCCGTTTGCCGGGAACCGGCCGCTATGCCGACGGCGCGCGCAATCCGGACGTCGAGCAGCTCTCGGGCGTGATCGCGTTCCGCCCGGAAGCCTCACTGCTTTACATCAATGCGGAGACGGTCCTCGACACCGTCTTGGCAAAGCTCGCCACTGCGCCACAGACCAAACTGGTCGTCTGCGGGCTCTCGTCCTCGCCTTTCATTGATCTTGCGGGCGCAAAAATGCTGCACGATCTCCATGGCGAACTCGCCTCGCGCGGCATCGCCTTCCAGATCGTCGGCGCGCGGGGGCAGGTCCGCGATGTCCTGCAGGCGGATGGCCTGGCGGAAAAGACCGACAGCGCCAACTGGACCCGCCGGATGGACAGTTTGCTCGGCGATCTGAAGTTCGGCTGACATTGTTGCGCTGCGGCGCGTACCGACGCGTCGAGCGTGAGGCGTCGACTAGAAGACCCGCCTGCGTTGACTTGGATCAAGGTAGCCTGTTGCCAGCGGCACGAGCATCGACGGAAGCCCCCGCGCAAATCCGGAGATCGCCATGTCCAAATCCGCCCAGCATCGCATCGATCAATTCTTCAACGGCCCGGGCGCCCGCGCCGACAATTGGCGTGATCTGGTCGGGGCGGCGAAAGCCTGGGCATCGGGAAGTGGCGATCGCGCCACGTACGAGGCGTTGCTCAACGACCTCACCGTGACCGAGGAATTTCATGGCTATCCCGGCCTGCAGCTGATGGCCGCGTTGAAGGAGAGCGCCGCTTCCGGGGATGCCGGAACGTCATTGGCGCTGGCGATGCGGATCACGAACGCGCTGATGACCCGCTCATTCCGCCAGCACGCCGGCGACTCAAGCGCGGGTGAAAATGCCGACGGCGGCATGCCGGAGCTTGTGCCATCCACGATTGCCCGGTCCGAGGCGCATCGGCCATATTTCGAGACCCTGATCGTGACCGGCGTGTCCGCCGCCAGCTGGCAGAGCCTTGCGACCGAATGGCGTAAGTTGCGGCGTCCGCTCGACGCGTTTGTCTATGAACCGGTGATCGTCGGAAGCCTCGAGGATGCCTTTTGTGCGGCGATGCTCAATCCGAACATTGCAGCGGTTGTCATCAATGAGGGTTTTGCGCTGCGCTCACGTCACGATGCGCCCGTGCTCCGCGCTATCACCGCAGGGGCAAACCTCCGGGACGAGTCCGATGCGTCCGCGCTCCGGCTCGCCCAGATCATCAAGCGGGTGCGTCCCGAGCTCGACATCTACGTGATGTCCAATCGCGACGTCGAGGAGATGGCCGGAAACCCCGAGGCCAATGTGGTCCGGCGCATCTTCTACTCCATCGAAGAGCTTCTGGAGCTGCATCTCTCGATCCTGGAGGGCATCCAGGATCGATACGACACGCCGTTCTTCGATAATCTCAAGAAATACGCGCAGCGGCCGATCGGGACATTCCACGCGCTGCCGATCGCGCGCGGCAAGTCCGTCTTCCGGTCGGACTGGATCCGCGACATGGGCGAGTTCTATGGCCCGAACCTGTTCCTGGCCGAGAGCAGCGCCACCACCGGTGGGCTCGATAGCCTGCTGGAGCCGACCGGCAACATCAAGAAGGCGCAAGACAAGGCGGCGCGTGCGCTTGGCGCCGACCGCGTTTTCTTCGTGACCAACGGAACCTCGACCTCGAACAAGATGGCGGTGCAGGCGTTGCTCGCGCCGGGCGATATCGCGATCGTCGACCGCAACTGCCACAAGTCGCATCACTACGGCATGGTGCTGTCGGGCGCGCAGCCGCTCTATGTCGAGGCCTTCCCGATGACGGAATACTCGATGTACGGCGCTGTGCCGCTGAAGACGATCAAGCAGGCGCTGCTCGGCGCAAAGGCCGACGGCCGGCTCAGCCGGGTCAAGATGCTCGACCTCACCAACTGCACCTTCGACGGGCACATCTACAATACGCGCCGGGTGATGGAGGAATGCCTCGCCATCAAGCCCGACCTGATCTTCCTGTGGGACGAAGCCTGGTTCGGCTTTGCGCGCTTTTCGCCATTCCTGCGCAAGCGCACCGCGATGGGCGCCGCCAATGATATCGAGGCATGGATGCGGGACCCGAAGTCGGTCGCCGCCTATGAGAAGCAGCAGACCGAGCTCGGCAAGAATCCCTCGGACGAGGTGCTTCTCAAGACTCGGCTCATCCCCGATCCGCGCCAGATCAAGCTGCGCGTCTACCAGACTAACTCGACGCACAAATCGATGTCGGCGATACGGCAGGGCTCGATGCTGTCGGTCAAGGACGTCGACTTCCACACCGTCGAGGCGCAATTCAAGGAGGCCGTGTTCACGCACGCCTCCACCAGTCCGAACCAGCAGCTCATCGCGAGCCTCGATGTCTCGCGGCGCCAGATGGAGCTGGAAGGATTTGGCCTCGTGGCCAACGCGATGGAGGTCGCTTTCGCGATCCGGCAAGCGGTCAACAACAATCCGATGATATCAAGATATTTCCGCATCCTCGGCGCGGACGCCATGGTGCCGCAGCAGTATCGGCAGAGCGGTTTCACCGACTACCTGACCGCGGGCGTGAACTGGGCGGCCGTCCTGAAGAGTCTGGATGACGACGATTTCTGCCTCGATCCGACCCGCATGACACTGGTGTGCGGCACCGCCGGTTTCGACGGCACCCAGTTCAAGGGCATCTTGGCCAACGAGTACGGCATCCAGGTCAACAAGACCTCGCGCAACTCGGTGCTGCTGCAGTCCAACATCAACAACACGCGCAGCGACATCGCACACCTGGTGCGGGTGCTGGCCGAAATCGCGGGCGAGGTCGATCGCGGCCTCAAGCAGGGCGGAGAGAACGCGCGCAAGACGTTCGAGGCCCGGGTCAAGAGCCTGATGAAGGACGTGCCGGATCTGCCGAACTTCTCGCATTTCCATGATGCGTTCCGCGGCGATGCCGGCAGCAAGACCAATGAAGGCAACATCCGCGGCGGCTTCTTCGCCGCCTACGACGCGGCGGGATGCGAATACATTCGCCTGGCCGATGCGGAGATCGACAAGCGCATCAAGAACGGGCCGGACCTGGTCTCGGCCAACTTCGTCATTCCCTATCCGCCGGGCTTCCCGATCATGGTGCCTGGTCAGGTGATCACGCAGGAGACCATCGACTTCATGCGCAAGCTCGATGTGAAGGAAATCCACGGTTACGACGCCAAGGAGGGCCTGAAGCTCGTGAAGCAGGAAGCGCTCGCCAAGATCGGCGGCGCCGGACGGCCTTCTGGCGCGCCAAAGCACAAGGCGGCGGCCGCGAAATCGTAAGGCCGACAGGACGAGCGTCTCTGCTGCTATGGCCTCGGTATGGACGCGGCCATCAAGGTCACGCTCGAATGAGCGTGACCCGCGCGGAACGAAGGTCAACCGCTCCGGCGACGCGACTTCATTGGCCTCAGCCGGCAAAGACGACCACAATGACCGAGCCCCAGGTCGTCAACAAGATGTTGGAGACCGGATAGGCGGGCGTATAGCCCAGTACCACCACGGCGCTACCTGAGCGCTCCTGAATGGCGGCCATCGCTGCCGTCACTGTCTGCGCCCCGGTCAGGGCTCCAAGTAGCAGGATCGGGTTCATGCGCAATATGAAATGGCCGAGACAAAAGCCGACGATCTGCGGCAGCACGGTCACGACCATGCCACCCAACAGCAGGCCCAAACCGGCGTCCCGCAAGGCAGACAGGAAAATCGGCCCGGCGTGAATCCCGGTGAGGCCCACAAAGGCCGCGAGTCCGAGAGACGTCATCAGATTGACGGCGGCATCGGGAATGCGCCCGAAGTGCGGGTAACGCGTGCGGAGATAGCCGACCAGAAGCCCGGCGAGAAGCGTGCCGACGCTCGTGCTCAGCGCGATCTTGATGCCGCCGATCGAGAAGCTCACCAGCACTCCGACAAGCCCGCCGGCGAAAATCGCAAGCCCCAGCACGACGAAATCGATGCTGGTACTGGGCGAAACGATGACGCCGATGCTCTTTGCCGCGTTCGCTACGACCGCTTCGGGTCCGACGATGGTCAAGAGATCGCCGCGCTCCAGAGCGAGGCCCGGACCGATCGGAAGTACCTGGCCACCCCGGCTCAGCGACCGCAAATAGAGACCGCGCGCCCATTTTTCTTCGGACGCCTGCTGAAGGGACATGCCGGCGAGCTTCGGGTTGATGAGAAATATCTCGGCTGAAATGAGCGGTATATCGAGTAACTCGCGGTCCTCGACTTCCTCGCCGCGCGACCCGACCAGTTCGACGATGGTCTCGCGCGGCGCCGACAATGCAACGATATCGTCGGTCGCAAGAATCGTTGCGGGCCCGGCTTCGAGAATGCGATCTCCGCGCCGGATCCGGTGGATGAACACGCGCTGCCCGGGGATGCGGGCTTCGGCGGCGGCGACGGTCAATCCCACGATCGCCGAATCCGCATCCAGCCGGTAGGCGCGTAGCTCGAATTTGCGCCAGGCCGACGCGAGGCCCGGTTTGGCGCGCGTGATGCCCAGCGCCTGCTCGAGCTTTAGGGATTCCGCCTTCAGATCGATCTTGAGCAGCGCCGGCACGATCGCCGTGCAGAACGTGATCACCCCGGCATAGCCGAAGACGTAGCAGACGGCATCGGCAACGGCGACGTGCGAGACGAACAACGCGCGCTGCTGTTCGTCGATGGCGAGCCCGTTGATGGCATCGGTGGCGGTTCCCATCGCGGCGCTCTGGCTCAGGGCGCCCGACATCAAGCCCGCCGCAAAACCAGGGTCAAGCTGCAGCGTGCGGCCGACGACAATGGCGGCGGCGAGACCGGTAAAGCTCACGACGATGGCGAGCACCATCGGCTTTAACCCGTCCCGCTTCATGGCCAGCACGAATTGCGGACCGACCGAATAGCCTACGCCGAACAGGAACAGCAGGAACAGGAAGGACTTGGTCATGCTGGACACGGGCACATGCGCGAAGTTGCCGACCAACAGACCGGCGAACAACGCGCCCGTGACCGGGCCGAGACTGAACGCGCCGATCCTGAAGCTTCCGATCCAATAGCCCGCGGCAATCACCAGGAACAGCGCGAGTTCCGGATAGCGGACGAGAAACTGTTCCAGCCAGGTCAGCATCTCCGGCAGTCGCGGCTACGTCATCAACATGACGAGCACCATGCCCCAGATCGTCAGCAGCGTGTTCCCGACCGCGTAGGTGACGGTATAGCCAAGACCTGGAATCTGGCTCCTGGCGCGGTCGTTGATCATCCCGAGCGAGGCGGTTGTGGTCCGTGCGCCCGAGCAGCACCCGAGAACGATCGCGTCGTGGAAGCGGAACACGTACTTGCCGACAAACATCGCAAGGATGAGAGGTACCGTTGTCGCAACGACACCCCACAGGAACAGCCCGATGCCAAGCGCCTTCAGGCCGGCGACGAAGCCTGGACCGGAGGAGATGCCAACCACCGCGATGAATACGTTAAGACCGACCGAGTTCATGAACCAGACGGTCGGTGACGGAATCCGGCCGAAGGTCGGCCGCACAGAACGCAGCCAGCCGAAGAACAGGCCGGAGATCAGTGCACCGCCCGATGTGGACAGCGTGAGGGGCACGCTTCCGATCTTGTAGACGATCGCGCCGATCAGTGCGCCGATGGCGATGGCGGCGCCGATGAAGGCAACATCGGCCACGTCGGTCGCCCGATCCGGCCGGCCCAGCATCTTTGTTGCGGCCGCGACATCCGGCGTGCGTCCGACGATGGTGACAATGTCGCCGCGGTTTAGCTTGGTGTTCGGCAGGATGGGGATGTCGACTGCGATCGCGCCCCTTGTGATCTTGCGCAGGAATACGCCGCGCGCGCCCGCATCCTTCGCCAGTTCCTCCAGCGTCTTGCCATCGACGTCCTTGCTGGTCACGTACACATCGACGCCTTCGATCGGCATCGCCAACAGCTCGCGGTCGTCGACTTCTTCCGCCTGGTCGCCGATCACCTGCACGAGCACCTCGCGCCGACCGGCCACGGCCACGATGTCGCCCGCATGAATCACGGTATCGGCAGTGGCATCGAGGATCTTCCCGCCCTGTCGCAGCCGAAGAATGAATACGCGCTGATCCGGGACGAGCGCCTCGGCCTGCTGCACCGTCTTTCCGACCGCGGGTCCGCGTTCGCGAACGCGGAACGAGCGGACCTCGAACTGGTGCCAGGCAGTGCCTGGACCGCCCGTCTGCTTCTTTCCGCCGTACTCTTCCTCATATTTTTTGCATGCCGCTTCCAGGTCGATGCCGAGCAATGCCGGCCCGAGCAGCGCCAGCACGATCGCAGACCCGACGGTGCCGAAGATATATGTGACCGCATAAGCGACCGGCATGCCGTCGAGAATTTTCTTGGTTTCTTCCGGCGACAGTCCGAGTCGGTTGATGGCGTCGGTTGCCAGACCCATCGAAGCCGAAATCGTCTGCGAGCCGGCATAGAGACCGGCGGCAGAACCGACATCGTAGCCGGCGACCTTCGCGCAAACATATGGAGCGGCAAGGCAGAACACGCACACAACCGCAGCGAAAATCGCCTGTGGGACGCCGTCCTGCGCGATGCCACGCACGAATTGCGGTCCCACGCCATATCCGATGGCGAACAGGAACATCAGGAAGAAGAACGGCTTGAGCGGCGTCGAAATCGTGATGCCAATCTGGCCGATAATGACGGCGGCGATCAGCGTTGCGGTGACGGCGCCTAGCCCCAGGCCCTTGTAGGTGAAGGAGCCGAAATAGTAGCCCAGGGCCAAGGAGAGGAACACCGCGATCTCCGGATAGCTCTTGAGCGTCTGAAAGAACCATTCGATCATGACTTCACCTGTTCATGCTGTCCCGGGAACACTGATGGCTTCAGCCTGCATCAGGCGACGCTGCACTGATCGCATGTTGATCTATGTCAAGCAGAGCTGCTGGAGCCTTGTGGTCACTAGGCCCTTGCCTTCGCGGCTCGCCGCCGTGCAGCGCTGGCGGCCATCTCCGACGTGTTCAGGACGCGGGTAGCACCAGAGCCTTGAGATAGATCAAAGGCGGTCGCTGGCACCCGATCACTCTGGGCGCGATATGCAGGCGAGGGAACTTGCCCGCGTTCATTCCAACGGCTTGAACAGCTTCGGGAGCATTAGATGGCCGATCTTCTTACTCTGAAAAAATTCGAGGCGTTGAGCCCCTTCGAGATCAAGGACGAGCTGATCAACCTTGCCAAGGCGACGTCGAAACGGACGCAGTCGGCATTCCTGAACGCCGGGCGAGGCAATCCCAACTGGGTCGCCACGACACCGCGCGAGGGTTTTTTCCTGCTAGGCCAATTCGCCATCACCGAAAGCAAGCGCGTGATGGAGCATCCGGCAGGGATCGGGGGAATGCCGCAGGCGAAAGGCATCGCGGCACGATTTGAGTCGTGGCTCGCCAAGCATTCCGACATGCCGGGAGCAAAGTTCCTCACGGAGATGCTGCCCTTTACGGTCAAGAAATTCGGCTTCGATCCCGATGCCTGGGTCCACGAGCTCTGCGATTCCATCATCGGCGACAATTATCCGGTTCCAGATCGCATGCTGGTGCACAACGAGAAGATCGTGCACGAATATCTGATGTGGGCCGTTTGCGGCGAGCCGAAGCCGTCCGGCAAGTTCGACATCTACGCCGTCGAGGGCGGCACCGCGGCGATGTGCTACCTCTTCAAATCGCTGAAGGCCAATCGCCTGTTGATGCCCGGCGACACAATTGCGCTGGCAACGCCGATCTTCACGCCCTACATCGAGATGACGCATCTGGAGGACTACGACCTCAAGGTCGTTCAGATCAGGGCTCCGCAGGAAAACAAATTCCAGTTCACCGACGAGGAAATCAAGAAACTGGAGGATCCGAAGGTCAAGGCCTTCTTCGTCGTCAACCCGTCAAATCCTCCGGGGATGGCGTTGAGCAAGGAGACGATCGCCAAGCTGGCTAATCTGGTCAAGACCAAGCGTCCCGATCTGATGATCCTCACCGACGACGTCTACGGGACCTTCGTGCACGGCTTCCGCTCGCTGCTCGGCGAGCTTCCGCACAACACCATCGGCGTCTATTCCTATTCGAAGTATTTCGGCTGCACCGGCTGGCGGCTTGGCGCTATCGCCATTCACGAAGACAACATCTTCGACAAGATGATCGCCAAGCTGCCCGACGCCGCCGTGAAGGCGCTCGACAAGCGTTACGGGCCACTGACGCTGGAGCCGCGCAAGCTGAAATTGATCGACCGCATCGTCGCCGACAGCCGCGACGTGGCGCTTAACCACACCGCCGGCCTGTCGCTGCCGCAGCAGGTAATGATGACGCTGTTCTCGCTCTCTGAGATGATGGACGTCAAAAAGGCCTATCAAGCCGCCTGCATGGAAATCGTCAACAAGCGGCTGTGGGCGATGCTTGATGGCCTCGGCCTGGCGGACAAGTTGACACCCAATCCGCACTACGACGCCTATTACGCGCTCATAGATTTCGAGTTCTGGGCTCGAAAGAACATCGGAGACCAGGCCGTCGACTATCTGAAAAAGCACATCCATCCGCTCGATCTGGCGTTCCGCTTGGCGGAAGCTCATGGAATCGTGCTGCTGAACGGTGGCGGCTTCGACGCTCCGGAGTGGTCACTCCGCATCTCCCTGGCAAACCTGCCGGACGAAGTCTACGACGACATCGGACGGGGGGTGCGCGCGATTGCAAGGGGCTATCGCGACGCATACACGGCGGCGAAGGAAGGAGTCGATGCCTGAGGGCGCGCTCGATTGGCGCTCTTGCCCTGGACGAATTCCCAGTCGGCTAGGCCTTTCCGGCATCCTGCTCACCGGGGTCCCGGTACTTCGCGACGATCTCGCGCAATAGGCCGACCTTCGATTGGAAGCCCGAACCATGGTGGCCCGGGCTCGAACCAAAAAGGGAAGCGTTATGAATAGATATCTGAAGGGAACTATGTTGGCTGTCGCTCTCGGATTGCTCGCGTCGGCCGGCTTGGCGACGCCGGGCCTCGCCGAAACGGGCCAGGTCGCCGTCGTCTTCACCAAGGGTGGTTTTATTGTCGGCGTCGGCGGCGGGCAGGGCGTGCTGACATTCCGAGGCAAGCAATACCCGTTCACGGTGTCGGGCATGAGCGTCGGCTTCACGATCGGCGCCTCGACCAGCAAGTTTGTCGGCCGGGCGTTGAACCTGCGTGGCCCCGGCGATCTCGCCGGCAGCTATGCCGTGGGCGGGGCGGGCGGTGCGCTCGCGGCGGGCGCCGGCGGCGTGCAATTGCAGAACGCCAATGGTGTGATCCTGCAACTCAGCGGACCGAGGGTCGGCGTTGAAGCTTCGGCGGCGGTTGGTGGCGTCACCATTACAATGCAATGATTGTGAGCGGGCGGGAGCTTTGACAGCTTCCGCCCGCGACGACTGAGGCAAAACTGCTGCGGTCGCACGTAAAACTACGGTGTCGGGAAAGGATGGCAGGTAGCCGGAAACACGACTGCTTCGAGTTTGCTTTATCACCTACCCAGCGGGAGTGAGTGACCGTCGATTCGTCTTGCTGATCCTTGTCCTTAGTGCGCTTTCGGTAGTGCTGCTTTGTATAGCGCTGTTTGCCTGAGCGGGATCGTCTAGTAACGCTCCTCGACGAACTTCATGCCGCGCAGGCTGGCCTGATCGTTGTAGCGGCCCTTGTGCGTGCGCTTGGGTAGCCTCACCTTGTCGCGCTTGATCTTCTTGTAAGGAATCGTCTGCAGGATGTGCGAGATGACGTTGAGCCGCGCCCGCCGCTTGTCGTCGGAGCGGATCAGCCGCCAGGGCGCGTGCTTGGTGTCGGTTGCCTCGAACATCATGTCGCGGGCCCGCGAGTAGTCGTACCAGCGACCGAACGATTCGGTGTCCATCGGGCTCAGCTTCCATTGCCGCAGCGGATCCTCGATGCGCGCCTGGAAACGAATCTCCTGCTCCTCCATCCCGACCTCGAGCCACAGCTTGATCAGGATGATGCCGCCGTCGACGGCAAATTTCTCGACTTGCGGGCACAATTCCAGGAAGCGCTTGTGCTCCTCCCGGCTGCAAAACCCCATCACATATTCGACGCCGGCGCGGTTGTACCAGCTGCGGTCGAAGATCACGATCTCGCCGCCGGCCGGGAAGTGATCGATATAGCGCTGCATGAACAGCTGGGCTTTTTGCCGATCGGAAGGTGCGGGCAGGGCGACAACGCGGAAAACCCGCGGGCTGACCTTTTCAGTCAGCGCCTTGATGGTGCCGCCCTTGCCGGCGGCGTCGCGGCCCTCGAAGATGACGATCACTTTGAGCTTTTCAGCCTTGACCCACTCCTGCAGGTGGCACAGCTGCTCCTGCAGTTTGCGCAGCTCCTTCTCATACTCTTTCCGCTTCATTTTCGGCGCGGCTTCGTCCTTTGCCATGCGCAATGTTCTCCGCCTGATCGCGATCGCAAACGTCTAGCCGTCCCAACTGATGGTGATCCCGATGTCGCCGGGAACGCCGCCGGAAAAATCGATGATCTGGTAGCGGATGCGATAACCGCGCGGCTGCAGGTAATCCGACCAGAGCTGAAAGATTTCCTTCGGAATGCCTGTCAGCGTAGTTTCCCAGCCCTTTTCCATCTGGTTGATGGCGCGGCCCTTGTCGGTGCACAGCGAGTTCGGGAAGCGATAGACCTGCACCTCGGAGAGACCATTGCGAACCGCGCGCTGGATCACGGTCGAGGCGAGCTTGACCTTTTCCTCCTCCGACAGGCCGGACGGCTTGCTCAGCTTCTCGATGAGCGCGCGCTTCTCGGCCTCGGCCGCAGCCTGACGTTTGGCGTGCTCGTCGGCCTTTTCCGCCTCTTTCAGCGCCGCCTGCTTCTGGATTTCCTTCGCACTGGGGATCAGGTCGTCGATCTTGGCCATGACAAGTCTCTCCCAAAATGACCGTTCGCGTCGCTTTTTCGGCCACAAGGTTAGGGCAACGACTGCCGGACGCTCCTTGATTCAGATCAAGCATTGGTGGACCATAACTTTCCACTGTACGGGGCACTGCGGGGCCTTCGGCCCCTGACAGGGAGTACGACGCTTGGCTGAACAAATGCATCCGGCAGCGCCACATCACCTGCCGTTCTTCATTCCGGGCGCCGACGGGTCGGACACCCTGATGGTCGTGATGGGGATTTTCCTTGTGGCGACAGTGCTATGGGTCGGCACCTTGTACTGGAAGCTGCACAGCCTGCCGGAGCGCATGGCGCACCGGACCCACAAGCTGCAGTTCGAGATCGTCGCCGTTCTCGGCCTGATCTCGCTCTTCACCCATATGCATATCTTCTGGATCGCCGGCCTGCTGCTCGCCATGATCGATCTGCCGGATTTCGGCACACCGCTCCGCAGCATTGCCGGGTCGGTCGAGCGCATCGCCGATGCCGCGCCCGGCGCTCCGGCCGCCGAGCCCGAGCCCAAGGCCGAGCGCCC
>Ga0081539_10003760_pt1 | contig 18002 bp, 16 predicted proteins | sample TabmetS4T2R2_FD_71023 | JGI IMG/M metagenome (GOLD analysis project Ga0081539, IMG submission 71023) | Tabebuia heterophylla rhizosphere microbial communities from the University of Puerto Rico - S4T2R2 | ecosystem: Host-associated > Plants > Roots > Rhizosphere ...
GGCGCGCTCGGCCTGGTCGCGGACCAGGTCGTCGTAGAAGGCGTCGTCGAGCAGGTCGCCCATGACGGCGCGCAATTGGGCGACGGTTTTCACGCAGTGGGCCCGCTGCCACTGCGCGGTGGCCCACTCCTGCGGCGTGACGTCACGCCAGCCGGGCAACCGCCGCCAGTCCGGCTCATGCAGCTCCTGCCGGACATAGCGGTAGGGCTGTGGCGGCGTGGGGTGCGACTCACCGCCACGCCACGGACGGTGACGGTCGACCGGATCAGCCTGCTGCGGCACGATGAGGTCCGTCATTCCACCTATCCTACGAGACGATCTCCTGTGACAGCAGGGCTGGACCGAAGGATTTCCGCATGGCCCATGAATCGCCGCACGAAAACGGCTCTCCGATCGGGTTGCACCGGGTTCTGGAGCCGTCCGGCGTCCTCCCGCAGGCCGCCCTCCGGCTGGATGCCCGGCCACAGCTGTGGCCCGATGAAGTGCGGATCCGGGTGGAGCGGCTGAATCTGGACGCTGCGAGCTTCCGCCAGTTGTCCCAGAAGCACGGCGGCGACGGAGCCGCCGTACGCGCCGAGGTGGCCGAGATCATCCGTAGCCGGGGCAAGATGCACAATCCGGTCACCGGATCCGGGGGCATGCTGGTCGGCGTCGTCGAGGACGTCGGGCCTCGCGCGCAGCTCGGGCACGCTCCGTTCGACCTCGTGCCCGGTGATCGGATCGCCACCCTGGTCTCGCTGACCCTGACCCCGTTGCACGTCACGGACGACCTGCGCCGCTGGGACGGGCTGTCGGAGCAGGTGCCCTGCGACGGCCACGCCATCCTCTTCGGCCGATCCATCGCGGCGCGCCTGCCGGACGATCTTCCGGACGAGCTGGCGCTCGCGGTCATGGATGTCTGCGGCGCGCCCGCCCTGACCGGCCGTGTCGTGGCGCGGCATGCCGAAACCGGGCGGCCGCCGGTGGTCGCGGTCATCGGCGGGGCGGGCAAGAGTGGCTCGCTCGCGCTGGCCGCGGCCCGCCGCGCCGGGGCCGGGCGAACGATCGGCGTGGTGCCGACGGATGCCGAGCGAGCGGCCCTCACTCACGCGCATCTCGCCGACGCGGTGGTTCTTGCCGACGCCCGGGACGCGGTGGTGCTGTCGGACGCCGTGACGCGGGCCGGCGGCCCGGCGGACGTCGCGGTGGTTTGCGTCGATGTCCCCGGCTGCGAGCACGGCGCCATCCTCGCCACCGCCGACCGCGGCACGGTGATCTTCTTCTCGATGGCGACGTCGTTCAGCGCTGCCGCCCTGGGCGCCGAGGGCCTCGCGGCCGACGTCACCCTCCTCATCGGCAACGGGTACGCCGCCGGCCACGCCGACCTCGCGCTGGACCTGCTCCGCGGCACGCCCGGGGTCCGCGCGCTCTTCGAGGCGCGGCTCGCCCGGGAGTGCGGGTAAGCATGAGCCCGCGCCGGACGCTGTACCGCGGCGGGCGGATCTTCTCCCGCCGCACGCTTGAGGACGGCGGGCCGTCGCTGGGTGCCCTGCTCGTCGAGGGCGACCGGGTGGCCTGGTCCGGCGACCCCGCCGACGCACCCGCCGCGGACGCCGCCATCGAGCTGGACGGCGCCGTTGTGCTACCGGCGTTCGTGGATGCGCATGTGCATGTCACGGAGACGGGCCTCCTGCTGACCGGGCTCGATCTGAACGGCGCGACATCCGTGCGAGAGATCCTGGACCGGGTGGCCGCCGCCGCACGCCGCCGGCCCGGCGTGCCGGTCCTCGGTCACGGCTGGGACGAGCGGCTGCTGGCCGAACACCGTCCGCCGACGATGGCGGAGATTGAGCGGGCCGCGCCCGGGACCGACGTGTACCTGACCCGGGTCGACGTCCACTCCGGCGTGCTGTCACCGAGGTTGGCAGAGCGGGCGGGCGTGATCGGCCTGCCCGGCTGGGACCCGTCCGGCCGGGTCGAGCGCGACGCCCATCACGCGGCCCGGCGGGCCACCCGGCACACCATCCCGCCCGCCGAACGCCGCGAGCTGCACCGCATCGCCCTGCGGGCCGCCGCCGCAGCCGGGGTCGCCGAGGTGCACGAGATGTCGGCGACGCACGTGGCGCCGGAGCAGGACCTGGTCGCGCTCGTCGCGCTGGCGGCGGACGACGGCGAGCGGCTGCCCGACGTCGTGCCGTACCGGGGCGAGTTGGTGGCCGACGAGCGTCAGGCCCTGGACACCGTCACCCGCCTCGGCGTGCCCGGCCTGGCCGGGCTCGCCGGTGATATCAACGTCGACGGCTCGGTCGGGTCGCACACCGCGTGCTTCCGGGAGGACTACCACGACGCCCCAGGGCACCGTGGTCACCGGTACGTCGACGCCGCGGGGATTGCCGCGCACGTCGTGGCCTGCACCTGGGCCGGACTGCAGGCCGGATTCCACGTCATCGGCGACGCCGCCGTGGACGCGACGCTCGAAGGCTTCTCCCACGCCGCGGATCGGGTCGGGCTCGATGTGCTGCGCCGGGCCGGGCACCGGCTGGAGCACATCGAGGCCATCGACTCGGCGGGCGTCGCGGAGTTGGCCCGGCTCGGCCTGACGGCGAGCGTGCAGCCGGCGTTCGACGCCGCGTGGGGCGGCACCGACGGGATGTACGCGCAGCGGCTCGGTATGCGGCGCGCCGGGGTGATGAATCCGTTCGCCGCGATGGTGGCGGTCGGCGTCCCGCTGGCGCTGGGTTCGGACAGCCCGGTGACACCGTTCGACCCGTGGGGTGCGATCCGCGCGTGCGTCCGGCACCGGACTCCTGCCCACCGCATCGACGTCGGCACCGCCTTCGCCGCGCACACCTGGGGCGGTCAGGCCGCCGCGCGGCCGGGGAGGCCCGCCCCGGACAGCCTCGCGCCCGGGCAGCCCGCCACCTTCACCGTCTGGGCGGCCGAGAAGGGGGCGGGTGTCGAGCTCCTCGCCCACCTGGCGGGGGTGGACGCCGACCGGCCGCCCGCCCGCTGCCTGCTCACCATCGACCGCGGCCGGGTGATCCACGACAGCGGCGGGTTCGCCCCGCGGTAAGCCGCGTAGGGTCACTCCGTCCGTAAGACGTGAGCGATGCCTTGCCGGGAGATCCGGATGGCGGCCGGAGCGGCCAGCACGCCTGCGACCGCGAGCGATGCCGGGACGAGCGTCAGCAGCGCGCCGAGCGCGGTCGGCGGCCGGTAGGCCAGCGGCGTGGCGTCCGCCACCACGCGCCACACCACGCGGCCGGCCGCTATGCCCAGTGGGATGCCGATGATGAGACCCGTGATGGCGAGGATCGCCGACTGCGTCAGCACGACGATGCGGGACTGTCCCGGCGTCATGCCGAGCGCCCGGAGGACGGCGACATCCCACCGCCGGCGGCGCACGCTGATCCACAGCCAGTGGCCGGCAGCGGCCACGCCGAGGGCGGCGAGGAACGTCCCGAGGACGAGGGGAAGCACCCTGAGGTCCCGCACCTCCGACTGCCGCTCCAGGCGCGGCGGGCGAACGAGAAACGGCGGCCTCGTAACTGAGGCGGCCAGGGAACGCTGCACGCGGGGCACGACGACACCGGCGTCGGCGCCGGGGCGGAGCACCACCAGGGCCTGGTGGCTGAAGAAGTTCGCACCGAACATCCGGCGGTAGTCGCTCTCGGTGACCCATGCCCCGTCGTCATAGTCGTTGATCACGGTCTGCGGGACGAAGCCGAGCCCGGTGACCCGCAGCCGCAGCGGCGGCGTGTCTGAGCCGCCGCTCAGCGAGATCGTGGCGCCGACGGCCGCGCCCAGCCTCGCCGCCGTCGCCGGAGCGAGCAGCACCTCGCCGTTCTCCCCGGGGGGCCGGCCCGCCGTCGGCACGACGACGCGACGCGCCGACGACTGAAGGCCGAACGTCAGAACCGGCTGGTTGCGCGCGTGGCCCACGTCGCACGGGGCGTCGGCCACCATCTCGACGTCAGGATCGGCGCGGAGCGTCTCGAGCACCGGAGCAGGGGGAGTGTCCTCGTGCGAGAGGATCCCGAAGACCACCACCGCGTGGTAGCCCTGCCCGAAGCGGGCAGGGTTGCGCCCGGCATCGGTCACCGCCCCGGAGAACGTGAAGGCGCCGAGCACCCCCAGCACCCCCACAACGGAAGCGAGCAGACCGGTGCGGCTCGCCGTCCCTGCGTGCCTCGGCTCGAGCACGAACCTGCTGCCCACCAGCACCGGGACGGGGAGCCGCCACGCGGTGATGGCGCGCACGAGGGTCGACTGCTGCCGCGCCGCCCGTGGTTGCCGACCCGGCACCAACCACCCTGCCGAGGCCGCACAACCGGCGACCAGGGCCACGGTCACAACGGCCCCGGGGACGAGGACGAGCCAGTCGGCGTCCACGCCCGGCGCGGGCTCCATGGTCGCGGCCACCCCGAAGGGCATCCACCGGGACGCGGCGACGGCAGCGACGAGTCCGGCCGCCGAGCCCGCGACGCCGGCGACCACCGGGCCGAAGGCCGCGGCTACCAGGGACTGGGTCCTTGTCATGCCGAGGGTGCGAAGGATCATCAGATCCGCCGAGCTCGCCGTGACGTGCCTGACGATGGACTGCCCGACGAGGACGAGCGCGGCGACGAGCGCGGCGATCCCCAAGGCGAGCAGGCACGCCGCCTCGAAGCGAGCGACGTCGCGGATGTGTCCGACCGCCACGCTCCGGGGGACGACGTCGACGTCGGAGGAGCCACTGATCCGCGCGAGATCGGCCCGGAAAGCCGGGATGTCGGCGTCGCCGCGCCGCAGGCGCACCAGGGCCCATAGTTCGTACTCGTCCGAGCCCCCGCTCACGCTGGTGGGATAGCGGGTGCTCAGGCCCGGCGAGGGGAACAGTCGTCCGGGCTCACCGACCTGATCGGAGTACCAGGGCGAGCGCACCACGCCCACGATCCGGACCGGCACCACCGGGCCTTCCGGCCGCGTCGGCGTGATGAGGTCGATGGCGCTCAGGGCGGTATCGACCTGCTGGGCCGAGAACAGCCGTAGCGTCACGGTGTCCCCGACGCCTCGGCCGTAGGTCCGGACGAAGGCTGCCGTCACCACGGCCTCGTCCCAGCGCCGCGGATCCGCGAGCCGGCCGGCGAGGACGACGGGGCGCTCCGGATCACGCATCGCGGCCGGGTCCGTGGGGATGTACCGGTTCACCGCACTGGCCGGGGCCTCGTCGACCGAGAACCCGCTGAAATTGGCGAACGTTGAGAGCGCCTGTACCTCGGGGAGGGTCCTGATGCGGTCCCAATCGAAGACGTGGGAGGTGTTGATCCGGGCCACGACCGTGGCGGGGTGAGTGCGCTCGATCAGCCGGTCCACCGCGCTGGCCCCTCGCCTGGCCCCGGCCAGGACCGTCAGGACGGTGCCTGTGGACAGCGCCACGAGCAGCGCGAGGACGACGAGCGAGCGCCAGCGCTGGGCCAGCTCGAGCCTCAGCCACGCCAGGGCCAGTTCCACGCTGATCATTACAGCGTGCTCCGCTCCTGTCGCCTACCCGGCCACCACGACGGATGGGGGGTGCTGGCCTCACTGTCGGGTTGCGTCCTAGATGGCGGTGCTCTCCCCGGAGCCGGCGGGTGGCTGGTTGTAACCCTCGGCGCGGACCTGTCCCGACATCTCGGCGATGGCGTCCATCACCAGATCGGTGATCTCGCGGCGGGCCTGCCCGGCCCGGCCTTCCGTCTCCACCCGCTTGATCCACGGCTCGGGATCGATCGGCGGGGCCAGCGTCACGGTGACCCGGTGCGGCCGCAGCACCCGGCTTCCCGGCGGCTGTACCCGATCGGTCCCGGTGATGGCGACCGGCACGATCTTCGCTCCGGTGGCCAGCGCGAGCCAGGCGACACCGGTCCGCCCTCGATAGAGCCTTCCGTCGCGGGAGCGGGTGCCCTCCGGGTAGACGCCGAACGCCCCGCCGTCGCTCAGCACCGACTGAGCCGCCTGCAGCGCGTCCGCCGCCTCGTCGCGCCCGCCGCCGCGGCGGACCGGGACGGCACCGATGCCCTGAAAGAACATGGCCACCGCTCGGCCGCGCACGCCGTGCCCGTCGAAGTACTCCGCCTTCGCGAGAAACGTGACGCGCCGCGGGACCGTCAGTGGGATCACCACGCTGTCGATAAACGACAGGTGATTGCTGGCCAGCAGGACCGGCCCGACGGGCGGGACGTTCTCGACGCCGCTGATCCTGGGACGGCAGAGCAGGCGGAAGACCATCCGCAGCACGACACGGGTCGCCCGGTACGAGGGCGGCTCTGCGGACAGCGTCACGGTTCGTGAGGCTACCTTTCCCGGTGTCAGCGGTCGCTGCCCCGGGACGTGAGGGTGGTCTCGTCCCCCGGCCGCATCCCCGGTTCCAGCAGGCCGTTCAGCAGGGCGTGCCGGCGTCGCAATCCTTCCAACAACAGTTCCAGGCCGTGGTCGAACACTCGGTGCTGCCCGTTGGGCATGGCCACGTGCGCGGCCGCCAGATGTGGGAAGCGGGTGTCGTCCAGCCAGGGCGGGACATCGCCGCTGAACGGCGGCAGGCGGGACTCCTGCGGCCGCTCGGCCTCGGATTGTTCCTCCAGCACCCAGCCGATAACGAATGCCGCGATCGCCAGCAGTGATCGCAGCGCTTCGGCCGGCGGGAATCCTGCCGCGGTCAGGGCGGCGAGCGAGGCCTCGATCCGCGGCCAGGACTCCTCGGTCGGCCGGTTGCCGGCCATCACTCGGGCGCCGTCGCGATGCGCCAGCAGCGCGTCGCGGTGTGCCATCGCCCGCTGGCCGAGCCATTCCCACCAGGGCTGACCGTGCGCAGGTTCGGCGGGCGGCGGATGGGCGCTGAGCATCTGGACGGCCATGAGATCGAGCAGTTCCCGCTTGTTGCGGACATGCCAGTACAGCGTCGGAGCCTGAACGCCGAGGCGAGTGGCGACCCGGCGGAGGGTCAGCCCGTCCAGCCCCTCGTCGTCCAGCACGTCGATGGCGGCCGCGACGACGTCGTCCCGTGTGACGCCCATGGTCGGCCTCCAGCTCATGAAGTTGGCAGCTAATGAAGTTGGCAGCGCTGCGCACTCAGGGCTACAGTCTCTAACATTGTTAGGGAGGATGTCACTTGGCTGCTGTCCCAGATTCGCGATCCGCCGCGCAGGCGGACGTCCCGGCCCCGCAGACGGGGGCGACCGAACCTGATCCGAACCACCTGGGCGGGCCCGACGCCCCGCCGCCCGCCGTCTGGCTGCGCGGGGTGACGAAGAGCTTCGGGCCCGTGGAAGCCGTTCGCGGCATCGACCTCGACGTCCGCGCGGGGGAGACCTTCGGGTTCCTCGGCCCGAACGGCGCGGGCAAGTCCACCACTATCAAGATTCTCTGCACTCTGCTCACGCCGAGCGGCGGAGATGCGCGCGTGGCCGGCTTCGACGTGCGCACCGAGCGGCAGGCGGTCCGGCGACACATCGGGCTGGTTTTTCAGGAGCCGACACTCGACGGGTATCTCACCGCCGAGCAGAACCTCCGCTTTCACTGCGAGCTGTACGGCGTACCGCGCGCCAAGGCCGTGGAGCGCCGGACCGAGGTGCTCGACATGGTCGGGCTGCAGGACCGGCGCAACGACCTGGTGAACACCTTCTCCGGTGGCATGCGACGGCGGTTGGAGATCGCTCGCGGGCTGCTGCATTCGCCGCGGGTCCTGTTCCTCGACGAGCCGACGATCGGTCTCGACCCGCAGACCCGCTCCTCGATCTGGACGTACATCAACGAGTTGCACAACCGCGAGGACATCACCGTCTTCGTGACCACCCACTACATGGACGAGGCGGAGAACTGCGACCGCATCGCCATCATCGACAACGGTCAGATCGTCGCCCTCGGCACACCGGCCGAGCTCAAGGCGCGGGTCGGGAAGGACCGCGTGCAGCTGGCGACGGATGACGACGAGGCGGCGATCCGCGCGATCAAGGAGCGGTTCGATATCGACGCCGCGATGCACGAGCGCAAGGTCACCGTCATGGTGGAGGACGGGGCGGCGTTCGTGCCGCGCCTCGTCACCGAGCTCGGCCTGCCGGTGCTGTCCGTGAACGTCACCAGGCCGAGCCTCGACGACGTGTTCCTGACCTACACCGGACGGACGATCCGGGACGCCGAGGGTGCGCTCAGCGGCAACGCGATGTTCGCCGCGGCCTGGCGTGGTCGGGGAGGAAGGTGACGGTGCGATGACGAGTCCGGCCGCTGTTGCGACGGTCGCCGAGGTCCGGGTCCCGACCGGCGGGATGCGGCACGAGGCGCGGGCGACGTTCGTGGTATGGCAACGGGAGATGATCCGCTTCTGGCACGACCGGACCAGGATCCTGGCGTCGACCATGCAACCACTGCTGTTCCTGTTCGTGCTCGGCACCGGCCTGTCCTCGCTGGTGTCGGCCGGATCGGCCGGGGTGGACTTCCGCACGTTCCTGTTCCCCGGCGTCCTGGCGACGTCGGTGCTCTTCACCGCCGTGTTCTCGGGGATCTCGATCGTGTGGGACCGCGAGTTCGGCTTCCTCCGCGAGATGCTCGTCGCGCCGATCACCAGCACGTCGATCATGCTCGGCAAGTGCCTCGGCGGCGCGACCATCGCGGTGCTGCAGAGCCTGCTGATCCTCGTGCTGTGCGGCATCGTCGGCGTGCCGTACAACCCGGTGATGCTGCTGGAGCTGGTGGGGCTGCTGTTCGTGATGGCGTTCGCCATCACCGCGATGGGGCTGCTGATGGCGGCCCGGATCAAGCAGATCCAGTCCGCCATGCCGCTGGTACAGCTGGCGGTGGCCCCGATGATGTTCCTGTCGGGGGCACTGTTCCCGCTGGCCAACCTGCCGGCGTGGCTGGCCGTGGTGACCAGGCTGAACCCGCTGACCTACGCGGTGCAGCCGATGCGCTACGTCGTCTTCGAGCACCTGGACGTCTCGCCGCAGGCGCGGGCCGCCCTGGATCCGGGCGTGACGTGGTGGAGCTGGACGCTGCCGATCTGGTTCCAGATCGTGCTGGTCGTGGCGCTCGGAGTGGGGATGCTGGGCGTGGCGACGTTGCGGTTCGCCCGTACGGAGTGATCGAGCACGCCGAGGCGCTGGTCTATGCGGTCCCGCTGATCGAGCCGTTTCGCGGGATCGGCGTCCGCGAGGGCATGCTCCTGCGCGGGCCGGCCGGCTGGGGCGAGTTCTGCCCCTTCCCGGAGTACGACGACGCGGTGGCGGCCACCTGGCTGGCCGCCGCCGTGGAGGCAGCGACGGTGGGATGGCCCGCGCCGGTGCGCGACCGGATCCAGGTCAACGTGACCGTGCCGGCGGTGGGCCCCCAGCGTGCGCACGAGATCGTGGCGGCGTCCGGTTGCCGGACCGCGAAGGTCAAGGTCGCCGACCATGCCGGGGCGCTGGCCGAGGACGTCGCGCGGGTGGAGGCGGTCCGCGACGCCCTCGGCCCCGGCGGCGCCCTGCGCGTGGACGCGAACGGCGCCTGGTCCGTGGGGGACGCCGTCCGCACCATCGCGGCCCTGGACCGTGCGGCCGGTGGACTGGAGTACGTCGAGCAGCCGTGCCGCACGCTGGAGGAACTGGCGGCCGTACGCCGACGGGTCGACGTCCGGATCGCCGCCGACGAGTCGATCCGCCGCGCCGAGGACCCGCTGCGAGTCGCCGTCGCCGGGGCGGCCGACATCGCGGTGATCAAGTGTGCCCCGCTGGGTGGGGTGCGCCGGTCACTGGAGATCGCCGAGGCGGCCGGCCTGCCGTGTGTCGTGTCGTCCGCGGTGGAGACCAGCGTGGGGCTGGCTGCGCAATTGGCGCTCGCCGGGGCATTGCCGTCGCTGGACTTCGCCTGTGGCCTCGGCACTCGTGCGCTGCTGGCGGGCGACGTCGTCCCGGCGGGTGAGTCGCTCGTCCCGGTGGACGGGTTCCTGCCCGTCCCGCGCAGGGCACCGGCGCCTGATCCGCAACTCGTGGCGGCGCACGCCGCAAGCCCCGAGCGGGCCCAGTGGTGGCACGATCGGCTGGCTCGGGTGAGCGCCCTGGTCGCTTCTGGCGTCCGCGGCTCGTAGATTCACTCGCATGGCCGAACCGGACGCCGCCGCCGAGAGCACGGTGACCGTCCTGGTCGCGGGCGCCGCCAATATGGCGATCGCCATCGCGAAGGCGATCGCGGCGGTGATCAGCGGGTCCGCGGCCATGCTGTCGGAGTCCGCTCACTCGGTGGCCGACACGGTGACGGAGGTCCTGCTGCTCGTCGCCGTGCGGCGCGGCGCTCGACCCGCCGACGACGATCACCCGCTCGGCCACGGCCGGGAGTTCTACCTCTGGGCACTGCTGGCCGCCTTCGCCACGTTCGTCGCCGGAGCGGGGATCTCCATCCTCGAAGGCGTCGAGAAGCTCCTGCACGGCGAGTCGCCCGGTGACCCGTGGGTCGCCGCGATCGTGCTGGTAGTGGCGTTCGCCATCGAGAGCGTGTCGTTGCTCCGGGCGCTGACTCAGGTCCGCGCCAGCGCCTTGCGCTGGGACGTGCGGCCGCGAACCTTCCTGCGAGTGACGACGGACACCGCGGTCAAGGCCGTGACCTTCGAGGACACGGCCGCGCTGGTCGGTCTCGTCCTGGCGGGCGCCGGGCTCGCGCTGACCCACCTGACCGGGAGCTCCATGTGGGACGGCATAGCTTCGATCCTGATCGGCGTCCTCCTCGTCGTCGTGGCCGTCTCGCTGACGCGGGCGAACTCCAGCCTCCTCATCGGGCAGACGGTGCCCGGTGATCTGCGCTCGGCGCTGGTCGCGGAGCTGATGGCGTTCCCCTGCGTGCAGGACGTGCCCACCCTGGTCACGAGCGTGCTGGGGCCGGAACAGGTGCTCGTCGCGGCCCGTGTGCGGTTCTCCCCGGACTGCACGGCCGATGACATCGCGGACGTCGCAGACCAGGCGGAGCAGCGCTTCCTGGCTCATCACCCTGGGGTGCGCGAAGTCTTCCTCGACCCGACCCCACGGTTGGCCCACGAGGAGAGGCTTTCCGGGAGCTAGCGCGATCTGAGATAGTTTCTTGTCGAAGTAGCCGCAGTCGGCGAAGAATTTTCGGCAGGGGAGTGGGGGTATGGCGAGTAGAGCGGAGTACCGGGCCGCCCACCTGCTGGAACTGGACCGGGACGTTGTCCGGCGTGCCCGGACGCTCGCCCGCCAGGCCGGCCGCCCGGTGGTCCGGCTCGCCCGATCGCACACCACGGTCTCGGTCGAGCGCGCCACGCTGCGGCTGGCCGGGCTGAAGGGGGCCGACCCGAACGGCGTGCCCTGGGTCAATCACCTGGTGGACGCCGTCCGCGCGGCAACCGGCCTGGAGCGCGGTGTTGCACTCCCGGTCTGGGATGCGCTGGCCCGCCATGAGGCGCCGGACCTGCTGACGCTGGCGCAGAAGGCGAGCACCGGCGGGGCGGGCCTGCGGATTCCGGAGGGTCGGGATGCCGGCCGGGCGGCGCGGGCAGCCCGGGCCGCCGCGGCGATGGGCATCCGCACGATCGATCGGCAGCGGGCGGCCCGGGAGCGGATGATCACTCGAGTGGGCGACGCGCCGCGCCGTCCGTGGATCTACCTGATCGTCGCGACGGGCGACATCTACGAGGACATTCCGCAGGCGCAGGCCGCGGCCCGGGCAGGCGCCGACGTCATCGCCGTCATCCGGTCCACCGGGCAGAGCCTGCTGGACTACGTGCCCGAGGGCGCCACCCGCGAGGGGTACGCCGGCACGTACGCGACGCAGGAGAACTTCCGGCTCATGCGAGCGGCGCTGGACGAAGTCAGCCGGGAGCTGGGTCGGTATGTCCGGCTGACCAACTACGCGTCCGGCTTGTGCATGCCGGAGATCGCCACGCTGGCCGGCCTGGAGCGGCTGGACATGATGTTGAACGACTCCATGTACGGCATCCTCTTCCGCGACATCAACCCGATCCGCACCTTCGTCGACCAGCGGTTCAGCCGGCAGATCCACGCCCGTGCCGGCATCGTGATCAACACTGGCGAGGACAACTACCTGACGACTGCGGACGCCGTCGAGGCCGCGCACACCGTCACGGTCAGCCAGCTGCTCAACGAGTTCTTCGCCAAGGAGGCGGGGCTGGCGGATTGGCAGCTGGGGCTCGGGCACGCGTTCGAGATCAATCCGGATCTGCCGGACTCGTTCCGGCTGGAGCTGGCGCATGCGCTGTTGGCGCGCACGCTGTTCCCCGACGCGCCGCTGAAGTGGATGCCACCGACGCGGCACATGTCCGGGGACGTGTTCCGCGGGTACCTGCTCGACGGGTTCTTCAACCTGGTCGGCGCGCTGACCGGTCAGGGCATCCTGCTGGTCGGAATGATGACCGAGGCCGTCGTCACGCCGTGGTTGTCGGATCGCGACCTCGCGCTGCAGAACGTGCGGTACGTGCTCGACGCCTGCGGCGGGCTCACCGAGGACTTCCGGCCGCCGCGGGACGGGTTCATCGCATCGCGGGCGCGTCAGGTGTTGGGTGAGGCGGTCGAACTGCTGGAGCGCCTTGCCGCCGAGGGGCTCCTGGAGGCGATCGCCGACGGCACCTTCGGGTTGATGCGGCGACCGGCGGATGCCGGGAAGGGGCTGGACGGCGTGGTCCGCCGCGCCCGTGACTACGTCAACCCCGCGATGGACCTCCTCGAGGAGGGCGCGACCCGATGACCCCCGTAGCTCCCAAGACCCCCATAAGCCCCGCCGATCAAGCAAACCAGGGTCGATCAAGCAAACCAGGGTCGATCAAGCAAACGGGGTCCGTCGTCCGCCCGTACGGCGACACGACCGGGGACGGCATGGTGCAGGTGTCGTTCACGCTACCCATCCCGGAGGGCACGCTCGCCGAGGCCGCCGCCGCACAGCTGGCTCAGCAGATGGGCATCGACCCGGCATTGGTCGTGCACGCCAAGGCGGTCGGGCCGCAGCACACGTTCTTCGTGGTCTATGGGCCGGTGCGGCATCTGGTCGACCTGGCCGGCATCACCGTCGCCGAGCGGGGCTACCCGCTGCTCACGCCCAAGGAGGTCAACGCCGCGGTCCGGTCGCGGCTGCGACGCAAGCTTGTCGTCGTCGGCGCCTGCATCGGGACGGACGCCCACACAGTGGGCATCGATGCGATCCTCAACATTAAGGGCTTCGCGGGGGAGAAGGGCCTGGAGTACTACCGGGAACTGCGCGTGGTGAACCTAGGCGCGCAGGTGGCCGTGCCCGATCTGGTCGGGCGGGCGCAGGTGGAGGAGGCGGACGCCGTTCTCGTCTCACAAGTGGTGACCCAGCGGGACGCGCATCTGCACAACACCCGCGAGATGTCGGCCGCGTTCCGCGAGGCCTACCCAGCGGGACGGACGCCGCTGCTCATCGTCGGCGGGCCGCGGTTCGACATGTCCGGCGCGGGCGATCTCGCCGCGGACCTCGGCGTCGACCGGGTGTTCGGACGCGGCACGACGCCCGGAGAGGTCGCGTCCTACCTGGTCCACACCGTCGTGAGCCAGTCGCGGATTGCTTGATCGACCCCGGATTGCTTGATCGACCCCGGATTGCTTGATCGACGGCGGAAGGTGCGGGAAGGCAGGTCGCGGATGACTGAGGCGCGGGTCGGGGTATTGGTGGTGCACCGGCGGTATGTGCCGTACTCGCACGCCCACTACGCCGGGAACCTCGTCGACGGCGCGTACGTGCTGGGCTGCTTCGGGGATGTCGCCACGGAGCTGTGCATCCGCACCGACAGCGACGAGGGACTCTTCGCCTCCTACGACGACATCCAGTTCCGGGCGCCGGTTCGGGCCGGTGACGTGCTCGAGGTCAGCGCTCGGGTGATCACGGTCGGCCGGCGGAGCCGGCGCCTGGAGTTCGCGGCGTACGTGGTGTGCCGTGGCCGCCCCGACCGCGGGCCGTCTGCCGCCGAAGTCCTCGCGGAACCACTGCTCGTGACGACCGCGATCGGGACCGTGGTCGTGCCGTCTGCCGATTCGTCCGTGCGACACGCCGGAGAGCGAGATTCGGTCCGTTCGGAGGAGGGTCCGGTACTACCCTCATGACCTGCGGCAACGAGCATCGTCCCTGGTCAGGTCGCAGTTGAGCGGTCGGCCAAGGGGTCGCTACGTTGCCCTGGTGGTCGTCGCGGAGTCTTGCCGGTCCGGCGAGCAGTGACCGACCCCGATGGGCACGGACCGGGCCCGCGCGCTCAGTAGATAACGGCGCCCACCGCGCAGCCGACGCGGTGGGCCTCGGCCCGAAGAGCGCAGCGGGCCCGGTCGGGTCCGACCGACCTGCCTCGGGCCCCCGGCCCGCCCTCAGGCGTAACCCGTACGCTGCACCAGTGAGCGAGCGGGGCAGCGGTACATGGTGAGCGAGCAGGTGCTGCCGCGCGACGCGCAGTCCCAGGACGGCGCGCCGCCGAGCGGCTCTGCGGACGCAGACCAGACCACCCTCTTCCCGTTTCCGGTGGCGGGGCTGGTGGCCCTCGCCTCCGGTGGCCTGCTCACTCTCGCCTTCCCCGGCACCGGCTGGTGGCCGCTCGCGCCGCTTGGCGTCGCCGGGCTCACGCTGGCTGCTCGCGGCCGTCGCCCGAGGTCCGCCGCCCTCCTCGGCCTGCTCACCGCGCTGGCCTTCTTCGTCCCGCACCTGCACTGGAGTGGGGTGTACGTCGGCGCGTTGCCGTGGCTCGCGCTCGCCACGGTGGAGTCGCTGTATGTCGCGGTCATGGCGGCCCTCCTGCCGTGGGCGTGGCGGGCGCCGTTCGGCGGCGCGGGGACGAGCCTCGCGGTGGGCGGGCTGTGGGTGGCGCAGGAAGCGGTCCGCGGCCGCTGGCCGTTCGGCGGCTTCCCGTGGGGCCGGTTGGCCTTCTCGCAGAGCGAAGCCCCCACCCTCGGCCTGGCGGCCATCGGTGGCGCGCCGCTGGTCACGGCCGCGGTTGCCGTGGCAGGCGGCCTCCTGGCGATCGCCGTCGTGGCCGTGACCGAGGGCGGGCGACCCGGAGGCCGGCTCGCCGCCGTCCTCGCGCTGGCCGCCTCGGGCGGCGTGCTGGCCGCCGGCCTCGCCGTCCCGACCCCGAGCGGGAGCGCGCGCACCGTGCGGGTCGCGGGCGTCCAGGGCAACGTCCCGCGGGCCGGGCTGGAGTTCAACGCCGAACGCCGGGCGGTTCTCGACAACCACGCACGCGCGACGATCCAGCTCGCCGCCGACGTCGCGGCGGGACGTAGCCGCGCTCCGGACCTGGTGATCTGGCCGGAGAACTCCAGCGACATCGACCCGCTGCGCAACCCGGACGCCGCCGCCGTGATCAGCGAGGCGGTGGACGCCATCGGTGTGCCGACGATGGTGGGCGCGGTGCTCCGGGAACCCGTCGGTCGGCTCTCCAACGCGACCCTGGTCTGGCGGCCTGGCCTGGGCCCCGGGGACCGCTACGTCAAACAGCACCCGGCGCCCTTCGGGGAGTACATCCCGTACCGATCGTTCTTCCGGACGTTCAGCGACAAGGTCGACCTGGTGCGGTCGGACTTCGTCGCCGGCAAGCGGATCGGGCTGCTCGACGTCGGACCGGCCCGGGTCGACGACGTCATTTGCTTCGAGATCGCCTACGACGACATCGTCCGCGCCCCGGTGTCACGCGGGGCCGATCTGCTGGTGGTTCAGACGAACAATGCAACGTTCGGCTTCACCGACGAGAGCGTCCAGCAGTTGGCAATGTCGCGGCTGAGGGCCGTCGAGACGGGCCGAGCCGTCGTGCACGTCTCCACCGTGGGGGTGAGTGCGATCATCGCGCCGGACGGTCGGGTGATGGAGCGCTCGCCACACTTCCGGCCCGACGTCCTGGAGGCCGACGTCCCGCTGCGCACCAGCCTCACCCCCGCCGTTCGGCTCGGCGCCGCACCGGAGTGGGCCCTCGCCGTGCTGGGCCTGGGGCTGGCCGGTGCCGGGGGATGGCGGGTGCGGCGCCGGCGTCTCGGCTCGGTCCGCGGGTCCGGTCAGGCGGCGGCGATGGGGGAGGGCCGATGACGGCCGCATCCGGTTCACCGGTGCCGGGTGTCGGCCGCGTGCTGGTCATCATGCCGACCTATAACGAGCGGGAGAACCTGGCCGCCGTCGTGGCCCGCACCCGGGCAGCCGTCCCGGCGGCCGACGTGCTGGTTGCCGACGACGCCAGCCCCGACGGCACCGGCGAGGTGGCCGACAAGCTGGCCGCCGACGACGAGCAGGTCCACGTCCTGCATCGTCCCGGCAAGCACGGTCTGGGCGCCGCATACCTCGACGGCTTCGACTGGGGCATGCGACGGGGCTACGACGTGCTCGTCGAGATGGACGCCGACGGGTCCCACCCACCCGAGCAGCTGCCTGACCTGCTGGCGCGGATCCGGGCCGGAGCAGACCTGGTCCTGGGGTCCCGCTGGGTGCCCGGCGGCAGCGTCGTGAACTGGCCCAAGTCCCGGGAGGCGCTGAGCCGGGCGGGCAACACCTATGCCCGGGTGGCCCTCGGCATCCCGCTGAGTGACGCGACCGGCGGGTTCCGCGCCTTCCGCCGCACGGCGCTGGAGCGGCTCGACCTGGACGAGGTGGCCTCGCAGGGTTACTGCTTCCAGATCGATCTGGCGATGCGCTCGGTCCGCCGTGGGCTACGGGTGGAGGAAGTGCCGATCACGTTCGTCGAGCGAGAGCACGGGACGAGCAAGATGAGCAAGGCGATCGTGGCCGAGGCGTTCTGGCGGGTCGCCGAATGGGGCACGCGCTACCGGGTGTCCCAGTTGCGGCGTCGCCCGGGGGAGGCCCCCGGCTCAGACTGATCCGACGGTAGCCGTCACCATGGAACGATGAGCACGGCGAGCGCGGGCGGCAATGGTCCTCGAGGTGAGCGGGGGTTCGGCCTGGGCGCGAGCCGGCCCGGGACGAGGAACCGCCGGCGAAAGGGTCTGGGCGCCTGGATCCTCGCGGCGTTCTTGTTGGTGCCGCTGGTGGAGCTGGCCATCGCGATCCAGGTCGGTCGCTGGATCGGCGTGGTCCCGACGATCCTCCTGCTGCTCGTGGAATCGATGCTGGGCGCCTGGATCGTGCGCCGGGAGGGCGCCTCGGCGTGGCGGGCTCTCGTCGCAGCGCTGGAGTCCGGGCGGCTGCCCGGCCGCGAGCTGAGCGACGCCGTGCTGGTACTCCTGGGTGGGGCGCTGCTGTTGACCCCCGGTTTCCTCACCGACGTGGTCGGCTTCGCCTTCGTCATTCCGGCGACCCGGCCGCCGGCGCGGAAGGTGCTGGCTGCCGTCGTCCGCCGCTACGCCGGCCGGCGGTTCGTCGGGGCGCGGCCGGGCGGTCCCCCCGGAGTCGTGATCACCGGCCAGGTGATCGACGGAGTGATCGACGAGGTGGTCGACGACCCGCAAAGCGGCTCTGCCCGCCGTACCGACCCGGGTGGGTCGATCGGGCGGGCAGAGCCGTAGTGCTGGTCGTTCAGGCGGAACGGCGCCGCGTCAGCTGACCGCTGCGCAGCAGTTCCAGACGCTCCTTGAGCAGCGTCTCCAGCTCCGCGGTCGTGCGGCGCTCCATCAACATGTCCCAGTGGGTCCTGGCGGGCTTCACCGGCTTCGGGGTGGGCGCCGTCGCGTCCTCCCGCAGTGCCATGCCACCGCAGCGGCACTCCCAGAGCGCGGGCACCTCGGCTTCCGCCGACATGGGCACCACCACCGTGTGACCGTTGGGGCAGTGGTACGTCACCTCCTGCCGGGCGGCAGGCTGGATGCCGTTCTCACTCTCCAGGCTCGAGGCCCCCAGACGCGTACCGCGCATGCTTCGTTCACTCATAACGCTTTCCCTCCGCCGCGTCTGATGGTCAACACCTCAGCGTGACAACGTGCCTGATCTCATAAATGTTCCCTCCAAGGCCATTACCTCTTTGCAGTCGTCAGACACGTGCCGAGGAGCAGATATCACGTTCAGTGTCGTGGTGGGCACGCTTGGGCACAAGGGGCAATCCCGGTGAACGCGGGATTGCGCTGGTCAGGACA
>Ga0081539_10003761_pt1 | contig 17983 bp, 16 predicted proteins | sample TabmetS4T2R2_FD_71023 | JGI IMG/M metagenome (GOLD analysis project Ga0081539, IMG submission 71023) | Tabebuia heterophylla rhizosphere microbial communities from the University of Puerto Rico - S4T2R2 | ecosystem: Host-associated > Plants > Roots > Rhizosphere ...
TGTCCCAGGAAGAGGCCCCGGTCGACGTCGGCCAGCTGGCGGTCGAACAGGTCGTGGGGGCGCAGGAAGGGCACGAGGGCCTTGAGGTTGCGATACGCGAGGTACGTCGCGTAGAAGCTCACGAGCGCCACCGCCACCGCGGCCATGCGCCGCGGCGTCCAGCGAGCGCGCCGCACGGCGCCCATCGCGGCGCGCGACGGGCGGCGCGTCCCCGTCAGGCGCCCGGCGCGCAGCACGACGTCGAGCGCGATTAGCAGCGCGACGCCGGCGCCGACCATGAGCACGTACTGCGCGGCGACGTGGTCGGGGTCGCGGAACGCCACGCCCGCCTCGTCGCACGCCAGGAGCGCCGCGACGAAGGTCCCGAGCGCGACGAGGGGCGCTCCGGCGAGCCCGCGCAGCGTCACGCGGCCGGCGGTCCGCTCGTCCGTCGCGATCACGCCGCCGCCCTCGCGCGAAGGTCGAATCCGCCGAGCGCGCGGGCGACCGCGAGCGCTGCGAACGCGATGAGCACGCCGGCGGCGTCGTCGAGCAGGTAATGCCAGCCGAAGCAGACCGTGGCGGTGACGGTCCCGAGCGTGATCGTCCACAGCAGCGCGATCATTGCCCGCGGCACGCGCACGGCATGCAGGTCCCGCAGCTCGCGGACCGGCGTGATCGGCAGATCGAGCGGCCGCGCGCTCGGCGGCGCCGGGCCGGAGCGGAGTTCTTCGAGCTCGGACGTCGCCACCGCCGTCGAACGTTAGGCGTTCGGGCCGGCGGACGCCCGCCGCCTAGGCTCGTCTTCGGTGTCCGGCACGCTGATCGCCCGAGATCTGCATGTGTCCCGCGGCGCGGCGACGATCCTCGCCGGCGTCTCGGTCACGGTCGCCCCCGGCGACGTCCTCGGCGTGGTCGGGCCGAACGGCGCCGGGAAGTCCACGCTGCTGCGACTGCTCGCCGGGATGGACCGCCCGGATCGCGGCAGCGTGCGGCTGACGGCGGGGACCGCCGGCTACCTGCCGCAGGAACCCGACCGCGCTCCCGGCGAGCGCCTGCTCGACTACCTCGCACGGCGCACCGGCGTCCGCGACGCGCACGATCGCGTACAGGACGCCACCGCAGCGCTCGCGGCGGATTCCGAGGGTGCGGCGGAGCGCTACGCGGACGCGTTCGACACCTGGCTTGCCCTCGGCGGGGCCGACCTCGACGGGCGCGCGGAGGCGACCCTCCGGGACCTGGGGCTCGATCCGGCGCTCCTGGACCTTCATACCGCTGCGCTCTCGGGCGGGCAGGCCGCGCGCGCGTCGCTCGCGGCGATCCTGCTGTCGCGCTTCGACGTCCTGCTCCTCGACGAGCCGACCAACGACCTGGACTTCGACGGCCTCGCGCGGCTGGAGCGCTTCGTCGCCGAGCGCCCGGGCGGCGCCGTGATCGTCTCGCACGACCGGGCGTTCCTCGAGCGCACGGTCACGCGCGTGCTGGAGCTGGACGAGATTCGCCACAGGGCGGCGGAGTACGGCGGGGGATGGGCCGGCTACCTCGAGCTGCGCGCGACGGCTGCCAGGCACGCGCAGGAGCGCTACGAGACGTACGCCACCGAGCGCGACCGGCTGGTGGACCGCGCTCGCCGCCAGCGCCAGTGGTCGGAGTCCGGCGTGCGCAAGGCGAAGAGCTCGGCCGGCGCAGACCCCGACAAGATCGGCCGCTCCAAGCGAGCGGAGCGCTCCGAGAAGCAGGCCGCCAAGGTGCGGGCGACGGAGCGGGCCATCGAGCGGCTCGACGTCGCGGACAAGCCGTGGCGGCGCTGGGAGCTGCGGCTGCGCTTCGGCGGCGGCGAGCGATCAGGCGACGTCACGGTGCGTCTGGATCGCGCCGAGCTGCGCCGAGGCAGCTTCGTGCTGGGCCCCCTGGACCTGGAGCTCGCGTGGGGGGAGCGGATCGCGCTGGTCGGGCCCAACGGCAGCGGCAAGACGACGCTCGTCGACGGGCTCATCGGCAGGCTGCCGCTTGCCGCCGGGACGCGCTGGATCGGTCCCGGCGTGCGGATCGGTGTCCTCGACCAGGCCCGCCTGGGCTTCGACGAGGCGCCGGCGCTGCTCCCCGGCTTCGTCGAGCACAGCGGGCTGTCGCAGCAGGAGGCGAGGTCGCTGCTGGCCAAGTTCGGGCTCGACGAGGACGCGGTGGCGCGCCCCGCGCGCAGCCTGTCGCCCGGCGAGCGCACCCGCGCGAGCCTCGCGCTGCTGATGGCGTCCGGCGCGAACTGGCTCGTGCTCGACGAGCCGACCAACCACCTCGACCTCCCGGCGATCGAGCAGCTCGAGAGCGCGCTCGGCGCCTTCGACGGCACACTGCTGCTGGTCACCCACGACCGCCGGCTCCTGGAGTCCGTCGCGCTAGACCGAACGATCGAGCTCTAGCCCGCCTGGCGGTTCCAGTCGCGGTACAAGCGCCAGTAGGTGCCCTCCGCCGCCAGCAGCTCCTCGTGCGTCCCCTGCTCCACGATCCGGCCGTGCTCGAGCACGACGATCCGCCCGGCCTGACGGATCGTGGACAGCCGATGGGCGATGACGATCGCGGTGCGCCCGGCCAGCAGCCGGCGCAGGCCGGCCTCGATGCGTCCCTCGGTGTGCAAGTCGACGTTGGACGTGGCCTCGTCGAAGATCAGCAGTCGGGGGTCGACGACGAGAGCCCGGGCGAAGCCGATGAGCTGCCGCTGCCCGGCCGACAGCGACACGCCGCGCTCGCCGACCTGGGTGTCGTAGCCGTCGGCGAGCGCCGTGATCAGCTCGTCCGCGCCGACGGCGCGTGCCGCGGCACGCACCTCGTCGAGCGTCGCGTCCGGCTTGCCGAACGCGATGTTCTCGCGCACGGAGCCGCTGAAGAGGAAGCCCTCCTGCGGCACGACGCCGAGCTGCGCGCGCAGCGACTCCTGGCGCACGTCGCGCAGGTCGTGCCCGTCCAGCAGCACGGCGCCCTCCGTCGGGTCGTAGAACCGCGCGACGAGCTTGGCGAACGTCGACTTGCCGGCGCCCGTCGTGCCCACGAGCGCGACGGTCTGGCCCGGCGGCACGGACAACGACACGTCGCGCAGCGCGTAGGCGTCCTCGCCGTAGCGGAAGGACACGTGGCGGAATTCCAGCGCGCCCTTGACGCGCGGGAGGTCGATCGCGTCCGGCCGGTCTGTGAGGCCCGGCTCCACGTCGAGCAGCTCGAAGATCTTGTCGAGCGCCGCCATGCCCGACTGGTAGGTGGTGTAGACCTGCGAGAGCTGCTGGATGGGGTCGAAGAAGCCGTTCAGCGCCGCCACGAACGCGACCAGCACGCCGATCGACACCTCGCCGTCGATCGCCTGCGATCCGCCGTAGAGCACGACCGCGACGGTCGCGAGCGCGCCCGCCAGCTCCACGAAGGGGAAGTAGGCGGCGTTGAGGTTGACCGTCGTCATGTTCGCCGCGCGGTTGGCCTCGTTCAGGCCGGCGAACTCCCGCACGTGGCGCGACTCCTGGCCGAACGAGCGCACGACGCGGATGCCCGACAGCGTCTCCTGCAGGTACGCGGTGATCGCCCCGATGGTCTCCCTCGTGCGGCGGTACGCGTCGGTGGACACGAGGCGGAACAGGAACGAGGCCACTCCCACGACCGGGATGATCACGAAGGTCAGCAACGCGAGCTCGACGTCCAGCGCGAGCAGGATCACGATCGTTCCCAGCAGCGTGAGGGTGGCGGTGAACAGCGTCGTGACCGAGTCGGTGACGAGCGAGTCGAGCGCCTGCACGTCGTTCGTCATCCGCGAGATGAGCACGCCGGTCTGGCGGCGCTCGTAGAACCCCACCGGCTGCGACTGCAGGTGCGCGAAGATCCGCAGCCGCAGGTCCTGAAGGGCGCGCTGCCCTACCCAGCCGACAAGGAACGTCTGGGCGTAGGTGGCGCCCCAGAAGATCGCCGCGCTGACGACGAAGGCGACCACGACGAGGTTCAGCGTGGACACGTCGCCTGCCCGGATGCCGGAGTCGATGGCGAGCTTGGCCAGCGGCGCGGGGGCCAGGGACGCGGCGGTGGCCGCGGCCATGGCTGCGAACATCAGCGCGACGCGCCCGCGGTACGGGCGCAGCAGCTCGATGAGCCCGCGGAGCTTGCGCCTGCGTCCCATCAGAGCCCCGCCGCCTGCCGCTCGGGCGCCTTGCGTGTGAGGAAGACCTGGTCGGGCAGCCCCTTCTCGACGATCTCCCGGTACAGCGAGTCGGTCTCCAGCAGCTCGTCGTGCGTTCCGCGCGCGACGAGCCGCCCGCCCTCCAGCACGGCGATCTCGTCGGCGAGCGCGATCGTCGAGAGCCGGTGGGCGATGACGAAGGTCGTCCGGCCGGCCATCGCCTCCGCGAGCGCCGACCTGATCTGCTGCTCGGTCGACGCGTCGACCGATGACGTCGCGTCGTCGAGGATGAGGATCCGGGGATCGGCCACGAGCGCCCGGGCGATCGCCACCCGCTGGCGCTGCCCGCCGCTGAGCGTCAGCCCGCGCTCGCCGATCCGCGTGGCGTACCCGTCCGGCAGCCGGCTGATGAAGTCGTGCGCCTGCGCCCGCCGGGCCGCCGTCTCGATCTCCTCGTCGGTCGCGTCGGGGCGGGCGTAGGCGATGTTGTCCCGCACGCTGGCGGAGAACAGGAACGGGTTGTCGTCGACGATCGCGATCGCGCTGTGGAGCGAGTGCAGGTCGACCTCGCGGACGTCGGCGCCGTCGATGCGGACCGAGCCCGCGGTCACGTCGTACAGCCGCGCGAGGAGCGCCACGAGCGTCGTCTTGCCGGAGCCCGTCCCGCCGACGAGGGCGAGCGTCGTCCCGGCGCGCACGTGCAGCGTCACGTCGCTCAGCGCCTCCGCGCGGGCGTCCGCGTAGCGCAGCGAGACGTGGTCCAGGCGCACCTCGCCGGCGCCCGCCGGCAGGGGCGGCGCGCCCTCGGGAGCGGTCAGCTCGGGCACGCGGTCCAGGACCTGGAAGAGCCGAGCGCCCGACGCCGTGGCGCGCTGCGCGAGCCCGAGCGAGATCCCCAGCGACCGCATCGGCCCCAGGAGGGCGAGCAGGTAGGCGTAGAAGGCTGTGAAGTCGCCGAGGCTCGTCCGGCCGTCGATGACCGCCCGCCCGCCCACGACCAGCAGGAGCGCCAGGCCGATCTGCGGCAGGAACGCGATGAGCGGGTTGTAGAACGCCTGCAGCCGGGTCGACACCATCGCCTGCTCGAAGACACGGCCGACGGAGTGCTCGAAGTTCGCGTACCGGCGTGCCTCCTGGGCGAAGGACTTCACGACGCGGACGCCGCCGATGTCCTCCTCCGCGTTCGCGGTCAGCTCCGCGATGCGCTGCTGGACCTCCTGCAGCGCTGGGCGGGAGCGCCGTCCGTAGCGGGCGGAGACCCAGACGACGAACGGGACGGGCGACAGCGCGATCGCGGCGAGCACTGGGTCGAGCACCACCATCGCGATGCCGGTGAACGCGATCGTCAGGCCGGCCTGCAGGATCCAGACAAGCCCGTAGCCGAGGAAGAAGCGCACCGACTGCAGGTCGACGGTGGCGCGCGACATGAGCTGGCCGGTCTGCTGGCGGTCGAAGAACGCCAGCTCCAGCGACTGCAGATGGTCGTAGACGCGCTGACGCAGCAGGAGCTCCACGCCGAGCGACACGCGGCCGGCGACCAGCCGGCGGGCGACGCTGAGCACCCACCGGAAGAGGCCCGCGCCCGCGATCGCAAGCCCGTACATGCGGACGTCGCCGGCGTCGGAGCGCTGGATCGCGTCCACCGCCGCGCCGGTGAGCGCCGGGATGGCGATCGTGCCGCCCGTCGCCGCGCCCGCGAGGAGCAGCGACCAGCCTACGCCGGCGCGGAATGGCCGCAGGAAGCCGAGCAGCCGCCAGAAGGTGGACACCCCCGGAGTCTAGGAACCCTCGTCCGTGCGGCCAGGTGCCCTCAGCGTTCTTCAAGGAGTCTCTGAGGCTGGACGACCACTCGGGCACCATCCCCCTGTCTCCTTGGAGGAGAACCGTCACATGAAGAGCAGGACGCTCGCAGTGATCGCAGCCCTCGGTGTTGCGCTCGCCGTCGCCCCGGCCGCCAAGGCCAACCACATCCCGTCGAACATGGGCATCGAGGTGACCGCCGTCGATCCTGGCGCGCGCACGGTCACCGGCATCCAGCACTGCGTCTCGCCCGAGCGCGCCGGCCGTCCGGCCACCTTCCCGGTCACGCCGAACATCGACTTCGGCCAGTTCCAGCCCGGCGCCATGTGGGGCATCGCGGTCGACCCGAACGGCGTCATCCAGAGCACCGGCGACATGCCCTGCAACGTGCAGCGCAGCCAGCCCGGTCCCGGCGGTCCCGGTCAGCCCGGGCCCGGCCAGCCCGGTCCCGGCCACCCCGGCCCCGGCGGTCCGCAGGGCGGCGGCGGCACGCCGCAGTTCTCCAACGGCTTCATCAACCGCGTGTGGAAGTTCAACGTGTCCGTGGACGGCTACGAGGCCGGCAAGCTCGAGGTCACGATCGAGAGCATCCTGAACCTGCCGCGCCGCTTCCGCACGCAGGACGACGACATCGTCGACGAGAGCGCGCTCGTGCTGGTCTCCAACGGCGTCCGCGTCTACGAGGACGGCCATCGCGTGTCCCTGAGCGAGCTGGAGCACGCCGACGGCAACGCGAAGGTCCACGGCAAGCTCCTGCGCCCGGACAAGTGGGAGGAGGACGAGGACGGGGAGAAGGTCCCCACCCTCCGCGCCCGCAAGATCTACCTGTAGGAAATCGCCTGGGGGCTCGCCTTGGCGGCCGTTACGACCTTCGGCATGCCGAGGATCACGGGCCGCCTTCGGCACCCCGAGGATCACGGGCCGCCTGCGGTACCCCTCAGGAGTCCGAGCAGCCGGTCGGCGACGCCCGCGTCCAGGTGACGGACGCGGGCCCGCCGCCCGGAGCCCACGGCGACGGTGACGTCCGCGAGGCGCCGCCGTCGTTGCAGCGGCGTCCGCCGCGTGCCGTGCTCCTGGAGCCGGCGGGTGGTCGCGACGAGGGTCGTGCGCGCGATGTGCCGCGCGCGCAGCACCACGAGGTCGCCCTCGAGCCGCCAGCCGGCGGCCCGGAAGCGCAGCTCGCCCGCGCCGCCCAGCACCGCGAGGAGCACCGGGATGGCCGGCCACGCTCGCGGCAGGAACGCCGCGATCGGCACCGCAGCCGCCAGCGCGACGAGCAGCGGCGCCGTCAGATACGAGCGGCGAGCGCGCGGCGGCGCCGGCTCCAGCGGCTCCAGCGCGACCGCGAGCGCCGGCACGAAGCTGGCGATGATGGCCGCGGCCTCGCGCCGGGAGACGAGCGGGAACAGCGTCTGCGTCACCGCGGCCTGCCCCGCGTACCCGGCCGTCTCCACCCGCAGCGCGGCGAGCCCGAACGGCTCGCGGAGCACGCCTTCGACGATCCGCACTCCCTGCACGCGACTCAGCGGGAGCGTCGCGGCGCGGCGCGCGAACAGCCCGGTACGGATCCGCAGCCTGTCCCCGTCGCGGATGATCTCGAAGCCCGAGAAGGCGACGAGCGCGCCGGCGAACGACAGCAGCCAGGCCAGTACGAGCACCGCCGCCACAATCACGACCCAGTCGCCGGCCGTGTCGGGAAGGCCGTTGAACGTCGCCGGCGTGACGTCCTCGATCAGGTCCTCGCCTGCCGCGCCGAGGGCGCCCGCGATCGGGAGGAGCACGCCGAGCTGCGGGGAGGTGAGCGCGGCGACGAGGAGCGCGCCGAGGCCGAGCCGCAACCGCGCGTCGACCGCCTCCGGGCGCTCCGCGCCGTGCCCGAGCGCACGCCGCAGCAGCTCGGCGTCGCGCCGCGTGACCGCTCGCAGCGCGATCTCCGCGTGCTTCCCGCCGCCGGGCGTCTGCACCCGGAGCTCGACCACGCCGAACAATCGCTGCATGGGTCCCTGGACCGTGTCGAGCGAGGAGATCCTCGCGCGCGGGATGACCGTCTCGTCGGGCGAGAAGACGCCCGAGCGGTAGCGCAGCGCGCTCTCGTCGAGCCACCACGTGGTCGTCCACCAGCGCGCGATGCCGGTCACGATGCCGATCGCGAGACCCAGGAGGCCGAGCACGAGCCCGCGCGAGGGAGCGCTTGCGCCGGCGCCGATGACGATCGCGATGATCAGCGGCAGCGCAAGCTCGCGGAGGCTGCGCAGCGCCTCGATCACGATCGCGGCGGGATGACCGCGACGCTCCACTACAGCACCTCTGGCGTCCGGGCGAGATCGGCGATCCGGTCGCGGATGACGGCCGCATCCGCCTCCAGCAGCGCCGGGATCTCGTTCGAGCCCGCCGCGGTGTGGAAGACGACGGCGGCCAGGCCGAAGAACCGCGACGGCACCGTCCGGCGCAGGTCGACGTGCTGCACGCGCACCATCGGCACGAGCGTGCGGGTCTCGACCAGGATGCCGCGGCGCAGGTCGATCTCGTCCTCGCGCACCTCGTAGCGAAAGCGCGCGAGGCGCACCCGCGGGACGACGATCACGGCGACGACGGCCAGCGCGACCGCGAGGACGGCGACCGCGATCGCCGCCGCCCCGGGGAGGAAGATGAGCGCCAGCCCGATCGCCACGACGGCCAGCGGGAGGGCGCCACCCAGCACCTCGAGGGCGAACAGGCCGAGCGCCTGCGGCGCGAGCCGCCGCGTCGGCTCCGGCGTCGGGCGCTCCGTGCCGCCCTGGACCTCTAGGGGCGCGATCCGCTCCGCTTGCGCACGTTGGTCCGGAAGACCCGGTCCCAGTACGGCGCGCTGATGCCGAACCCGCGCGTGTCGTCCTGGAAGTGGTGGCGCATGTGCAGCTCGCGCAGGCGCTTGCCAACGCGGTTGGACGGCACGTAGTGGTGCAGCAGGTAGTGGACCTCGTCGTAGATCACGTAGCCGGCCAGGAACCCGGCCGCGACCGGCATCCACAGGTCGCCGCCGAACACCCAGCGGAACAGCAGGCAGAACCCGATCGCCAGCGGGATCGAGGCCAGCGGCGGCATGACGAGCCGCAGCGGATCGTTCGGATGCTCGTGGTGCACGCCGTGGATGAGGAAGTGCAGCTTGGCGCCCCAGCCGTCCTCCGGCTCGAAGTGGAACACCACGCGGTGGATCCAGTACTCCGCGAGGGTCCACATGAAGTAGCCGGCGACGAGGAGCCCGATCGCGGCGAGCACCGAGGTGCGACCCAGGCCCAGCACGAACAGCGCGACCACGACCGGGACGTAGATCACCACGGGCACGAGGTGGTGCACGCGCGTCAACCGGTCCAGCGACGCGATGGGCAGCAGGGGAGGGGACGCGCGGAGGCGATCGCTCCTGTTCGACGTCGTATCGCTCATGGCTGGCAACTCCTCATGCGTGCAGCATCCCAAACGATGCAAGCTCCGGGGTGCCGATGGCGGCCCAGCGACAGCGCGAAACCGAAGGTCCTAACAGGCCGCCGAGGCGGGTCCCCAGGCGATCTCTTTTAGGCTAGCCGAAGGCACGGCGTTTCGGGTAAACCTCGCCCTGCATGACCACACCCGCACGCGACCCCGTCCGCGAGCGCGTAGACGGCCCGACGGACGACGCCGAGAAGATCTGCCACATCGTCACGGACACCGACCCGGACACGGCGCTGTGCGGCAAGGACGTCACCGGGTGGCCGTGGAACCCGCCGTGGCCCTACTGCGTCGTCTGCCTCGATCTGGCCGGCTACGACGTCTGAGCCAGGCCACGCCCCAGCGCCGGCCCCGCGGCCAGGCCGTCGCGTCGCGCGACGACCGCGAGCCAGGCCGTGCCGAGCACGATCATCCCCAGGCTCCACAACTGCGCGGCGGTCAGCCCGGCGAACGCCTCGCTGTTGCGGCGGATGAACTCGACGAGGAAGCGCTCCACCCCGGCCAGGACGAGGTACAGCGCGAAGATGACGCCGGGACGCACGCGGTCGCGCAGGTGCCAGAGGCCGAGCGCGACAAGCCCCATGGAGAAGGTCTCGTAGATCGGGGTGGGGTGGACGTCGGTGGTCGTCGGCACCGTGCCGTCCGGATAGGGCATCGCCCACGGAAGGCTCGAGGCGGTGCCGTAGTCGCCGTCCCCGGACACCTGGCAGCCGATCCGGCCGATCGCGTAGCCGAGCGGGATGCAGATCCCCGCGATGTCGCACAGATGGAGGTTCCGGAAGCCGCGCCACTCGGCCCACAGGAGCATGAGCACGATGCCGCCGAACAGGCCGCCGTACCACACGAGCCCGGAGCCGCTGACGAGGCCGGAGAACGAGAACTCCGATCCGTGCTGGACGACGTAGTAGAGCTTCGCGCCGAGGAGCCCGCCGGCGACGCCCACGAGGACCATCTCGTAGGCCCACTCCTCGGGCCTGCCGAGCTCGCGCAGCCGCCGCGCGGCGACCGCTCCCCATGCCACGAAGTTCAGCGCGAAGAAGATCCCGAAGGTCTTGACGGAGATGCCGAGGACGTCGAAGTCGGCGAGCACGGGCGACACCCTAGCTCCCCGCTAACGCGCTGTAAGGTCCAGCGCCGATGTCGGTGAACACGTTCGCCGGTGGGACGCTGGACCGGGTCGGCGAGCGGCGCGCCGACGCCGAGTGGATCCGGGCGCGGCTCGCGGATCCCGCTGCCAGGGCCGTCGCGGTCGGGCGCGCGGGCGTTCTCGTCACGGAGAGTGACGCACCCACCGCGGCGCTGGTCCCCGTCATCGCGGACGGCACGCCGACGCTCCTGGGCATGCAGGGCGACAGGCCGCTGTTCGCGGTCGACCTCGCGAACGTCGATCCGCCCGCCGGGACGCGGACCGCCGGCCTGCGCGAGTCGTCCTCCTCGCTCCCCGCCGCCGACGCCGCCCTCCTCGCCTACGCAACGGCGCTGCTCGAGTGGCAGCGTCGGTCGCGCTTCTGCGGCCTGTGCGGCGCGCCGAACCGCCTCGAGGAGGCCGGTCACCTCATGGTCTGCACGATGGAGGGCACCCAGCACCACCCGCGCACCGACCCGGTGATCATCGTGCTCGTCACCGATGGCGCCGAGCGGGCGCTGCTGGGTAGGCAGGCGGTGTGGCCGCCGCGGCGCTGGTCGGCGCTGGCCGGCTTCGTCGAGCCGGGGGAGTCGCTGGAGGAGGCGGTCGCACGGGAGGTCGACGAGGAGGCCGGCGTCGAGGTGTCGGAGGTGAGCTACATCTCGAGCCAGCCCTGGCCGTTCCCGGCGAACCTCATGCTGGGCTTCCATGCGCGGTGGACGGGAGGCGAGCCGACGACGCGCGACGCCGAGCTCGAGGCCGTCCGCTGGTTCACCCGGGACGAGCTCGTGCTCGCGCACGGCGCGCCCGACCTTCCATGGACGCCCGACCAGCGCGAGCCGCCGGCCGGCATCGACTTCTGGCTGCCGCCGCGCGAGGCGATCGCGCGCCAGCTCATCGCGGCTTGGATCGAAGGATGAGCGTCCTCGTCGATGCCGCCGCGATCCCTCGCGGCGCCCGCCTCCTCGACGTGCGCTGGGAGCTCGGCGACCCGCACGGCAGGCGCGACTACCTCGCCGGCCACATCCCCGGGGCGGTGTTCGTCGACCTCCCGGGGGAGCTGGCAGGCTCCGGTGAGGGCCGGCATCCGCTGCCGGCGCTCGAGGACCTGCAGGCGGCCGCCCGGCGATGGGGCGTCCGCGACGGCGAGACCGTCGTCGTCTACGACGGCGGCTCCGGCGCGGCCGCCGCACGCGCGTGGTGGACGCTGCGCTGGGGCGGGATCGACGACGTCCGGATCCTCGACGGTGGCCTGAGAGCGTGGCGAGGGAAGCTCGAGACCGGCGACGTCGCGCCGCCGCCCGGCGACGTCGTCCTCACCGGCGGGGGCATGCCCGTCCTCGACGCGGACGCGGCCGCCGCGCTGGCCGAGCGGGGCGTCCTGCTCGACGCGCGAGCGCCCGAGCGCTTCCGCGGCGAGCGCGAGCCGATCGACCCTGTGGCGGGCCACATCCCCGGCGCTCGCAACGCACCCGCGTCGGACAACCTCGACCAGCACGGTCGCTACCTCCCGCCGGCGGTGCTGCGGGAGCGCTTCGCCGCGCTCGGCGCGGGGGCCGAGGCACCCGTCGGCGCCTACTGCGGCTCGGGCGTCTCCGCGGCGCAGGACATCGTGGCGCTGATGCTCGCCGGCTTCGATGACGTCGCGCTGTACCCGGGCTCGTGGTCGGCATGGTGCACCGATCCGAGCCGCCCGATCGCGACGGGCGGCTGAACGACATCGTGTGCCTTTGCGCAACGCGTGGTGTGCGCGTGGGCAAGCGCGCCCGCGGGGCGCGACCTACCGTCCACCCGGACGAGCGAGGGAGGCGATGGCTCATGGACAGCACGGGCTACCGGGTGACGGGCTTGGGCGACGAGTTCGATCCGTTCGCGGGCGACTCCGCCACTTGGTATGCGTTCATGCGTCGCGCCCGCCGAGAGGAGCCGGTGTTCTACAGCTCCGTGCTCGACTACTGGGTGGTGACCCGCTGGGACGACGTGATGGAGGTCCTGCACGACTCCGCGACGTACTCGTCGGCGAACACGCTTGCTCCGATCAAGCCTCCGTGCCCTGCGGCGGTGCACGTCATGGGCGAGTACGGGATCAATCCGGGTCCCTCGCTCGTGGACCTCGATCCCCCTGAGCACGCGCGGCACCGACAGGTGTTCCGCAAGTCGTTCACGCCTGAGCGGGTGGACGCGCTGGAGCCTCGTGCCCGCGAGTTGATCGACGAGGCGATCGACCGCGTGATCGCTCGCGGACACGCCGACGTCGTGACCGACCTCGTGTGGGACCCGCCGGCGAAGATCGCGTTCGCGCTCATGGGAGTGCCGGAGTACGAGGTCGAGAAGATCCGCACCGGGACGGCGCGGATGGCCACGATGGGCTGGGGCGTGCCGTCAGATGCCGAGCAAGTCGAGCTGGCCGTGCAGATCGGCGAGTACTGGGCCTTCGCGCAGGAGCAGGTCGCCCGGATCATCGCCGACCCCGGAGAGAACCTCATGGGCGACCTCGTGCGCGCCTGGCGGGAGCCCGGCAATGAGGACATGCTCAACGAGGACCAGCTCAGCTGGATCTTCCTCAACACGCTGTTCGCCGCGCATGAGACCACGTCGAACGCCACCGCGGCGGGCCTCCGGGCGCTGCTGACGTACCGCGACCAGTGGGAGGCGATCTGCAGCGATCGGTCGCTGATCCCCAACGCGGTCGAGGAGATCCTGCGCTTCGACTCCAGCGTGCCGACGTGGCGGCGCGTCACCACCCGCCCAGCCACGCTCGGTGGCGTCGAGCTACCGCAAGGGGCCAAGCTGCTGATCGCCCTGGGGTCGGCCAACCGCGACGAGACGCGGTTCCCGGACGGCGAGCGCTTCGACGTGCGTCGCGAGAACGCCAAGGACCAGCTCGCCTTCTCGTGGGGCCGGCACACATGCCTCGGCGCCCGCGTGGCGCGTATGGAGATGCGCGTGTTCCTCGAGCAGCTGACGGGACGCCTGCCGCACATGGAGCTCGTCGACCAGGAGTTCACCTACTCGCCGAACACCTCGCACCGTGGCCCGGAGCACGTGCTCGTCAGGTGGGATCCGGATTGGGCGCCGACGACCTCGTTCGACGGAACTCACTCGGCGACATCCCGAACGCCGCAGCGAACGTCCGGCTGAAGTGGGCCGCGCTGGCGAAGCCCCAGCGCGAAGCGATGTCGAGGATCGACTCATGCGCGAGCCGCGCATCCTGCAGGTCGCGCCGGCAGCGATCCAGGCGTCGATGCTTGATCGACTGCCAGACGCTCATGCCCTCGGCCTCGAACAGCTTGTCGAGGTAGCTCTTGGAGATGAAGTGCTCACGCGCGATGCGCTCCCGGCTCAGATCGGGATCGCCGAGATGCACGTCGATGAACGCGTGAATCCGTCTCACGAGCTCATCGGCTGAACGCCGGCCGCACGTCTCCACCGGACCGTCCTGGAAGTGCAGTGCCCGGACGAGGTCGACCGTGCTTTCTGCAAGTTGTCCTCGATCCAGGCCGAGGGCCCCCGCTTCCAGCTCAAGGAGAACGGCCTGGAGGTATTGGCGGATGATTCGTCCGGCGCCCGAGTCCCCGTGAGTACGCAGTGCCGTCCGGCGGCCGACACGGTCGGAATACGGCCGCAGCATCGCTTCGGGCACGCCGACGAGGATCATCTCGAACGGCGTGAGTGCGCGCACCTCGAACGGGTGCCACGAGGCCCAGCTCGTGAGGTCGCCCCCGCTCAGCTCCGACACTCGCCCGTCCTGCGCCACGCACCAGCGCCCCCTGACGAGGAGCGTCAGCTGCAGCAGTCCCGGATCCGCGGAGCGGATCATCGTCGGCGTGCGGCGCACGGTGGACGCCTCGGCGACGAGGCGATGCATCGACAGCGCCCCGAGGTCGTGGCGCCACATCCGCCCGATGAACGACCTCGAATGGTCGGATCGCAACGCGATCGCCGGAAACTCGCTCTGGTGCGCGTCGGCCCACAGCTCGAATCGCTCCGTGCGTGGTACGCCCGTCGTGTCGACGACGACCGTCAAGTGACCCTCCTCCTTTCGCGCAGTCTACCGTCGGTTGTTCGACGCGACGGGCGCGGGCAGTGTGTGGCAATGCGCAACGTCTGCGGGAAGAACGGTCAAGAACCTCGATTGAGCCTGACGTAGCTTCCGCCCGGATCTGGAGCGAAGGAGGGGCGGCGTGGCGTCGACGGGGGTTGGAAGGTCGTGCGGCCGGCGGCTGCCAGCGCTCGCCGTCGCGGCGGCGATGCTGGCGTTGCTCTCGGCGAGCTGCGGCGACGACGATGGCGACGGGCGCGCCGACGGCGGCGCCTCGAGCGCCTCCGGGGCGACGCAGACCGACCGTGCGAAGCTCGGTGATCAGAGGACCGGCACGGACGTCGATGACTACCTGGAGTACGTGGGCGGCTCGGCGGGCGCGGCGGACAAGCGCCTCTCGCCGATCGCGATCGGCTGGGTGAACCAGCAGGGCGGTCCGAACGACGTGGGGCCGGGAGCCACGAAGGGCGCCGAGCTGGCCGTGAAGTACGTCAACGAGCAACTCGGGGGCGTCGACGGTCATCCGATCGAGCTGCACACCTGCTTCACGTCGACCGCCGAGGAGCAAGGCCAGACGTGCGGTCAGAAGCTCGCGAACGACAGCGCCGTGCAGCAGATCGCCGTCGGCGCGGTCGCAGTCGGTGCGCAGCCGTTGATCGCCACGATCGCCGGCGAGAAGCCGATGAGCTACGCCGTTGCGTTGGGTCCTGCGGCCGGCGCGAACAAGAACGGCTTCATCCTCTTCGGCGACTCGATCCACGTGCTCTCTCCGCAGGCGACGTACGCACGCGACGCGCTCCACGCCAAGACCGCCGCGTTGGTCTATCCGGAGGCGGCGGGCGTGAAGGACGGCGCCATCGCGATTGCCGAGGGGCTGAAGCGCGCCGGCATCGAGTCGAAGGTCGTCGGCTACTCGCCCACCGCGACCGACCTCGTGGGTCCGCTCACCGCGGCCGGCGCCCAGTCGGCCGATGTGATCATCGTTCAGGCTGACCCCAAGGGCTGCGTGAACATCGCGAAGGCGCTCGACGGATTGGGCGTGAAGGCCCCGATCGTGTCGAACCCGCTCTGCCTGAACCCGGAGGTCGCGAAGGCCCTCGGCGACGTCCCCAAGTGGACCTACAGCATCGCATCGACGCTCGCCACCGACACGACCGACCCGGCGGCGAACGCGTTCATGAAGGTGGCCAAGGAGTACGGGATCGAGAAGGTCGCTGCCGGCGACGTCTGGATTCCGATCGCCTTCGCCCAGATCCTCACGCACGTGAAGTGGATGAACGCCATCGGCGCCGACAAGATCACACCGCAGGCGATCTCGGAGCAGGCGGAGGCCTTCAAGGGTCCGATGGCGTACGGCGCTCCGAGCCTCCAGTGCGGCAAGTACTCCGACGCGCCCGCGATCTGCAACGACCAGGTGAAGTTCTACGACTACAAGGGCAAGGGCAAGATGGTCCCGGCCGCGGGGTGGATGCGACCTCCGGAGTGATCATGGAATAGGCGGCGGCCGCCACGCCTCTCAGGGGTGAACCCAGGGGGAGAGCATCGCGCTCGCGCGGCCGATCTTCTTCTGAGCGCCTGGCGGGGGCGCGACGGGCCGCGCCCCCGCGACGGCCTCAGGCCGCGGTCGTGACGGGGTCCTCGCGGACGAGCACGGTGTCCAGCACCAGCGTGACCTCGTCGGCCGGCATCCCGGCCCGCTCGGCCTGCTCGCGGACCTTCTCAGCGCTCGTGCCCTGGTAGATGCACACCGTGCCGAGCTTGCCCGACTCCTCCTGGACGACGTAGCTGCGGATCCAGCGAACGTCGTCGGCCATCTCCTCGCCGACCTCGGCCGACTTGGCGGCGGTCGCCTGCAGCGCCTCGGGGGTGCCCCAGAAGTCGCGGCGGCGGATCGCGTAGAGGTTCATGTCGTCTCCCTTGTAGGGGTTGAAGTGACACGTGGACCGTAGATCTGGGCACCCACGTCGCCATCGGGTGTCGCACCCCATCTTCTCTCGTGCGGCTCCCTAGGTATGGATCAGACGAAGACGCCGAGCCGGCGGGCCGCCGCGAGGGCATCGCGCCGGTTGCTCACGCCGAGCTTGCCGAGGATCGCCGAGACGTGGTGGTCGGCGGTCTTCGGCGATATGAACAGCCGCTCCGCGAGCTGTGCGTTCGTCAGGCCTTGCTCGAGGAGTCGCAGGACCTCGAGCTGGCGGGAGGTCAGGCCCGCGGAGTTCGCTCGGGTGGTCGCGCGCCGGCGACCCGGGATCCCCGCGACGCCGCGCTCGCGCAGGTCGCGGCGCAGCCGTCCCGCGACCGCATCGGCGCCGATGGCGTCGAGCAGCTCCAAGGCCGCGAACGCGGACGTGTCGTCGCCGGCGTCGACCAGCGCCAGCGCACGGTCGTAGGGGGCGTCGAGCTCGGCCCACGCAGCGGCTGCATCGAGTGGCCGTCCCGAGAGGACCAGCCTGTGCGGCTCGGCGAGGCGCAGGCCATTCGCGTCGACGTCGTAGCCGAGCCGCCGCAGCCAGACGGCGAGCTCGCCCGTGGACCATTTCAGTCCCTCCGCCGCGGCGAACTCGTCAAGCCGCTCCGCCGCCTCGTCGAGGGCGGGATCGGCGTCGCCCGCCAGCCAGGCGCGCTCCGCGATGGCGGCGAACGCCGGCAGCATGCGCAGCGGCTCGCTGAACCGGCGCGCCAGCTCGAACCCGTCGTCGAGGTCGCGCCCGAAACCGTCCGCCCCGCGCCGGAGTGCGACGAGCCCGCGAACGAGATGGGGCCATGTCCGAGCGAGCGCCGCTCCCTGGCCTTTCAGCACCTCGTCGGCATCGGCGACGGCTGCGTCCCAGTCACCGCGCAGCAGCGCGAGGCGCGCGCGAACGCCGAGCTGCCAGGCGTTGCAGATGGTGATGTCTCGCACCACCGTGAGCGGCACGCTGACGGCGAGCACGTCGCTCGCCTGCCCGAGGCGTCGCTGCTCGACGTCCATGTAGGCGAGATTGCTGTAGCCGGCGGAGTAGAGATCGTCGAAGTACTCCGCATCGCGCTGGATGAGCGACAGGATCCGGTCGCGGCCCACCAGATCGCCCGTCGTGATCGCCATGACCGCATCGATGATCTCCACCCGGGCGTCGAGCTGCCGGTCGCCCGCCTGCGACGCCATGCGCCGCGCACGCTCGTGGAACGAGCGTGCACGTTCGAGCTCGCTCTTCTGAACCGCGAGGTACGCCTCCATGCAGTAGGCGTGACCGAGGCGTAGGAGATCGGACGTCGTCTCGACCGCGGCCGACGCGTGCCGTTCGGCGTCCGGACGGTTGGCGTTGCACCAGTGGTAGACCGACAGCGCCTCATGGTTCGCGCTGACGCCGGCTGCGTCGCCGATGCTCTCGCGCAGCGCCATCGCCTGCTGGCACGCGAGGATCGCGTCCCCGAGCCG